>Ga0105053_10005558_pt1 | contig 17872 bp, 19 predicted proteins | sample BON01_FD_78093 | JGI IMG/M metagenome (GOLD analysis project Ga0105053, IMG submission 78093) | Freshwater microbial communities from Lake Bonney liftoff mats and glacier meltwater in Antarctica - BON-01 | ecosystem: Environmental > Aquatic > Freshwater > Ice > Glacier meltwater | place: Lake...
GTAGGTTTCGAGGGCGGTCTGCGTCTGGACAACCGGTCGCTGGAGAGCCTGGCGGGCGATCGCGACTTCAGTAATGTCTCGGCCTCGGCGGGCGTCTTCATCCGGCCGTCGGCACCGCTGTTCCTGGGACTGAGTGTGGCCCGCAGCGAGCGCGCGCCCAGCGAGGTCGAACTTTTCGCCGAGGGGGCACACATCGCCACCGGCGCCTTCGAGGTCGGCAACATCGATCTGGACAGCGAGGTCGCGACCTCGATCGAGGCAACAGTGCATTTCGCCTCTGGGCCGTTCGAATTCGACCTGCACGCCTTTCATGCCGACTACGATGGCTTCATCGACCTGAGGCCGACCGGGCTGACGGATGTCGATTCAGACCTGCCGATCTTTGCCTATGTCCAGACGGATGCGTCCTTCCGCGGCTTCGAGGCCGAGGCCCGCTACCGGATCTGGGAAGAGGGCGAGCGGGCGCTGAGCCTGTCCGGCACCGCCGATCAGGTGCGCGCCTCAACCGACCTTGGACCGGCCGCGCGAATTCCCCCCTGGTCCGCTTCGGCAGGCCTGGACTGGACCTCGCGATTGTTCGATGTCGGGCTGGCGGTTCGCCACGTCGGCGAGCAGGACCGCACGACGGTGTTCGAACTGCCGACCGACAGCTACACCCTGGTCAGTCTCAAGGGGGCGTTGCGACCGTTCGCAGACCGTAATGTCATCCTCTTTGCCGAGGCATCCAACCTGACCAACGCCGAGGCCCGCGAACACGCCAGCTTCCAGAAGGATATCGCGCCACAGCCGGGTCGCAGCCTGAGGGTGGGAGCGACCTACCGGTTCTGAACCTCCCCGGACGCGAGCGCGTTTGCCGCCTCGACGGGTCTGCGCTAGAGACGCGCCTTCCTTCATTCACCAGAGCCCGTTTTCCGTCCATGACCGACACCACCGCCACCGCCACCGCCGGCTTGTCCGGCAACGTCCTGTTCTACGGCAAGCCCGAACCCCTGTCGGTCGAGGCCCACGGTACCTTGGGCGTCGATCCGGTTGAAAAGCCCTATGGCTTTGTCGCCCAGACCAATCTGGTACCGCTGACGGTGACCGAATTCGCCCCGGCCGCCCTGTCCTATCCGCTGATCTTTGTCGGCGACGCCCGGATGCCGGTCGCCGTCATGGCCCTGCGCGGCGGCGAGAACCTGTTCATCAACGAAGCCGGTGAGTTCCGTCCCGAGGCCTATATCCCGGCCTATGTCCGTCGCTATCCGTTCGTCTTTGCCAATGATGAGGTCCAGAAGCGCCTGATCCTGTGCGTCGATCGCGATGCGTCCTTCATCAGCGAGGGCGGCGCCACCCCGTTGTTCGTCGATGGCAAGCCCTCGCCCTACGTCGATCAGGCGATGGAGTTCTGCAACAATTTTGAGGTGGAGCGTCAGCGCACCGACGCCTTCGTCAAACTGCTGACCGATCTGGACCTGCTGGACACCCGCGAGGCGGTATTCACGCCGCGCAATCCGGACGGCACCGCAGCTGAGCCGCAAAAGATTGCGGAATATTTCGCCGTCTCGGAAGACAAGCTCAAGGCCCTGCCGGCCGAAAAGCTGGTTGAACTGCGCGACAATGGTGCCCTCGGCCAGATCTACGCCCACTTGGTGTCGCTGCTGGGCTGGGATCGTCTGATCGCGATGGCCTTCCAGCGCGCCGCTGCCACCCAGCCGGCTGCCGGCAACGCCTGAAGCGCGTGATTAGTGGTTGGTGATTAGTGGTTCGGTCGGCGAGCGCCTTCTCGGGATCCACCAATCACTGACCACGCATCACGGCCTTTCCTACCGCCGGGCCAGCACCGCCCTTGTCAGACAGGAAAAGACCAACCGGCCAGCCTCGTCGAGCAGGTCGTGCTGGGCGATGAGAATGCCCTTTTCGTCGCCAACCGGGTCCTTGCCCATGACCGTCATCCGGCCGCGCATCAGTTCACCCGCCGGCGGATTGCGCATATAACGCAGGCCATCGACGCCCAGCACCTTGGACTGGGCCCAGCCTGCGGACTTGTCGGCGAACAACCGGCTCCACAGCGCATAGACCATGGCATCCGGTGCGCCATAGGACGGGTCCCAGCCGGGCCGGAAGCGTTCGACGAACAGGTCCAGCGAGGCCGCGTCGACCATACAGGCACCCAGGGGCACGACCTCGCCCACGCCCAGATCCTCAAAATGGACGAGCAGCGACTCGGTCATACGCTCAGCCTCCTCAACCCGCAGGCTCTTCCGACACCCGAACCAGCAGCTTGCCGTCGTGATCGCCTGTGAACAAGCGATTCAACGAATCCAGAGCGCCTTCGAGGCCGTCGTCAACATGGACCTTCCATTTGACCTCACCGCTCTGCAACCACGGCCCCATCTCGGCAACCATCTCGCGGGCCCGGTGAGCATAGTCGAGTACCAGGAAGCCCTGGATATTGAGGCGATGGGTGATGATGCGGCTGAAGTTCGGAGACGGCGGCATCTTCGTCGCATTATAGGCCGAGATCAGGCCGCAAACGGCCATTCGACCGTGGGTCTTCAGCCTGTTGAACACAGCGATCATGATATCGCCGCCGACGTTCTCGAAATTGAGGTCGATCCCGTCGGGTGCCAGCCGGTCCAGCGCCGCGCCGACGTCCTCGTTCTTGTAGTCCACGACAGCGTCGAACCCGAGTTCCTCGGTCAGCCAGCGGCATTTGTCAGCGCCACCGGCAATGCCAATGACGCGGCACCCGCGCGCCTTGGCGACCTGGCCCGCAATCGACCCCACAGCCCCGGCGGCGGCCGAAATCACGAGGGTCTCACCGGCCTTGGCCTTGAGCACGTCGGTGACGCCGAAATAGGCCGTCATCCCGGTCATGCCCAGCACGCTGAGGTTGGCGGTCAGCGGCATGCCGGGCGCACGATGGACCTGCCGCAGCTCCATTTCGTTGACCACGGCGTAGTCCGACCAGCCGCCCGACATCGGTGTGACCACGTCCCCGGCGCGAAAACGACTGGACCGGCTTTCCTCGACCACGCCAAGAGTCAGGCCTCGCATGACACCGCCGAGCGGCACCGGCGGCAGATAGCCCTCGGCGTCGTTCATCCAGGTGCGGTTGGTGGGGTCCAGCGACAGATAGACGGTGCGGACCAGTACCTGGGATTCGCTCAGGGCCGGAACCGGTGCCTCGACCAGCTCCAGATCACCCGGCTGGATCAGACCCTTGGGCCGCTGGCGCAGCACCCACTGACGATTCACGCGAGCCATGATGATCTCCGGGGGCCTGGTTGGGTTTTCTTTACGAACCCGCATAGTCTGCAAGGCACAGCCCGCTGTCCAGCCAGAGAAAAGAAAAAGGCGAACCGTGAGGCTCGCCTTCAAGTCGCATCATCAGGAATGAGGCGCGGAGGCGACAAGGCCAGCTTTCGCCAGCCTCAAGTCGGGGGGCGTCGTCGCCTCCGCACGAAGGGAATGAAGAGGCGCGCAGCCGGTTCCCTTTGGTTCTAATCTTTTTTGCCCACTGACAAAATTCGGAACGGCGGTGATCCCCGTGGCGTTCAAAGGGCTGAGACCCTCGCTGATGGAGCCACACCATGACCGATCAATCCCCGCACGATGAAGCCGCCGAGGCGGTCCACGAGGGCCGGCCGGTCGCGGCCCGCTACGTTCGCGGCGGCGGCAAGGGGCGGCGTATCCTGATAGTATTGCTGTTGTCCCTGTCGGCGGTCTCAGTGCTGTTACTGGGTATGTGGCTGATCAGCCAGGGCGGTTTCGCCGAAACAAACACCAATATCGGCACCCAGGCCGTCGATGTTCGCGCCTTCGACGACACGGCAGTGACGCCCGCGCCGACCTCCACCCCGGCACCAAAGTAGGAAACCGATGCAAGAAATAAGGCCCCGGTCCTTCGACCGGGGCCTGGCCGTGTCAGAGCGGCGGCCCTATGCGGCCGCTTGGTGGCGCGACGGGTGGAAGAACAGCGCTTGGCTGATCGCCGCCTTCACCGTTTCCGGCTGGAAGGGTTTGGTGATCAGGAAGGTCGGTTCGGGCCGTTCGCCTGTCAGCAGCCTTTCGGGGAAGGCGGTGATGAAGATGACCGGCACATCGATCCGCTTGAGAATATCCTTGACCGCGTCTATGCCCGACGACCCGTCGGCCAGCTGGATATCGGCCAATACCAGTCCCGGCTGGTGACGGGCGACGGCATCGACTGCCTCGTCATGGGTAGTGGCCGTACCGGTAACGCGGTGACCCAATTCCTTGACCAGGCTTTCGAGGTCCGCCGAGATGATCGCCTCATCCTCAATGATCAGGACATCAGTGGCCAGTTCGGCATCGATTTCCGTCTGGGCCGCCGCAATCAGCCGTTCAACGTCATGGGCGTCGGCGTCGAGGATCTGGGCGGCCTCGGAGGGGGTAAAACCCTCGAGTGCGGTCAGCAGGAAGGCTTGACGCGAGCGCGGTGCGATCCGCATCAGGCGACGCGAGGCATCGTCGTCACGCCCCTCGAGGCCACTCTTGTCCTCGAGCTGGGCCCCGGTCGTGGTCCAGATGGCGTGGAAGACGTGATAGAGGGCCACGCGCGGCGTCATTTCGGGCGGCAGTTGCCTTTCGCCGGCGGCGAGGGCTTCCAGTGCGATCCGGACGTAGTTGTCGCCGGTCGCCTGATCGCCGGTCAGCGCACGGGCGTAACGGCGGACATAGGGCAGGTGCGGCGCAAGGCGGGCCAGCAGGCTCATGAATCAAATCCCCGACGAAGGCGGCTCCAACCATGGAACAGCAGCAGCGCACGTCAACGTATCAAATCCGCCACGGTTCCGCTTCACGGCACAAGCTTGAGCATTTAATGGTCGTTCCACAGGAACCCGACCTGCGGGCTGGCGTTCTGGCAGTCGCAACACCTCTAGTCAGCCTGGCAGCCATTTTTTGATGACAGATAATTCCAATCCCCCCGGCAAGCCGTCCCCGAACGGTGCCAGCCTGGAGGAAGCCCGACTTCGCCAGCAGGCGATCGGCGTCAAACTGCGCCATATGTTCGACGAGGTCGTGAACGAGCCGGTTCCGGACGAGTTCCTCGACATCCTGCGCCGCGCTGATGAGCGATCGGCTGGCGGGAGCGGCGCATGAGCGGGGCCCCCAGTCCGCCGCCCAAACCGCCATCAGCGGATGACGCCGCCTTCAAGCGGGAACTGGTTGCACTCATCCCGCATCTGCGCGCCTTCGCCCGCTCCCTGACCGGCGATCCGACCGCGGCCGACGACCTCGCACAGGACGCGATGATAAAGGCCTGGGACGCGCGCGCCAGCTATCAGATGGGCACCAATATGAAGGCTTGGAGCTTCATGATCCTGCGCAACCAGTTCTACTCTGAAAAGCGCCGTTCCTGGCGTCAGACGCAACTGGATCAGGAAGCTGCCGAACGGACCCTGGTGGCGGTGGACGATCCCGAATCGCCGGTGGCGCTGGATGAATTGCGTCTCGCACTGGCCACCCTGCCGGAAGAACAGCGTGAAGCCCTGATCCTCGTCGGCGCCGGCGGCTTCGCTTACGAAGAGGCTGCGGAAATCTGCCAATGCGCAGTGGGCACAGTGAAAAGCCGGGTCTCAAGGGCCCGAAAGGCCCTGCAGGCCAAGCTGGAAAAAGGTGACTTCCCCCGCGACGGTCGCGCCGCCGGCGACGCCATGCGTTCCATCCTGGCGGCCGCGGACCGGTTGAGCGGCGTCAGGCAGGGCTGACGCGGTGGTCCAACTCGGCCAAGTGTTTGCCAGGAGAGTGAGACGGGGCCTCGGTCCTGCCAAAGTCCAGGGCATCCGCTTCCGGCTAGGCCTCTGGTTGGCCATCGCCCTCGTGCCGCTTCTGATTCTGGGCGGGTTTCAGGCTCAGTCAGCCTTCCGCAGCCAGGATACGGAGCGCCGCTCCGATCTGCAGCGGGCCGCCGAACGCACCGCGGCCGACGCCAAGGCCCGATTGGACAGCACCAGCATATTGCTGATCGCCCTGCGCCCGGAATCGCTTGAAGTGTTTTGCGAGCCACGGCTGAGCGATCTGGTCGACCGGCTTGAGGATCTGGACGGGCTGTTACGGTTGACGGCGACCGGGGCTGCAGCCTGCGCCTCCGAAAGCCTGAATGCCTCGCCACCGCCCTGGCTGACCCAGGCCCGGACCAGTCCCTGGTTTGAGCGACTGCGCGACGGCGAGGGCACGGTCCTGGCGCGCGTGCCGCCCCTCGCCGGTCGCCCCGCCGCCCTGATCTTCGCCACCCGGCTGGAGCGGCCGCTGGGCCGGTTCGACGGTGCCATGGTTGCTGTTATCCCGCTGTCCAGCCTGCAGGCCGACATGGACGACCCATACCTGCCCGAAGGGTCGCAGGCGGCGCTGACCGATGAGGACGGACGGCTGCTGATCGCCACTGACCTCAATGCCTTCACCCTGTCCCGGGGCCAATCGCTGACCGGCTGGGTCCAGCGCGCCCGCACCGGGGCCTCGGCCATTTTCCAGGCCGACGATGTGGACGGTCGCCCGCGGGTCTATGCCGGGGCAGCCCTGGCCGGTCGCGACGTCTACGCGCTGCTCTCGGCCCCGGCACCGGGGCTACTTTCCTGGGCCAGGCTGAACCCGGTCGGGGCCCTGTTGATGCCACTGCTGGCCTGGCTTCTGGCCTTCACGGCGGTAATGTGGGTCAGTGAGCGGGTCGTCATCCGCTGGCTGAGCTATCTGGAGCGGGTAGCGGCCGTCTATGCCCGCGGTCGGTTCTCGGTGCGGCCGGTGCAGGCCATGAAGGCACCGGCAGAGATCCGGGTGTTGGCGCGGACCCTGGACAAATTGGCCGAGTCGATTGTCACCCGCGACGCGGCCCTGACGGCTTCCCTTGAGGAGAAGGACGCGCTGATGCGCGAGATCCACCACCGGGTGAAGAACAATCTGCAGATCATTTCCTCGCTGCTGTCGATGCAGAAGCGGACCCTGACCGATCCGGCGTCCAGGGCGGCGGTCGGCGATACGCAACAGCGGATCTCGGCGCTCGCCCTGATCTATCGCACCCTCTACCAGAGCGACGATCTGCGTTACGTCGACGCCCGCACCTTCATCTCCGAACTGGTCGGACAGCTGATCGCCAGCGAAACCGGACGCGGTCCACTGGTCACCTCCTCGATCGAGGCGGACTCGCTGGTGGTCGACCCGGACAAGCTGGCACCGATGGCGCTCTGGCTGGTCGAGGCCGTGACCAACGCCCAGAAACACGCCTTCGCCGGGCGCAGTGGCGATCTCAAGGTCCGTTTCCACGTACGCAGCGAGACCAGTATTCTGGAAGTTCAGGACGACGGCCTTGGGGTCAACGAAACCGTCCGCGCCGGGGTGGGGCGCACTGGGGTCGGGCGCACCCTGATGGGGGCCTTCGCCAAACAACTGCGGGGGTCGGTCGAATTTGTTCCCGCCAAAGGCGGAGGGATGATCGCCCGGATGACCTTCGCCACCCCCGACGCCACGGTGCCGGCCGAGCCGACCGATCCGGGAACCGCAGCGCCTCCGCTACGTTGACTCTCCATACGCCGTCTCCCCGGCCTCAAGGAGTTGTTTCGATGCGCAAGATTTTCATACTGTTCGCCGCCGCCGCCGCCCTGACCACTGCAGCCTGCAACACTGTCTCCGGCGTGGGCCGCGACGCCACCGCCGCAGGCCAGGCCGTGACCGGTGCCGCCGAAGACGCCAAGAACTAAACTCCCCTTCCCAGTCGCGTTTCCTCCCCCCGACGCGCAGCTCGGTTGAAAAAGGCCCGCCGGCACCATTGCCGGCGGGCCCTTGCTTTTCGGGTCCTCGAAATGGCTGTTTGCGGAGCCGGCAACGCGGTCTGGATTCGGAACCTCAACGGGTTGTCCTCGATGAGGGCGGCGTGTTTGACGCACCCGTGCTGCTACGCGCTTGTCCGCCGTCAATCTGAACCGGTCGATGGAAACAAGTCCTCGAGACCTTCAACAGGATCAAGAGAACAGCCTCATCAAACCAACCTATCCTGGCCTTACGCAGGGGCAGGTTGATGACGACGATGAAGATGGCACCTGTCGGAGACGACAGGTCGCCCGAGCTGGACGTAATCCGCGGCTTCGCCCTGTTCGGGGTCATGCTGATCAATCTCTATGGCCACTATGAGTTCGCCATACCGGCGGCGGTTCTCGATGGGCTCGTCACCGCGCCGGTCGACCGGCCGCTGGGCTGGGTCTTCGACGTGTTCTTGTCCGGCAAGGCCCAGGCCCTGTTCTCCATGCTGTTCGGGTTCGGCTTGCCCATGTTCCTCAGCCGCGCCGAGGCCCGTGGCGCGGACGGGATGAGGCTCTACTTGCGTCGCCTTTCGATCCTGCTGGTCATCGGCTTCGCCCATGCGCTGGCGGTCTTTTTCGGTGACATCCTGCACATCTACGCCCTGACCGCCTTCATCCTGATCCTGTTCCGCCGCGCGCCGGATCGGTTTTTACTGCTCTGCGGCCTCGCCTTTTCGCTGCTAGCGGGCCTGGCCATGACCCTGCACCTGGCTTGGGCCGAGGCGGCGACCGGGACGACACCGGCCCTGACCGTCGCTCTCGAGGCCGGAAATGCGCGGCGGTGGATCGTCTTCATGGCCGGCGACTATCCGGCCTATGTCGCCGAGATGTGGCACAGCATGGGTGCCGAATGGTTCCTGTCAGTCTTCGCCTGGAGCTATATCGGCACCGTGCTGGGCCGGTTCCTGATGGGTTATTGGCTGTTCCGCAAGGAATGGCTGATGCGTCCGGCGGCCCACGCCGCGGGCTTCCGCCGCTGGGCCCCACGGCTGATCGGTGCCGGGCTGGCGTTCAGCCTCGCTGATGACGCAATCGGCGCTTCGGATTTCGAACCCGGCGTGGCGGCCCAGGCCGTGCTTGAGATCGTCCACCGCATCGGCCAGCTGACCCTGGCGCTCGGCTACGGTGCCGGACTGGTCGTACTGATGCAGAGTTCATGGGCGCGCAAGCTGCTCTCCGGATTGGGCGACGTCGGCCGGATGGCCCTGACCAACTATCTGACACAGAGCCTGGTCTATCTGTTCGTCTTCTACGGTTTCGGCCTGGGTCTGATACGCTACGGCGGGGCTCTGACCTGCCTCGGAATCGCAGTTGTCACCTTCGGCCTGCAGATCGTCTTCAGCCGCTGGTGGTTGGCGCGCTTCCGCTTCGGGCCCCTGGAATGGTTGTGGCGTTCAGCCACCTATGGCCAGTGGCAGCCGTTCCGTGCCCCGCGCGCTTTCGAGCCGAAGGCCACCGCGTCCTGATTGTTCCGGGCCGGCCATAAGGCGAAACGGGTTCAAGCCACTGAGCTGGCCGGTTGTGCTGTTGGTGGTTGGCGCGAAGACCGAATGACTGACCGAGATGACCATCAGCCTTTGGCAGGCGGCTCTTTCAACGACGTCTTCGCCTCCGCCGGGCGCGCTTGCTTTCTCTGCGAGCGTCGGGTTGTGTCAAACCGGCAGGGCACCGCGCTTGACCACTGTCCTCATCGCAACGCTGGACGAGACCCGGGTGACGCCCGGAATGCGGGTCAGCTCGCGCGAATGGACCCGTTCCAGGTCATCGACGTCGCGCACCACCAGCCGCAGCAGATAGTCAGAGCCACCCGTCATCAGATAGCATTCCACCACCTCGGGCACGGTCGAAATGGCGGTCTCGAAGGCGGTCAGTGAGGCCTCGGCCTGGGACGACAGGGTCACCGTCACGAAGACGCTGATCGGCAGGCCGACGGCGCGTTCATTGATGATTGCGGCGTAGCGGCTGATCACCTGCGCCGCCTCCAGCGCGCGCAGGCGGCGCAGGCAGGCGCTTTCGGACAGGTTCACCGTCCGGGCCAGATCGGCATTGGTCATGCGACCGTCGCCCTGCAAGGCGCGGATCATCTTGCGGTCGGTGTCATCGAGAGTGACAGCAGAAATCGTCTTCATGGATCAGCTCGTTCGCAGATTCTGCGAATGTATGCTGCTCACCCGCATAAAAGAACAGGAACCTGCGTGTCGTCCGCCGCTAGATTGCCGACAGGCGAGGCGGGCCGCAGAGTCCGCACACGATCCATCAGCGAGGAACCCCCATGCGCGTCGGCGTCCCCAAGGAAATCAAGAAGAACGAACACCGCATCGGCCTGACGCCGACCGCAGTGCGCGAATACGTCGCCCACGGCCACACGGTTTCGATCGAGACCGGTGCCGGAGTCGGCGCAGGCTTTACCGACGCCGACTACAAGAAGGTGGGGGCCAAGATCGTCGCCGACGCCAGGACCGTCTTCGCCGAAAACGACATGATCGTGAAGGTCAAGGAGCCGCAGAAGGTCGAGTGGGAAATGCTCCGCGAGGACCAGATCCTGTTCACCTATCTGCATCTGGCCCCCGACCCGGAACAGACCCGGGGCCTGCTGGCCTCGAAATGCGCCGCCATCGCCTATGAGACCGTCACCGACGACCGTAACGGCCTCCCCCTGCTGGCCCCGATGTCGGAAGTCGCCGGCCGCATCGCCGTCTTCTCGGCCGCCGAAACCCTGCTGAAGCATAATGGCGGCATGGGATTGCTTTTCTGCGGCGTGCCGGGCGTGGCTCCAGCCCGCGTGCTGGTGCTGGGCGGCGGCGTCGTCGGCCTGAATGCGGCCCGTATGGCCATGGGCCTCGGTGCCGAGGTGGTGGTACTGGAGCGGTCGATTCCCCGCATGGCCTATATCGACGAAGTCACCCAGGGTCGGGTCATCACCCGCTATTCCTCGATCAATGCGATCGACGAGGAAATGGTCAAGGCTGACGTCATCATCGGGGCCGTGCTGGTCCCCGGTGCCTCGGCCCCCAAGCTGATCAAACGCGAAGACCTCAAGGCGATGAAGAACGGCTCGGTGCTGGTCGACGTCGCCATCGACCAGGGCGGCTGTTTCGAGACCAGCCACGCCACGACCCACGAAGACCCGACCTATGTGATCGACGGCGTGGTCCACTACTGCGTGGCCAACATGCCCGGTGCCGCGCCGCGCACCTCGTCCGAAGCCCTGAACAACGCCACCCTGCCGTTCGGACTGGCACTGGCCGACAAGGGGCTGGACGCGCTGAAGGCCAATCCGCACCTGGCGCGCGGCCTGAACGTGCTGAAAGGCGAGATCACCTATCCGGCGGTCGCCGAGGCCTTGGGGATGAGTTGGAGCGATCCGTTCGGGGTCTGGGCGAAGGGGTGAGGCCAACTTGTCATCCCGGACACCGCGAAAGCGGTGATCCGGGACGCTCAGTACGCTCACATTCCACCTCCCGGAAGCTGCGTTGGCAGCTATCCGGGAGACGGGTCGGGGCCTGACGCGGCGGCTGGCTGTCTCCCGGATAATCGCGCTGCGATTTCCGGGAGCTTCATATGGGCAGGGGCTCCGTCCCGGCTCTTCGCTTCGTTTCGGCCGGGATGACAAGTTACGCGAGGCGTCTCCCGGCACGACTCCGTAGGGGTTCTCATCCTTTTCACATCCGCGAAAACCGACCACAGTCGGCGCATGGCCGAAGAAGTCCCGAAGACGCTAACCAACGACAACTGCGATGAGCGGGTAGTGATCGTGCGTCGGGCGGACGGCACCTACACCTATCGCCGCGAATGGCATGGTGAAGGCGGCTGGAACCGCGGGCTCGATCTCGGCCTTTATGACTCCGCAAACAGTGCCGAAGCGGAAGCACGAATGCGGGTTGGCTGGCTCGTTCCGGCATTCCAATAGGCCCCGCCTGTAAATCGCCGCTCTCTTGAGGCATAAGCCGCGCTCAAGCAGCGAGCGACCGCGTCGCGAGCGATAGCGCCCCTCTAAGAAATGCCGCGATGAAGTTTCTCGACCAGGCCAAGATCTATATCCGCTCCGGCAACGGCGGGGCGGGCTGCGTATCGTTCCGGCGCGAAAAATTCATTCCGAACGGCGGGCCGGACGGTGGCGACGGCGGTCATGGCGGCAATGTCTGGATCACGGCGGCCGACGGTCTGAACACCCTGATCGACTTCCGCTACCAACAGCATTTCAAGGCCCCGACCGGCACCCACGGCATGGGCCGCCAGATGCACGGGGCCAAGGGCGAGGACGTCATCCTGAAGGTCCCGGTCGGCACCCAGGTGCTGGACGACGACAAGGAGACGGTGCTGCTGGACATGGATTATGTCGGCAAGACCGAAATGCTGCTGAAAGGTGGCAACGGCGGTTGGGGCAATGTCCATTTCAAGGGCCCGTCAAACCAGGCCCCGAAATACGCCAATCCGGGTCAGGAGGGCCAGGAACGCTGGGTCTGGCTGCGGCTGAAACTCATCGCCGACGTCGGTCTGGCAGGCCTGCCCAACGCCGGCAAATCGACCTTCCTGGCGGCGGCCAGCGCCGCGCGGCCCAAGATCGCCGACTATCCCTTCACCACCCTGGTGCCCAATCTGGGCGTGGTCGATCTGTCAGAGACCGAGCGGTTCGTGATCGCCGACATCCCCGGCCTGATCGAGGGGGCCTCGGAGGGGGCCGGGCTGGGCACCCGTTTCCTCGGCCACGTCGAACGCTCGGGCTGTCTGATCCATCTGATCGACGGCACCCAGGATGATGTCGCAGGCGCGTATCGCACCATCCGCCATGAGCTGGAAGCTTACGGGGCCGGTCTGGCCGACAAGGCCGAGGTTCTGGCCCTGAACAAGATCGACGCCCTGACCCCCGAGGCGCGCGAGGAAAAGGCCGCCGAACTGGAAGCCGCCGCGGGCCGCCGTCCCATGCTGGTGTCCGGCGTCTCGGGCGAGGGCGTGACCGAACTGCTGCGCGCGGCCTGGACCGAGGTACGCCGGGAACGCGGCGAGATGGCGCCGGCTGAGGAAGACGAGACCATCGTCGAAACCGCTGGAGGCTGGGCCCCGTGACCCTTTCCGATCCGCCCCTGGCTGCCACAGCCATCGCCGCCGCCGACCGTATCGTGGTCAAGATTGGCTCGTCCCTGCTGGTCGACAAGAAGACCAATGCCGTCGACATGGTGCGATTGAAGGGTCTGGCGGCTGACATCGCGGCATGGAAGGCCGAGGGCAAACAGGTCATGGTCGTCTCGTCCGGTGCCGTGGCACTCGGTCGCCGACGGCTTGGCTCCAGGGCGCGGGGAGCCGGCTTGGACAAGAAGCAGGCCTCGGCTGCCGCCGGACAGTCGATGCTGATGCACGCCTGGGAGTCGGTGTTCGATCCGCACGACATCATCACCGCCCAGATCCTGCTGACTCGCGACGACACAGAAACCCGCCGACGTTGGCTCAATGCCCGGGCGACGGTCGGGGCCCTGCTCGACATGGGAGCGGTGCCGATCCTCAACGAGAACGATACCGTCGTCACCGAACAGATCAAATATGGCGACAACGACCGGCTGGCAGCGCGGGTGGCGCAGATGATCAGCGCCGACCTGCTGATCCTGCTGTCCGACGTCGACGGCCTCTACACCGCCGACCCGCGGGTCGATCCGGACGCCACCCACATCCCCTATATCGAGACCCTGACGCCCGAGATCGAGGCCATGGCCACCGGCGCCAATGCCGACGCTGGTGTCGGCACGGGCGGCATGGCCACCAAGCTGATGGCCGCGCGCATCGCCGCCGAGGCTGGCTGCGCCACCCTGATCGCCGCCGGCCGGCCCAAGGCCCGGGATTCGCTGACGCTGGAAGAGGGACGCAAATGTACCCTGATCGCCGCCTCGACCACGGTGAAGGCGGCCTACAAGCTTTGGATCGGTGGCTCGTTGGCGACGCGGGGCCGATTGGTGGTCGACAAGGGCTGCGCCCGGGCATTGGCGCGCGGCAAATCCCTGCTGGCGGTCGGCGTCCTGTCAGCCGATGGCGATTTCGGCAAGGGCGATCCGGTCGAGATCTTCGATGAAAAGGGCGTGGAGATCGCTCGCGGCCTGGTACGGTTCGACGCCAACGACCTGTCGAAAATCATCGGTATTCGTTCGGCCGGGCTAAAGGCCGCGCTGGGTTATGAGGCCGGGCCAGAGGTCGTGCATACGGCAGACCTGGCCCTGCGTTAGGAGGGGTCACGGCCCCTTCAGCGGCAGTCACGCCTTGAATTTCCAACGATATTACCCATTTGAGAGCGATGATTATGACACAGACCAAGGCTGATACACCCGCTCACCCCACCCCCGAACAGACACTCGCCGCCGATATGCTGGCCATGGGCCACAAGGCCCGTAGCGTCGCCCGCGCGCTTGCGCTCGCCAGTGCCAAGACCCGCACAGAAGCGATTTCCGGCATGGCGACCGCCCTGCGCCGCCGTGCCGCCGGGGTGCTGGCTGCCAATGCCGTCGACCTGGAGGCTGCCAAGGCCAAGGGTATGGCCAATGCGATGATGGACCGGCTGGCGCTGGACACGAAACGTCTGGATGGCGTGATCGGCGCGCTGGAGTCCATCGCCGCCATCCCGGATCCGGTCGGCGTCGAGACGGCCCGCTGGACACCCGAGAACGGCCTCGATATCGCCCGCGTCCGCACCCCGATCGGGGTTCTGGCCATCATCTATGAGAGCCGACCGAACGTCACCGCCGACGCAGCCGCCCTGGCCGTCCGCGCCGGCAATGCTGTGATCCTGCGCGGCGGCTCGGAATGCCTGCGCTCAAACCTCGCCATCCACGCCGCCCTGGTCGAGGGACTGGAGGCTGCCGGCCTGTCGCCGGACACGGTGCAGATCGTCACAACCCGTGATCGCGCCGCCGTCGGCCATATCCTGACGGGTCTGGACGGGTCGATCGACCTGCTGATCCCGCGGGGCGGCCGGTCCCTGGTCGAGCGCGTCAAGGCCGAGGCCCGCGTGGCGGTGCTGGGACATCTGGAGGGCGTCAACCACGTCTATGTCCACGCCAGCGCCGACCCGGACATGGCCCGGGCGGTCGTGCTGAACGCCAAGATGCGGCGCGTCTCGGTCTGCGGTGCCGCCGAGACCTTGTTGATCGACAGGGCTGTCGCCGACAGCCTGTTGCCCGCAATCGCGGACGATCTGACCGCCGCCGGTTGCGCTTTGCGTGGCGACCCGGCGGCCTGCGCCTTGGTGCCCCAGGCGACGCCTGCCGAAGAGGCCGACTGGCGCACAGAATATCTGCAGGCCATCCTGGCCGTGCGGGTGGTCGACGGACTGGACGCTGCCATCGACCATGTCGCGCGCTACGGCTCGGGTCACACCGAGGCGATCGTGGCCACGGATGAGGCCGCGCTTGAGCGTTTCCTCGCCGAGGTCGACGCTGGCATCGTGGTCGCCAACGCCTCGACGCAATACGCTGACGGCGGCGAATTCGGCTTCGGTGGCGAGATCGGCATCTCTACCGACCGTCTGCACGCGCGCGGCCCGGTCGGGGCCGAACAGCTAACCAGTTTCAAATATGTCATCCGCGGCAAGGGCCAGACCCGGGCCTGACGTATGACGTGCTGAACAGGCGCGACACCCTGCGGTCGGCGTGTTAGCTCCCCTGTGAGCATAAGTCCGCGCGAGCCCTGCTGCCTTGCCCATATTCCACGCCGGTTCCGCGCCGAAAGCCCAGGGGCCTCGCCCCGGTGCCCTGCGCGATGGGCTGGACCTGTCGCCGGGCATGGCGGTCGGCCTGTTCGGGGGTTCGTTCAATCCGGCCCATGATGGCCACGCCCATGTGGCCGAGACGGCGATGCGACGGCTGGGGCTGGACCGGGTGGTCTGGCTGGTGTCGCCGCAGAACCCGCTGAAGGACAGCCTCGACACCGCCCCCCTGGCGGATCGCATGGCCTCGGCCCGCGCCGCCGCCGCCCTCGCAGCGTCAGGACGGGCGATGGTCGTATCGGATTTCGAGACCCGCGCCGGGACGCAACGGACCATCGATACCCTGCGCACCCTGACCGCGCGTCACCCCGACGTGCGTTTCGTCTGGGTGATGGGATCGGACAATCTGGCGACCTTCCATCGCTGGCGGGGCTGGACTGACATCATGCGGATGATGCCGGTGGCCGTGATCGCCCGGCCGGGCTCCCTGCACCACAGCCTCACCGCGCCGGCTGCCGCTCGTTTCGCGACCGCGCGGGTTTCGGCGTCGCGTGCGCGCCTGTTGCCGGACCTCGAAGCCCCGGCCTGGACATGGCTGACGGCCCCGCTGAATCCCCGGTCCTCGACCGCGCTGCGGGCCGCGCGTGACGCCGCCGCGCATTTGTGATAAGCTGCTCCTTTAGTAATCTCCCCGGAGCCTTCCGCTGACCCCCTCGCCCGCGCACGATGCGCAAGACGCCGCCGTTTCCTCCACGGCGCACGAGATGGATGAATTCGAACCCATCCGCTCGGAAAACGGGTCACCGTTTGATGGGCCGCAGGCTCCCCTTCCCGTCGGCTCAACGGCTCTGGAAACGGCCATTCTGTCGCGTCTCGACGATGACAAGGCCCAGGACATCGTCCTCATCGACCTGAAGGGCAAAAGCCCGATGGCCGACACCATGATCATCGCCTCCGGGCGGTCCCACCGTCACGTCGGGGCCTTGGCCGACCATCTTCAGCGTGCGCTGAAGGAGCAGGGTCTGGGCAAGGTCAAGGTCTCGGGCCTGCCGCACTGCGACTGGGTGCTGCTGGATGCAGGGGATGTGATCATTCATCTGTTCCGTCCCGAGGTCCGCGCCTTCTACAACATCGAGAAGATCTGGTCGGTCGAGAGCGGCCACCGCATCGACGCGCGCGCCTGATCTGGTAATCCTGTGAAACTGGCCGTCATCGCCATCGGCAAGCCGGGGCGGGGACCCGAGGCCTTGCTCGCAGCTGACTATGCCGAGCGCGCCACCCTGGCCGGACGCGTGCTGGGCCTCGGGCCGATGGAACTGGTCGATCTGGAGCCGCGTAAATCCGGCAAGGCCCCCGAGGCGGAACTGATCCTGAAAGCCGCCGAGGGCGCGCACCTGATCGCCTGCGACGAGCGCGGCAGGACCTTCTCCAGCCGGGCCTTCGCTGACCATATCGCCATGCTCCGCGACCGGGGCGAGCGGCGGCTGGTGTTCGCCATCGGTGGGGCGGACGGACTGGATGAAAGCGTCCGCACCGCCGCCGGTTCGACCCTGGCTTTCGGCCCCCAGACCTGGCCGCACGCCCTGGCCCGGGCGATGCTGGCCGAACAGTTGTATCGGGCCGTAACCATCCTGGCCGGATCACCCTATCATCGCGACTGATGCGTGCGCCGATACTGATCCTTTGTCTGAGCCTGATCGCCCTGCCGGTGGCGGCGATCGCGCGTCAGACGCCCCAGACGACCGAGGTCAGCCGGTTGCAGGCCGAATTCCGGGACGAACGCGCCCGGGCCCGGCGGCTTCGCGAGGAGGCGGCCGAGGCCAGCCGGGAGATCATGGGTCTGGAGCGACAGCTGGCCGAATTGCGGACCGCGGTGGGCGAGGACGCCGCCGTCATCTCTGACCAGAGGGCGCGGCTGCGTGAGCTGAGCGCGCGCGAGGCCGCGCTGGTGGCGCAGCTGTCTCAGGCACGCGGGCTGCAGGGTCGGCTGTTGTCTGCCTTGCAGATAATGGGCCGTCGCCCACCACCACCCTTGCTGGTACCCGCTGAAAAGACGGTGGACACGGTACGGGCCGCCATACTGATGCGGGCCATGGTCCCGACCCTGCAGGCGCGGGCGCAGGGGCTCATCGACCGTCAGGCCGAAGTCATCCGCGTGCGCCGGATCAGCGCCCTGAACAGCGAAGCCCTGTTTACCACCGAAAGCGCCCAGGGCGACCGCCGCGCCGGGATCGAGGCCCTGACCGCGCGCAGGGCCGCGCTTCAGGCCGTGTTGCGGGCGGAGGCCGGGGCCGCCGAACGGGCCACGAACGTGCTGGAAGCCCGGCTGCGCTCGCTGGGGGCCACAGTCCCGCCCATCGGGATCGAGACCGAGCCAAAAGCGGCA
>Ga0105053_10005574_pt1 | contig 17848 bp, 16 predicted proteins | sample BON01_FD_78093 | JGI IMG/M metagenome (GOLD analysis project Ga0105053, IMG submission 78093) | Freshwater microbial communities from Lake Bonney liftoff mats and glacier meltwater in Antarctica - BON-01 | ecosystem: Environmental > Aquatic > Freshwater > Ice > Glacier meltwater | place: Lake...
ACGACATTTTTTCACGCCTCCTAAAGGAACGTATTATTTTCGTTTCCGGCCCGGTGCATGACGAAATGGCGACCGTGATCGTCGCGCAGTTGTTGTTTCTTGAGGCTGAGAATCCGAATAAAGAAATTGCGATGTATATCAACTCCCCGGGTGGCGTGGTGTCATCGGGCTTGGCGATTTACGACACGATGCAGTATATCAAACCCAAAATCTCAACCGTGTGCATAGGGCAGGCGGCTTCAATGGGCGCGATGCTGCTCTGTGGTGGTACGGCGGGAATGCGCATGTCATTGCCAAATAGCCGCGTGATGATGCACCAACCATCGGGCGGCTTCCAAGGCCAGGCAACTGATATTGCCCTGCATGCCAAAGAAATTATAACACTGAAAGACCGGCTTAACAAAATTTATGTCAAACATTGCGGCCAGAAACTGGAAACGGTTGAGGCTGCTTTGGACCGTGATAATTTTATGACTGCTGAAGATGCAAAAGCGTGGGGGCTGATAGATCAGATCGTAACCCATCGTGCTTCAGCAGAAGAGAGTAAGTAAGCAACGAGCGCTTGTGTTTCGGCGTAAGCATATGTTCCAATGGAACAACGAAATAGCATGATTAAGCACATGCGCATAAGTGGGAGAACGCCATGAGCAAATCAGGCGGGTCAGAGACAAAAAACACGCTCTACTGCTCATTTTGCGGTAAAAGCCAGCATGAGGTGCGCAAGCTAATTGCCGGGCCGACCGTGTTCATTTGTGATGAATGCGTTGAGCTATGCATGGACATTATCCGCGAGGAAACCAAAAGCTCGCTGGTGAAGTCATCTGTTGGGGTGCCAACGCCCAAAGATATTTGCAAAGTGCTTGATGATTATGTGATCGGCCAAGAAGTGGCCAAGCGCGTATTGTCGGTGGCCGTGCACAACCATTACAAACGCCTGAACAGCGCTGGCAAACATGGCGAAGTTGAGCTGTCAAAATCTAACATCATGCTGATCGGCCCGACCGGTTGCGGTAAAACGCTGCTGGCCCAAACGCTGGCCCGCATTATTGATGTGCCATTTACAATGGCCGACGCCACCACGCTAACCGAAGCTGGTTATGTGGGCGAAGATGTTGAAAACATTATCCTAAAGCTGCTGCAATCGGCAGAATATAACGTTGAACGCGCGCAGCGCGGTATCGTTTACATTGACGAGGTTGATAAAATTTCCCGCAAGTCGGACAACCCCAGCATCACGCGTGATGTTTCGGGCGAGGGCGTGCAGCAAGCCTTGCTTAAAATTATGGAAGGCACGGTTGCATCTGTGCCGCCACAGGGCGGGCGGAAACATCCGCAGCAGGAATTTTTGCAAGTCGATACCACGAATATTCTGTTCATTTGTGGCGGGGCTTTTTCGGGGTTGGATAAAATTATTGACGCACGTGGCAAAGGTTCAGCCGTCGGTTTTGGCGCCGATGTGCGTGGCCAAGATGAACGCCGCCTAGGCGAGATATTTTCCGAAGTGCAGCCCGAAGATTTGCTGAAATTCGGGCTTATTCCTGAATTTGTTGGCCGCTTGCCCGTTTTGGCAACGCTGACCGACCTAGATGCCGAAGCGCTTGTAACAATCCTGACCGCACCGAAAAACGCGCTCGTGAAGCAATATCAGCGGCTGTTTGATATGGAAGACGTTAAGCTGACATTCACCGAAGATTCACTAAAGGCCATCGCATTGCGGGCAATTGATCGCAAAACCGGTGCGCGCGGTTTGCGATCCATCCTTGAAGATGTGCTGCTTGATACAATGTTTGAACTGCCCGGCATGGAAGGCGTTGCCGAGGTTGTTGTAAATGAAGATTGCATTTCGCGCAGTGGTGAACCGTTGATCATCTATTCAAAGCGTAAAGATGAGAGTGTATCCGCCTCGTAAATATGACGAGGCTTTACGCGCTGGCTGACCCACGCTAAACAAGCGTGTAATTAATTAAGGTAGGGCCAATGGGTTTGCTGTCACAGTTATTTACTTGGTGGAACGGCCAAACCCTTGGCACGCGCTTGTATACATGGCGCAAAGGCAAACTGGTTGGCAGTGACGACCAGGGCAACCGTTATTACACCCACAAGGCGCGCCGCTGGGTTATTTACAACGGTGAAACCGAGGCGACCCGCGTTTCGCCCGATTGGCACGGCTGGCTGCATCACACATTTGATGAAATGCCGGGCGGCACGCCTTTACAGCATAAATCATGGGAAAAACCGCATCAGCCAAACCTTTCCGGCAGCGCGGCGGCCTATCGTCCACCCGGCTCAATATATGCCGCGCGCGCAGTGCCTCGCCAAGATTATGAAGCCTGGAAGCCGGAATAGAGAATGGCAAATAACGCCGCTGAAACGCTTATAGGTGCAGCCGTTTTGGCCGTTGCAGTTGGGTTTTTGACCTATGCAGGCCAATTCACAAGCGGCACAGCCGACAATGAAATCACGCTTTCCGCCCGGTTTGCCAGCGCCGAAGGCCTGCGCATTGGGTCCGAAGTGCGCATGTCAGGTGTGCGGATCGGCACCTTGACCGACCTCAGCCTTGATCGCACAACTTATCAGGCCGTTGTGGTACTGGCTGTTGACCAAACCGTTGAAATTCCTGAGGATTCGGAAGCCAAGGTTGCCAGCGAAGGCCTGCTTGGCGGTAATTTCGTCGAAGTGTCACCCGGTGGCGCCGTTGGGGTTTTGGGCGATGGCGATGAAATTGTTTACACGCAAGGCGCTGTTAGCCTTATCAACCTTTTGTTGAAATTCGCATCCGGTTCAGGCGGAGACGAAGCAGCACAATGATACGGGCATGTGTGGCAGCAATTTGCCTGATCGGCCAAGCCGCATCAGCACAATCAATCGCCGAAGAATTATTGCCCTTTATTGAAGAGGGGCCGGATGCAGGTGTAATCAGCACGCCTGATATTCCTGAGTTCATCAGTTCAGGCGGCGTGCGTTCAGCCCATTCCGATGCCGCAAATGCTGGCGTTTTGCGCGGCTTGGATACGATAACCGGCACGGTTGGCAATTTCCAAATTTCGGTAGGTGAAACGCTACAATTTGAACGATTGAACATAACGCTGGAAGCCTGCCGCTACCCGCCGGGTGATATTGATCGTGACGCTTTTGCGTTGCTTGCCATCCAAGATATTCGTGAAGATACACCGCGCTTTCATGGCTGGATGATCGCCTCAAGCCCGGCGCTCGCCGCACTTGACCATCCGCGCTATGACATTTGGGTTATCGGTTGCGTTAACGAATAACGTTGGCAGGGCTCAAGTGCCATTGGGTCAACCTGAACCTGCAAGGCCGCATGCAATAGTTGATGATAGCGCGCCCGGCTAATTTCTATACCGCCAAGGGTTTCAAGATGAGGCGTTAGAAACTGCGTATCAAACAACGTAAACCCAGCCTGTTTTAGCCGGTTTGTCAGTGCAAATAGCGCGATTTTTGACCCATCGCGCGCGATCGAAAACATACTTTCACCGAAAAACGCACCGCCAAGCGCCAAACCATATACACCACCTACCAACTGGCTCCCCCGCCAAATTTCGATCGAATGGGCAAGGCCTTGGTTATGCAACTCGGTGAAGAGTGATGTGATCGGACCATTGATCCACGTCACATCGCGCGCTGCGCATCCCGCCATAACACGGCTGAAACATTGGTTGAAAGATGCTTCGTAACTAACTGTATTAATACGTTTTTTTAGGCTTCTGGATGTATGAAAATCATCAAGTGGCAAAATCCCGCGAAGTGGTGGGTCTACCCAAAACAGCGCGTCAGATTGCGCATCTTCCGCCATCGGAAATACCCCCACCTTATAGGCTTGCACCAGCAAGGCGGGGGTGATTTCGGGGGTATCTTTCATGGCAGATTAGCTGCCCTGTTTTTCCAGCCATTTTTCGAGCCAATGGATCGTGTAATTCCCTGATTGCACATCAGGTTCGGCCAAAAGTTGGTGGAATAGCGGTGTTGTTGTGTGAATGCCATCGACAATCAGCTCGCCCAAGGCGCGTTTTAACCGCGCCAAAGCCTCGGGCCGATCACGGCCATGCACGATGAGTTTAGCGATCAAACTATCATAATAGGGTGGGATGCTGTAGCCGTCATAAAGGTGGCTGTCCATCCGCACACCAAGCCCGCCTGGCGCATGGTATTGCGCAATTTTTCCCGGCGACGGTTGAAAATTCGGCAGCTTTTCAGCATTGATTCGGCATTCGATCGCATGGCCGTTTATGACCAAATCCTCTTGCTTAAATGAAAGCGGTAGCCCGGCGGCAATGCGAATTTGTTCGCGCACCAAGTCGACCCCGAAAATACCCTCGGTCACCGGGTGTTCCACCTGTAGGCGGGTATTCATCTCGATGAAAAAGAACTCACCGTTTTCATACAGGAATTCGATTGTGCCAGCACCCGCATAGCCGATTTCGGAGATAGCATCAGCGCAGGTTTTGCCGATACGTGCACGGGTTTCGGCATCAATTGCGGGTGAGGGTGCCTCTTCGAACACTTTTTGGTGGCGGCGTTGCAGCGAGCAATCGCGTTCCCCCAAATGCACGGCATTGCCTTTGCCATCACCAAATACCTGCACTTCAATATGGCGCGGCAGGGTTAGGTATTTCTCAATATAAACTTCGTCATTGCCAAAGGCAGCCTTTGATTCTGACCGGGCCGTTGAAAAAGCAACGTCAATATCGGCGGCCGTTTTGGCCACCTTCATGCCGCGGCCACCACCGCCAGCCGTTGCCTTAACAATAATGGGATAGCCCATTTCACCGGCAATCCGGCGCGCGTCTTCAACGGTTGGCACGCCACCTGGTGAACCCGGCACACAGGGCACGCCTAGTTTTCTCATCGTGTCTTTGGCGGAAATTTTATCACCCATTATGCGAATATGGGCGGCCGTAGGACCAATGAATTTTAGGTTGTGATCTTCAACAATTTGCACAAAACTGGCGTTTTCCGACAAAAAGCCATAGCCGGGATGGATGGCTTCGGCGCCGGTAATTTCACATGCAGATATGATATTGGGGATGGATAAATAAGACAGGGTAGAGCTTGGCGGACCAATGCAAACGCTTTCATCTGCCATGCGCACATGCATCGCATCGCTATCAGCTGTCGAATGCACCGCAACTGACTGGATACCCATTTCACGGCAGGCGCGCACAACACGAAGTGCAATTTCGCCGCGGTTTGCAATCAGGATTTTTTTGAACATTGCCGATTACTCAACAATAACAAGCGGCGAACCGAATTCGACTGGCGAGCCGTCTTCGACCAGCAAACGCTTAACCGTGCCGCCGCGCGGGGCGGGAATTTGGTTCATGGTTTTCATGGCTTCGATTATCAACAATGTTTGGCCTTCGCTAACCTTGTCACCAACCACAACAAAGGGCGGGTTGCCGGGTTCGGCTGAAAGGTAAACTGTGCCAACCATTGGCGAAGGCACAACGCCGGGATGGTTAGACGGATCATCCGATACTGCAACGGCGTCCGGCGCTGGGGCACTGGCTGGGGCGCTGGCGGCAGCTGGTGCTGCGGCCTGCATCACGGCCGGCGCGTTTTGCATTTGGCGGGCAACACGCACGTCGAGCACGTCATCCTCGCCATATTCACGGCGCACTTCAATTTCGGTCAGATCATTTTTACGCAGCATTTCGGCGAGTGCCTGAATAAAGCTGACATCAGATGTGTGCTTAGTATCGCTCATCTATCCCTCGGTTTATGCGTCGGCTGTGCCGACTGTCTCGTTCTGGTGCACTTATACGCGTTGGCGTGCCGCATGAAAAGTGCACATCACTTAGTTAATGGCCGCACGTACATCCGCAAGGATAGATTCCATAATTTCTGGCGCGACATAGCCACGAACCATTTGGGGGCCAACAACAAATGTAGGGGTGCCAGTAATCTGCATCCGTTGGGCAAGTGAGCGATTATTGGCAATCATCTCGGTTATGAGGGGTTGGTTCATCATGCCGGACATAAGCATCGCATCCGCGCCCGCCTGGCTGGCCAATTCAAACACTGTTTCGTCGTTCAAAGGGCCGTCATAGGTCATCAGCAGGTCATTCATACGATAATAAACATCAGCGCCATCATTCACCAACACAGCCAGTGCAGCGCGTGATGCCAGAACGCTTTCATCGCCTAGAATTGGAAATTCTTTGACGATATAGCGAATATCGGGATTACTGCTAACGAGTGCGCGAATTTCGGCATGCGCACGACGGCAATAGCCACAGCGATAATCAATAAACTCGACAATTGTAATTTGGCCATCTGGGTTTCCACCCACAAATGAATAGCCATCATCGTAAAGCTGGCTGGCATAACGCACGACCAGATCACGGTCAGCGTCAACGGCTGCAACGCGCTCACGGTCTTGTAAAATGCCAACGGCCTCCATCACAATTTCGGGGTTTTCCAAAATATATTGGCGGACAGCATCACCGAACGCGGCGCGCTGTTCGGGTGACATATCGTTAAAATCTTGGGCTTGGGCGAATTGCCCTGCCAAAAGCAGCATCATAAGTGTCAGAAATTTACGCATTGTCGTCCTGTTCGGTTTGAAGGGCGTTGTGGCTCACTTTTCCAAATGAGGATGAAATGATCAATCCTTCAGATGGGATATCGCCGGATTGTGAACGGGTTAATGTCGAAGTAGGGGCCGTTGCGTTGCCCGCAACGGCCCCTATTTTCATTTTCCAACCGCACGCGACCACCAGCCGCGTTTGCGCTGCGCATCATCTGTTGCAGGTGGCTCTGCGGGTGCATCTGCAACTTGTGCAGGCTCTTGCGCAGGGTTCGGTTCCGTTGCGACCAAAGCGGCATCAACAACTGACGACGCATTTATACGCTTGCGCGCTGGTTTGCGCGGCGAGTCTGTTTCTGGAACATCAACAATCTCGGCAACTGCCGGTTCGTTCACCGTATCCATGCCGCTTGCCGCGGCTTTGGTTTCGGGCGCGGGGCTGGCGCTGGCTTCAACTGGCGCAGGGGCCGCGGCATCACCCTTTGGGGCGCGCGGCTTACGCGCCCTTGGTTTTTTAGCCTTCGGCTTTTCGGGTTCAGTCGCGGCTTCAACCGGCACATCAACTGCGGCTGGCGCGGCATCGGTCTGGTCAGCTTCGCCATCTGCCTGTTTTGGGGTTTCTGCTTCGCTATTATTGTCCTGAGCCGCATCATCATCATTGCGACCACGCCCGCCACGACGGCGACGACGCCGACGTTTTTTGCGGTTGCCATCATCTTCACCCTCTGGTGTTGGCGCCGCATCAACACTGGCTTCGGCTTCAGCCACGACGGGTTCGGATTCTTCCTCAACCTCAGGCGCTGCAACCGATTCAAAAGAAACGGTTTCAACATCTAAAACAGGGCGGGTTGTCGTTTTGAACCGCTCCACGCGGTATTCCGGGCTAATAAGCGTCGGATCTGCCTCAATCCGCACGGATAACCCGAAACGCGTTTCAACGGTCGTTACATGCTCGCGTTTGGCGTTTAGCAAGTAGTTTGCTACGGCCACAGGCGCTGTCACCAGCACCTCACGGGCGCGTTTACGCACACCTTCTTCTTCCAGCTCACGCAAAATGGCCAAGGCCATCGAATCATTGCTGCGGGTAATGCCGGTGCCGTGGCAATGCGGGCAGGGCTGGGTTGTGGCCTCAATCATACCGGGGCGCAGGCGTTGGCGGCTCATCTCCATCAGGCCGAAACCTGATATCCGGCCAACTTGAATGCGCGCGCGGTCGTTTTTCAGCTTGTCCTTCATCTTACGTTCGACAGCGGCATTGTTACGCCGGTCTTCCATGTCGATAAAGTCAATCACGATTAGGCCCGCAAGGTCACGCAGCTTAAGCTGGTGAGCGACCTCTTCGGCGGCCTCTAGGTTGGTTTTCAACGCGGTGTCTTCAATTGACCCTTCGCGCGTTGAGCGGCCTGAGTTGACGTCAATCGCGACCAGGGCCTCGGTGATACCGATGACAATATAGCCACCCGATTTAAGCTGAACCGTGGGGTTAAACATGGCCGACAGGTAGTTTTCAACCTGATAGCGGGCAAAAAGCGGCAAGGGCTCTTCGTATTTGCGCACGTTTTTGGCATGGGACGGCATGAGCATTTTCATGTAGTCCTTGGCTTCACGATAGCCAGCTTCACCATCAACCCAAATTTCATCAATATCGCGATTATAGAGGTCGCGGATCGAACGTTTGATCAGGCTGCCTTCTTCATAAATTGGGGCAGGGGCAATGGATTTTAGGGTCAGATCGCGGATCTGTTCCCACTGGCGCAGCAAATATTCATAGTCGCGCTTAATTTCGGCCTTGGTGCGCTGGCTACCCGCTGTGCGGATAATAAGGCCAGCACCCGAGGGCACTTGAATTTCAGCCGCGATTTCTTTGAGCTTTTTACGGTCGGCTATGCTGGTGATTTTGCGGCTAATACCACCGCCGCGGGCGGTGTTGGGCATCAAAACGCAATAGCGGCCTGCAAGTGACAGGTAGGTCGTAAGCGCCGCGCCTTTATTGCCGCGCTCTTCTTTGACCACCTGAATCAGCATGATCTGGCGAACTTTGATCACTTCTTGAATTTTGTAACGGCGATGGCGATGCGTAGTGCGACGCGGTGCAATCTCTTCAGTTACATCATCGGCACCAACGGTTTCATATTCATGACCATCTTGGTCTTTTGAATCACGCCGGCTGCGGCCCTCAGGTGTATCAACGAGCTGGGGGCCGTCATCATCACCGTCGCTATCATCATCGTCTTGCGAAGTGTTCGTGGGTTGATCGTTTTTAGGTGCGACCGGCTCGCTAACGGTTTCATCCAATTTCGCCGGTGCGCCATCATTCGCGGCCTCGGTCGTATTGGGCGCATCATCCGAGCTATCATCATCTGAATCCGCATCAGCGTCGTTTGCGTCAACGCCGTCTGCTGTGTTGTCAGAATCATTGTCATCATCAGTGCGACGACGGCGACGACGTGAGCGGCCCCGCGTTTTAGTTTTTTCCTCTTCCTCAGATTCGGCTTCACGCGCAGCGCGTGCTTCTTCTTCCAGAAGGGCTGCGCGGTCTGCTTTCGGAATCTGGTAATAATCAGGGTGAACCTCAGAAAAGGCTAAAAACCCATGACGGTTGCCGCCGTATTCGACAAAGGCAGCCTGCAACGAGGGCTCAACCCGCGTAACCTTGGCTAGATAGATATTGCCGGCAAGTTGGCGTTTGTTGACAGATTCAAAGTCGAAATCCTCGACCTTGCTTCCATCGACCACCACAACCCGAGTTTCCTCGGCGTGGGTGGCATCAATAAGCATTTTTTTAGACATGTTAACTTTCTTAACGCAAATCTCCAACTAGCGCCAAACTGGCGCAGCATGGTTGATATAGCGTTGGATTGGGGAAGAATGCGCGTCATGGCAATATCGGGCCCACCGCAGAATCTCTGCAGTTTAATGGCCTGTAACTGTCCGTCGCGTTTCATCGCGGTTGTTATCTCCAGCATCGTTGTCTTCGATACTAAAATGTGACCCTGCAAGTCAGGCAAGAATTGGTGCACGGCACCTGTCGTTCCGGTGGCAAATGAAATTGCGGATTGACGCAATCGCCACGCGGTCCGGCGAAACTGTTTTCCGGCCTATTGGCGCGGTAACGCCACCATAGTCGGTGCCTCGGCAAAGATTCAATCGAATTCTGATTGTCTTGAGGCGCATAGCGCTTTATTCGGGGGGCATGCGCCGCATTCTTCACCTTATTTTCGTTCTCACCACGCTGCTTTCAGCCGCTCCAATGGCCTTGGCGCAGGATGAACAAGTGCCGCTGCCCCATATTTTGCCAGATCAAACCCGCTTTATACCCGTCGGTTTTGGCCAGATTATCGAAATCGCGCTCGACCAACCCTTGGCCTATCGCGTGTTTACCTTGGACGATCCGTGGCGCCTTGTGGTTGATATTCCGCATGTAAACTGGAACGGCCTGCGCCCCGATGTTGTTGCAGGCAGTCCGGCGCTTCGACAGTTACGATTTGGTGAATTTACGCGCGAATGGTCGCGTATGGTGTTTGATTTGGCCCAACCGCTTACACTAACAATGGTTGAATTTGACACGGATGCCAACATTTTGCGCCTGCGGCTTGACCCCGCTTCAGCCAGTGAATTCGCCGCTCAATCTGGGGCGCCCCCCGGCCTCGATTGGCAAGTAAACGACGTGGCGATTATTGAGGGCGTTGGCGACTTGCCGATTATCGCCATTGATGCGGGTCATGGCGGTGTTGATCCGGGTGCGATTCGCGGCTATGTGCTTGAAAAAGACCTAACGCTCGTTGTTGCGATGGAATTGCGTGATGCGTTGTTAGAAACGGGGCGTTACCGCGTTGCGATGATTCGTGAGGCAGATACTTATGTAAGCTTGCGCGACCGTGTGCGCCTTGCCCGCGTTGCGGGGGCGTCAGTGCTATTGTCACTTCACGCCAATACAACTGAAACCGGCCTGGCCCGTGGCACGACCGTTTATAATCTTTCGGAATCAGCCTCAGACGCTGAAACCGCCGCGATTGTGGAGTTTGAAAACAGGGCAGATCTATTCTCTGGCGTAGATCTGGACGGCGAAGAAGATTTGATCGCCGAAATTTTGGTTGATATGGCGCAGCGTGAAACCAACCTATTGTCGGAAGAATTTGGTGCAATGTTGGCTGAAAACTTCAATGAGGTAATCGACACTGGCGCGATATCGCGCCACCGTTGGGCAGGATTTCGGGTTCTTAAAGCCCCCGATATTCCTTCGGTATTGTTGGAACTCGGATTTATGTCCAGCCCACGTGACCTTGAGGACCTCCAATCAGAAGAATGGCGCGCCAGCATGAATTTGCAGATTATCGCCACCTTGGATCAATGGTTTGTTAAGATGGCGGAAACCCGCGCGCTGATGAGAAATTGAGAATAACGATGCGCATTCCGCTTGGACCACGCCCGCAGCCTGACTATAAATCAGTAAAGCGTAAAGGGGTTTGATGTGCGGTTTTTAGGGTTCATTTTTGCTTGGCTCACCTTGGGTGGCTTAATGGGCCTGATTGGCATCGGGTGGTTGTTTTCTGCCTATTCACACGACCTGCCTGACACTGAAACCCTGCGCAATTATAACCCGCCTACGCTAAGCCGGGTATATTCAGCTGACGGCCGTGTGCTTGATGAATTTGTGGCTGAGCGGCGCATATTCACGCCTGCTGATGAAATTCCGGACATTGTAAAATGGGCTTTTATCAGCGCGGAGGACAAGAATTTTTATGTCCATCAGGGGTTTGACGCGCGCGGTATGCTTGCCGCCCTTATCGAAGCCGTGCGCTCACGAGGGCAAAATGTGCGCGGAGCGTCCACCATTACCCAGCAGGTGATGAAAAACTTTTTGCTGGACGGCACGCGTGAGATTGAACGTAAAATCCGCGAAATTATTCTGGCTTATCGTGTTGAACAAACGCTAAGCAAAGATGAAATTTTGGCGCTTTATATGAATGATGTGTTTTTGGGCGCGAATTCATATGGGGTTACGGCGGCCGCGCAAAACTATTTTGGTCTGCCGCTCGAAGACCTGTCCATCGCCCAAGCAGCGTTTTTGGCGATTCATTTGAAAGATCCAAATGATTACCACCCCGTTCGTGACCGTGAGCGCGCGCTCACCCGCCGTGCCTTTGTGCTGCGTGAGATGTTTGAAAACGGCTACATTACTGAAGAAGAATATAACGCCGCGCTGCAAGACCCGCTTGATACTGTGCAGGGCGGGCAATTGCGCTCGGTTCGCGACACCATTCCAGCGCGCGGCTATTTTACCGATGAAATTCGTCGCCAACTTTCAGGCACAATTGGCGATGACCAGTTGTTTGGCGGCGGCTTAACCATTCGGGCAACGGTTGACCCGGTTTTACAAGCCGCTGCGACGCAGGCCTTGCGAGACAGGCTTGAAGAATATGACCGCGCGCTTGAAATTTACTGGGGCCCGCTGGCCAATATTCCGCAAGAAACCCTGATTGATGAACCGACATGGCGCGCCGCTTTGAGCGCGCTGTCAGTGCCTCGTGATATTGCCGGATGGCACCTTGCTGTTGTGCTGCGGGTGGGGGAAGATTCGGTTCAGGTTGGTATTGAAGAAGTTGAGGATGATGAAGACGGCCATTTCCTAACGGTTGATGACAGCCGCTGGGCGCGTCGCCCCACCGATGATAACCGCGCAGGCTCTCGGCCAAGCACAGCATCTGATGTGTGGACGCTTGGCGATGTGGTCTTTGTGCGCGAAATTCGCAGCGATGGTGTGTTTGACCATTGGTCATTGCGCCAAATCCCGGCCATTCAAGGTGCTTTCATGGCAATGGACCCGCAAACCGGGCGGGTTTTGGCCATGCAGGGCGGATTTTCCTACCAAGCCAGCGAGTTGAACCGCGCCACGCAGGCTGAACGCCAACCGGGGTCATCCTTCAAGCCGTTTGTATATGCCGCAGCGCTCGATAATGGCTACACGCCTGCCAGTATTGTGGTTGACGCACCGATAGAAGTGCGCACCGGCGATGGCGTTTGGCGTCCTCAAAATGCCAGCCGCAAGTTTTATGGCCCCGCGCCAATGCGCACCGGCATTGAATATTCGCGTAACCTGATGACCGTGCGGATTGCCCAAGATATTGGCATGGATGTGGTTGCCGCCTATGCGGAACGTTTTGGCGTATATGACGTTATGCCCGAGCATTTGTCATATGCGCTAGGTGCGGGCGAGACGACTCTTTATAAAATGGTGACCGCGTATGCGATGTTTGCCAATGGCGGCCGCCGCCTTGAACCCACCATGGTTGACCGAGTGCAGGACCGTTTTGGCAACACAATTTACCGCCATGACCAGCGCCAATGTTATGGCTGTTTTGATGACCTTACACCCGATATCGAACCCTACATCGCCAGCAACACGACCCAGATTATGGACCCGGTTACCGCATATCAGTTAGCTTCAATGATGCGCGGCGTTGTGGCCAATGGTACGGCGGCAGGCTCGGTCGGCCGCCTAGGCGTGCCAATTTCAGGCAAAACCGGCACCACGAATGACGCCAAAGACGCTTGGTTTATCGGCTTTACCCCGCGCATCGCGGCAGGTTGTTATATGGGCTATGACACACCAACGCCGCTTGGTTCCGGTGCGTCAGGTGGGGCTTTGTGCGGGGTTATGTTTGCTGCGTTTTTTGAAACCATGATGGATCGTCACGGCTCATATGAATACCCCGTTCCGCCGGGCACGCATTTTGTGAAAATTGATCGCTTTACCGGCGAACGCATGCCAGATGATGAGCAGGGCGCCTATGTTGTTACCGAACTATTCCGCGATGGCGAGGAACCGGCTTATGGCGCCTATGGCGATTTTGTTGATGGTGGTTTTGCTATGGGCCGCGACCTGTTGTTGTATGGCCGAGGCGAGATTAGCGAAGGTGAAACCGTCGTGATTGACGGCCAAACAACGATTTTGCCACCAGCCCCAACCTTTGGCGGCCTTTCGTCAGGCGGGCTTTACTGAGCCTTGCCCCGCCCCAAGCGCGTTGGTATGACCGCGTTAAACCTATCAGTTAGGGCTATTTATGCGCGCCGAAGTCGTTACAGCGATCGAAGAAGTCAAAAATTCTCTGAGCCTATTGGCACAGCGGTTGAACGTGGAAACCGCGCAGCACCGGCTGGAAGAATTCAATGCCATATCTGAAGCACCCGATTTTTGGAATGACCCGGCAAATGCCCAAAAGCTAATGCGTGAACGCCAAGCCTTAATCAATGCGATGGAAACCTATGAGGGCATCAAGCAAGACCTTTCGGACCACGCGGAGTTGATTGAACTTGGCGAGGCTGAAGACGATGCTGAGGTTGTTACCGATGCAGAAAATGCACTATTCGCCCTGCAAAAAGACGCCGCTCAAAAAGAGCTTGAAGCCTTGTTGGATGGTGAAGCCGATAGCAATGATACGTTTTTGGAAATCAACGCTGGGGCGGGTGGCACTGAAAGCTGCGATTGGGCCTCTATTTTGGCGCGCATGTATGTTCGCTGGGCCGAAAAGCAGGGTTATAAGGTTGACCTGATGTCCGAAAACGCGGGCGAGGAAGCTGGAATCAAATCGGTCACCTACCAAATTACCGGCCATAACGCCTATGGTTGGCTGAAAAGCGAGAGCGGCGTGCATCGGTTGGTGCGTATTTCACCGTTCGATTCAGCGGCCAAGCGGCATACCTCATTTGCATCAGTTTGGGTGTATCCGGTTGTTGATGAGAATATTGACATTGAAATTGCCCCGAATGACGTTCGGATAGATACATACCGATCCTCGGGGGCGGGTGGCCAACACGTTAACAAAACTGACTCTGCTGTGCGTATTACCCATTTTCCAACGGGGATTGTGGTTACGTCATCCGAAAAATCGCAGCATCAGAACCGGGCAAATTGCTGGGCTGCGCTAAAATCACGGCTTTATGAATTGGAGTTGCGACGCCGCAACCAAGCCATCAACGATGCCCATGAAGCCAAAGGCGATGCGGGGTGGGGCAACCAAATCCGATCCTATGTATTGCAGCCTTACCAGATGGTTAAGGATCTGCGCACACGCCATGAATCATCAGACACACAAGGCGTTTTGGATGGTGATCTCACTCCATTTATGGCGGCGACGCTTGCGATGAACCTTTCAGGCAAATCGCGGGCTGAAAGTGGTGAAGAGTATTAAGCGACGCCCCTTTTACGCGAAACCGTGCCTATAACGAAAGATTGCCTTGCCCCACCAAATTAAACTGGCAAAATCTGCCTATTAGCGAGGTGAACTATGCGATTCTTAATTGTTTTTGGGCTTTTGTTTTTATTCGCTCTGCCTGCACGGGCCGAATATGTTGGCTGTAACCCTGCGCAAATCAATGCTTTGCAAAAGGCGCTGGATAATGCGCGCAACGCTGTTAGCGAAGCCACAATTGCGGTAAATTCTGAAAATACGGTTTATGAGCGGTGGTTTGGTCGGTGGGATCAACGGCGTGCAAGCGATGTGCGACGCAGCCTTTCGGCCATTAAAGCGGTGTTGGACGAAACTGTGCTGGTTATGCATTGCTCGCGCCCCTATGAAAACGGTTGCAGCGGTTCGATTTACGCCAATGTTTGGCCCGACAATGCCTATAACATCAATATCTGCAACAATTTCTTCAACCTTCCGCAGCTATCCGGGGACAAGCGCGAAGCCGGGTTTAACCATGTTGGCACAATGGCCGGGACGCTTGTGCATGAGGTTTCGCATTTCAACATCGTTGCAGCTACCGATGACCATATTTATGGCCGTGGCCGCAGCATTGAACTTGCGCTTGAGTCGCCCGGCCTTGCTGTGCGCAACGCCGATTCTTACCAATATTTTGTGGAAGATGCCTTTTTGAAGGCAAGATAAAAGGGCCCCAAACGGGGGCCCTTGGTTTGCTTATCAATCAGCTTTATGCGGGAAATTCGACGCTGAACTGGTCGTAGGCATTTTTACTTTCTCGGTGGTTGAAAGCGGGTCATCAGCACGCTGGACCGACCCTTCAAAATGCGCGCCGCTTTCGATGGCGATGGTTTTGTGGATGATATCACCTTCAACCCGTGCCGAGGCGGTAAGGCGAACCTTTAACCCGCGCACGCGGCCCATGATGCGGCCATTAATCACAACATCATCTGCAATCACTTCACCTTTAACGGTCGCGCCTTCGCCAATTGTTAGTAAATGCGCGCGGATATCGCCTTCAACCGTGCCTTCAACCTGAATGTCGCCGGTAGTAATCAGGTTGCCCTTAACCACAAGGTCAGATGACAAAATTGATGGGGCAGGCTTTGGTTTTGCCGGGGCTGGTGCCGGGGCTGAAACCGAAGGGCTTGCTGGCTTAGACGGTGTGCTAAGCGATGGGGCATCAGGTTTTTCGTTGCTGTCATTTGGTTTGGTTTTAGAAAACATCGCGTCCTACCCTTATGTAAGTCATTGGATCAATCGCCTCGCCATTGAGGTGAATTTCATAATGCAGATGGACACCGGACGACCGCCCTGTCGTGCCCATGCCGCCGATACGTTGGCCCCGTGTTACCCGCTCACCCACAGTAACGCCAATAGAATTGAGATGAGCATAATAGGTTTCAAAGCCGAAATCGTGACGAATTTTAATTAGATTGCCAAAGCCGCTTTGCCGCCCTGCAAAAGATACAACGCCATCGGCCGAAGCTACGATTGTTGTGCCGGTCGCACCGGCCAAATCGGTGCCTTTATGCATCCGCCCGGATCGCATCCCAAAGCTTGACGTGTGTCGATATGAACCGAAAACCGGTATGCCCAAAGGCGTGCGGTTAACCGCAATGGATAGCATCGCAACTTGATCAAGGCTTTCCATAATCGCCGAAACCCGTAAGGCAACTGGGTCTGCTCCGCTGCCATCGGGCGTGGCGGAGACAAAATCAGAAGAAAGACCACCCGTGCCTGAATAGTTGCGCTGAACGGATTCCAATATCTGGTCCACATCCAGCCCAACCCGTTTGAGAATGTTTTCAAGCGGCACCAGTGTAAGCCGCACAGCGCCTTCAAGTTGGGTCAACATGCGGTCTTGGCGTTGGCGATTAAGCTCTTGTTCAAGTTCAATATCAACAATGCGTTCATTTAGCGCAACGGCATCTGCCGCATATTCATCGCGCCGGGCAGCGGTTTCTGCCAAAGCTGTGGCAATTGTATCAATCGTCGTGGCAACATCGGATTGCCCGCCAAGCCCTTCATTCAACACAAGCTGAAGAACGGCTAATTTTTGAGTGAGGATCCGGGCATCGGCGTCGGCAGAATCGCGCGCGGTTTGTAGCCCGCCCAATTGGTTGCGCAATATTGTAACGCTCTGCCCCTGCTCGGAGACGTCCGCAGAAAGCGACATAATTTCTTGTTGCTGGCGCAACAACGAACCCTCAGCATCACTTAACAGTGAAACCCGGCCTGCCAATTCGGCCTTTAGCGCGTCACGCTCTTCAATTAGCGTAGCAAGGCGGGCTTCATAAGCGGTGCGCAGGGCCTGCGCCTCAGAGGCGGGGGCGGTTGCGTCATAGCCGTTTAGCAAAATTGTGGTGGTTGCAATGGTTGTCCACGCGAAGGCACCCAGCAAAATGCCGCCCAGTATAAGCCGACCAAACGGCGAAACACGATGCTGGCGCACGCCATGCACATCGCTAAATGTCACCGTCATTGCCGGCAAGTGCCGCGCCAGAAACCCCGGCTTAGATCCTGCCGGGTCTGTTTTCACCATTAGACTGCGCCTTAAGTATTTTTGCCCAATTGGGCGCGTTACAAACTGCTTGTGCCAGCGATAGGCATTTTGCCCTCTAACCGCAACTTTTTTTAGCCCGTTCGGCGGGCATCGGCAGGGTTTTGCCGTGCCTTATATTGCTTGTGCCACAGCCAGCACATTTTCGACATGGTTTTTGATACGAATATCACGCCAAGGCTGAACCAAATTGCCGTTGCCATCATACAAAAAACTGCTGCGCGAAATGCCCGTATAGCGCCGTCCATAAAGCTGTTTTTCAACCCAGCAGCCAAGCGCGCCGATCAACACATGGTCAGGGTCAGATAACAGCGGAATGTTAAAACCATGCTTGGTTTGAAACTTGACATGGCTGGCAATGCTATCGGCAGAACAGCCAATAACCTTGCAATTTGCCTGCTCAAATTCTGGCAAAGCTGCTGAAAATGCCAAGGCTTCGGCGGTGCAAGTGCTGGTGTTGTCGCGCGGATACAAAAACAGCACGAAGGGCGCGCCAGCAAGGGTTTCACGGCTAAGTTGGCCGCCAGGTGTGGCGGG
>Ga0105053_10005575_pt1 | contig 17846 bp, 19 predicted proteins | sample BON01_FD_78093 | JGI IMG/M metagenome (GOLD analysis project Ga0105053, IMG submission 78093) | Freshwater microbial communities from Lake Bonney liftoff mats and glacier meltwater in Antarctica - BON-01 | ecosystem: Environmental > Aquatic > Freshwater > Ice > Glacier meltwater | place: Lake...
CCGGATCCTGACCATTACTGTTGATCCGGCCGACGAGGGTGCCGTCATGCCAATCCTCGACCAGCGCTACGTAGCAGCCGGTATCCTCTTCCTGCAGTTCGACAAAGACGCCGGCCTTGTCGAAGGCCGCGATGACCGCATCCTGCATCTGGGTGATCGTGAGGGCGGTATTCTCGACATCGCAGAGTTCGCCGTCGGCATAGACGGTGACGATCAGGTTGGGCGCGACAAAAGGGGTATAGGCGAGTACGCCGTCATAGGGTTCGTAAACCTCCCAATCATCCAGCGCCATCATTTCTTCGAGCATGGCGCGGTTGCCGGTGCCGAGGTAGCAGGCGGCGATGGCGCCGGACATGATCTCGGGCTCGCCGATGGATTTCAAGCCTTCGAGCAGGGGTGTCATCTGTGCGAAACTGGCGTCGCTGTCGGCAAATGCCGCCCCGGTGAGGCCGAGTGTTGCGGCCAGAAAGGCCGGTTTGAACATAAGCGTCATGATTACCCTTTGACTGCCTTTACGATTTTCTGAGCGGCGTCCGACAGATTGTCGGCGGCGATCACATTGAGACCGGAATTGCGGATGATATCCTTGCCCAGTTCGACATTGGTGCCTTCGAGCCGGACTACGAGCGGCACCTTGAGCCCGACTTCGGTCACGGCGGCGATCACGCCTTCGGCGATCACATCGCAGCGCATGATGCCGCCGAAGATGTTGACGAGGATGCCTTTGACATTGGGGTCCGAGGTGATGATCTTGAACGCTTCGGTCACTTTCTCGCGCGTGGCGCCGCCGCCGACATCGAGGAAATTGGCGGGTTCGGCGCCGTAAAGCTTGATGATGTCCATCGTCGCCATCGCGAGGCCGGCGCCGTTGACCATGCAACCGATTTCACCGTCGAGCGCGATATAGTTGAGGTCGAATTTGGAGGCGGCGAGTTCCTTTGGATCCTCTTCCGTCTCGTCGCGCAGGGCGGCGATATCGGCGTGGCGGTAGATGGCGTTGCCGTCAAAGCCCATCTTGGCGTCGAGGCATCTGAGATCACCCTTGTCGGTCACGATCAGGGGGTTGATCTCGAGCATTTCCATGTCTTTGTCGGTGAAGAGTTTGTAGAGCGTGCCCATCAGCGACACGCATTGCTTGATCTGATTGCCCGAGAGGCCGAGTGCAAAGGCGATGCGGCGACCGTGAAAGGCCTGATAGCCGGTGACGGGATCGACGGCGAAGGAGAGGATCTTTTCGGGCCGGTTGGCGGCGACTTCCTCGATATCCATGCCGCCTTCGGTCGAGCAGACAAAGGCGATGCGGCTGGTTTGGCGATCTACCAGCAGGGCAAGGTAAAGCTCGGTCTCGATCCCCGAGCCATCCTCGATATAGACGCGGTTCACGGTCTTGCCTGCGGGGCCGGTCTGATGCGTGACCAACGTGCGGCCCAGCATCTTTTTCGCCTCTTGCGCGGCCTCTTCGACCGATCTGGTCAGGCGCACGCCGCCTTTTTCGCCGGCATCCGCCTCCTTGAATTTGCCTTTGCCGCGGCCACCGGCGTGGATCTGTGCCTTGACCACCCAGAGCGGGCCGTCGAGTTCACCAGCGGCGGTTTTCGCCTCTTCGGCGCGCATCACGGCGCGGCCATCGCTGACTGCGATGCCGTAGGACCGCAGCAGTGCCTTGGCCTGATATTCGTGAATGTTCATGACGAGTCCCTTGCAGATGCCGCGATTTCCGACCTTGAACCACAGTAAGCCCCATCAAAGAACAGAGATTTAACAGAAAACCGCGAAAAACCGACATTTGTGATCACACGTTTCCGGGGTGTGATCACAAAATTGGAGTGCTTGGGTAACGGTGATTCGCAATGTCGGGGGGCCGGGTTGAAACCCGGCTTACTGGGTCGGTTGCGGCAGCGTAAGGTGGGTTTGAACCCACCTCACCGGACCGGGAGCCTCAGTTGAGGATTATCATATAGAGGCCGGCATTGCCGCGGACCATTTCCTGAAACCGCTGCAGCGCCTCAAAGGAGACAAGACGTCCGCGCTCCATATAGGGCACCAGTGCACCACCCTGCACGAAACCCACGATATCGACGGGCGGTGGGTCCTGAAACAGCTTGGCCATGTTGATGCCGGCACCGTCGCCCAGCGTCCAGTACGGGATCAGCACATCGCCGCGCAGAACGCCTTCGAGTTCGGCCAGCACCGAGAGCCAGGCGCCGCCGGTATCGGACGGAAAGTCGATTGGCAGGGCCGAGGTCTGGCTCTTGTTCGGGATCCATTCCGCGTCATTATCCGCCTCGAGCGCGACGCGGTTCCAGAATACCCGGTTGTCGGCGATCATGGCCTGAAAATGCGCATGGGCGGCGCGGGAGCGGTCGATATCGGGCTGACCTTCGAGCGCATAGACGAACATGGTGACCAGATCGACGATCTTCGTGATTTCCTGCATGTCCATGTAGCCCATGGAATCGTGGCCCAGCGGTGACAGCGCCTCGATGGCGGCGCGGCTGTCGAGGACGCGGCCGATTGCCTCGGCGGGCTGGAAGGCGAGGACGGTTTCGGAAATCCCGGAGAGCAGATGCGCGTAGGCCGAAAGCCAGGCTGCGTCGGCGGTGTCGAAGCGGATTGTGATCCCGTTCAGGGGTTCGCCAAAACCGCCGGTCAGGCCGAGGCCGACCACATCGAGCATGCCTTCGCATTCGTCGCGCTGGCCGCTGCTGTTGATGTCGAACCACAGATCGTCGGTGCGAATGCTGACGCCGAGCGCGTCGTCGTCACCGATCTGGTCGAGTGCTGCAAGGGCGCCGGTCATGTCCTGGGTGATGCCCAGAAACATGGCCTCGATTGCGGCAGGATCGAAGGGAACGGGGGACGGGTTCTCTTCGATGGGCAGCCGCAGGACCGGGATATCGGCCATGACAGCAAAACCATGTGACATGCCGTTCTGGTAGCGCAGCTGCAGCGCACGTTCGATTGCGCCGAGGAAGCGCAGGCCGCCGAGAGCAAAGAGGTCATCGGGGGTGGGGTCGGTGCGCGCGGCAAGTGCAGCTTCGGTCGCGCGCAAACCGTCAGTGGCGATCATGGTGGAATAGTCGCCGGGACCGGCTGTGCCGCTGATCACGGCGATTGCTGCGCAGGTTGAGAGGAAGGGTTCCATCGGGGGCTCCATGTGATTCTGTATATTGAACGTAGTTCATGAACGATGTTCAGTCAATGGTCAGGTGCTGAATGCAAAGAGGCGCCCGACGGGCGCCTCTGAACTCTACTCCAGACAGACAGATGCTAAAACATTCAAACCAGAGAGGCGTCGATCGCCTTGCAGGCTTCAACCAGACCTTTGACCGCGTCGACGGATTTGTCGAACATGGCCTGTTCGTCGCGGTTCATCTTGATCTCGACCACGCGTTCGATCCCGCCTGCACCGATGATCGTCGGCACGCCGACGTAGAAGCCGTTGAGCCCGTAAGCGGCATCCACATGCGCGGCGCAGGGCAGCAGGCGTTTCTGATCCTTGAGGAAGGCTTCGGCCATTTCGATGGCAGAGGCGGCGGGGGCGTAGAAGGCGGAGCCGGTTTTCAGCAAACCGACGATTTCCGCGCCTCCGTCACGGGTGCGCTGCACGATGGCGTCAAGCCGGTCCTGCGTGGTCCAGCCCATCTCGACCAGATCGGGCAGCGGGATGCCGGCAACGGTGGAGTAACGCGTCAGCGGCACCATCGTATCGCCATGTCCGCCCAGCACGAAGGCGGTCACGTCGCGCATGGAGACGTTGAACTCCACGCTGAGGAAATGCCGGAAGCGCGCCGAATCGAGCACGCCGGCCATGCCGCAGACCATGTGGTGAGGCAGCCGCGAAAACTCGCGCAGCGCCCAGACCATCGCGTCGAGCGGGTTGGTGATGCAGATCACGAAGGCACCGGGCGCATGTTTGGCGATGCCTTCGCCCACGGATTTCATCACGCGCAGGTTGATGCCCAGGAGGTCATCCCGGCTCATCCCGGGTTTGCGCGGCACGCCGGCGGTGACGATGCAGACATCGGCGCCAGCGATATCGGCGTAATCATTGGCGCCCTTGAGGGTCGCGTCGAACCCTTCGGCGGGGCCCGATTGCGCGATGTCGAGCGATTTGCCCTGCGGTGTTCCTTCGGCGATGTCGAAGAGGACCACGTCACCGAGTTCCTTGAGCGCGATGAGATGGGCGAGCGTGCCGCCGATCTGTCCGGCGCCGATCAGGGCGATCTTGGGTCTGGCCATGGGATGCAATCCTCTTATGCAATTGAGATCGCCGCCGTGACTAAACCCCTGTTGGCAGGCGCGCAAGTCTGCCGCGTGGTGGCGCGCGCTGCCGCAGGGGGGGCACCCCCGGACGGTTTGCGCTACCATTGCCGGAAATGATTGAGAAAACATTGGCTGCGAAAAAACTGTCTGCCTGAGAAATAGTTTTGCCTATTGGGCAGCGCCCCGGGATGCGAAAAAGCCCGCCGGTGCAGACCGGCGGGCTGAGAATGCGGTGACGGTTGGCGGGTCAGGCGCCCGGATCGGTGTTGGGCAGCGCTTCTGCCAGATATTCATAGGCCTGACCCGAGGCCACCAGGCAGGTCAACCCGCCCGGCGCGGTGACAGTGATGGTCCAGGTCCCGCTATCGGCCGAGGCAAACACCTCGACCACGGTATTGTTGGCACCAAGAGCGATGGATTGCCTGCTTTCGCCATAGCCCGAGGCCAGTCGTTCGACGATCAGATCATGGGGCGCACAGTTGGCCGATTGCGCGAAAGCCGAGCCCCCAAGTGCGAGGCCGAGCGCCAAGCCCGGGAAAAGTGCAAGAAAAGTCGGTTTCATTGTCTCTGCCTTTGCTGCTTGGCCCGGGCGTCGCAGTGGCCTGTGCCGGACCGGGTTTGCGGTTTTTCTGATCCAAACCTGCTCTGCAAACCGCCAAGAAATGGTTAACGCGCCGGACGCAGGGGGCTGGCATGGGCCGGATTGCTGCGATGCGGCGCAAAGGCGGTTGAATATTTGCCAAGAACGGCGCGATGTTCGCGCAACTTTGTTGCGAGGCCGAATCATGCTGACCCGTCCCTGCCGATCCGCCCTCTATATTCCGGGTTCAAAAGTGCGCGCTCTGGACAAGGCGCGTGGCCTGCCTGCGGATGCCATTCTGTTCGATCTGGAAGATGCGGTGGCACCGGAGGAAAAGGTCAATGCGCGCGGTGCTTTGGCGGATGCGCTGGCGAGGGGCGGCTATGGTCAGCGGCTGCGGATCGTGCGGATCAATGCACTGGACAGCCAATGGGGTGCCGACGATGCCAATGCGGTGGCCGCGATGGAGTGCGATGCGGTGCTGTTGCCAAAGGTGAATGGTCCGGCGGAGATCGACGCCCTGGCGGCGTTGGTCCCTGACCTGCCGATCTGGGCGATGATCGAGACGCCGTTGGCCATTCTGAATGCAGCGGCTATTGCCGCGCATCCCCGGCTGCAGGGGTTCGTGATGGGCACCAATGATCTGGCAAAGGATATCGGGTCGCGCAGCCGTGCCGCGCTGATGACGGCGCTTCAACTGTCGCTGCTCGCGGCGCGGGCGCATGGGATTGTCGCGCTGGACGGGGTCTATAATGCGTTTCGCGATGTGAACGGTCTGGCGCGCGAATGTGCGGAGGGCCGCGATCTGGGATTTGATGGCAAGACGCTGATCCATCCCGATCAGATTGCAGCCGCCAATGCCGCCTTTGCCCCTTCGCCAGACGAGATAGTACTGGCCGAGCGTCAGATTGCCGCCTTTGACGACGCGATGCGCGCGGGGCAGGGGGTGGCTGTCGTCGATGGCCGGATCGTTGAGAGCTTGCATATCGTCACCGCGCGGGCGATTCTGGCGAAAGCCGCAGCAATCGCCACGATGGAGACCACATGACGCTTTTGATACTGGGACTGGCCCTATGGGTCGGCGCGCATCTGTTCAAACGGGTGGCGCCGGGATTGCGCGCGCCGATGGGTGACAAGGGCAAGGGCGCAATCGCCGTGGTTCTGGTCGCCTCGGTGGTGCTGATGGTCTTTGGCTATCGCGCAGCGGAGGGTGCGGTTTACTGGGGCCGTAGCCCGGCACTGGTCGGGATCAACAACCTGCTGATGGTGGTGGCATTCTACATCTATGCCGTGGGCGGCCCAAAAGGCCCGCGCGTCTGGATCGGGACCAAGCTGCGCCATCCGCAACTGACCGGGTTTGCCCTCTTTGCGGTGGCGCATCTGCTGGTCAATGGCGATGTGCCATCGTTCATCCTGTTTGGCGGATTGCTGGTCTGGGCGCTGCTCGAAATCGTGCTGATCAACGCGCAGGAGCCCGCATGGACCCCGCCGCCGCGCGCTGCCGCAGCGAAAGAGGTCATCTATGTCGTTGCGGCGGTCGGGGTGACTGTCGTGATCATGCTGATCCACAACTGGCTGGGCGTGCAGCCCTGGGGGTGAACCATGTTGGCCTATCGATTGCTGACCGAGGATGACACGGCCGCTTTTTGTCACAAGGTGACGGAGGCCCTGTCCAAGGGTTGGTCGCTGCAAGGCGACCCGGTCTATGCCTTTGACGCGGCGCGCGGCGTGATGCGCTGCGGGCAGGCAGTGGTCAAGGAGGTTCCAGGCACATATGATCCCGCCATGAAACTGGGCCAGTTGTGAGCAAGACCAATCCGGGCCGGTTCTTTGAGGATTATACGCTCGGGCAGGTGATCGCGCATGCCGTGCCCCGGACCCTGTCGGGCGGCGAACGCGCGCTCTATCATGCGCTTTATCCGGCGCGGCATGCGATGGCGTCTTCGGATGAGTTTGCGCGGGTTTGCGGGCTGCGCGCGGCGCCGTTTGACGATCTGGCGGTGTTTCATACCGTGTTTGGCAAGTCGGTGCCCGATATCTCGCTGAATGCTGTTGCCAATCTGGGATATGCCGAGGGCCGCTGGCTATCTCCGGTCTGGCCCGGTGATACACTGCGCGCGACATCGCAGGTGATCGGGCTGCGTGAGAATGCCAATGGCGCCACCGGGATCGTCTGGGTCCGCACTGTCGGGCGCAATCAGCATGGGGTCGATGTGCTGAGCTATGTCCGCTGGGTGATGGTGCGCAAACGCGGCACTGGCCCCGCCCCTGACCCCGCCCCTGACCCCGCCCCTGCGCCGCAGGTGCCCGATCTGGCGCAGGCGGTGGATGCGCGCAATCTGGTGCTGCCGGAGGGGATTGATTTCAGCCTTTATGATTTTGCGCAGGCCGGAGAGCCGCACCGCGCGGCGGATTATGCCGTGGGCGAGGTGATCGACCATGTCGATGCGGTGACGATCGAAGAGGCCGAGCATATGCTTGCCACGCGGCTGTGGCAGAACACGGCAAAGGTGCATTTCGATGTGGGTGCGCGGCCTGATGGACGCAGGTTGATCTACGGCGGGCATGTGATCTCGCTGGCGCGGGCGCTGTCGTTCAACGGGCTGGCCAACGCGCAGATGATCGTGGCGCTGAATGGCGGCACCCATGCGAATCCCTGCTATGCAGGCGAAACGGTGCGCGCGTGGTCGCAGGTGATCGACAAGGCCGAGGTCCCGGCGCCGGGTGTCGCGGCGCTGCGATTGCGGTTGGTGGCGACGCGTGGTGCGGCGGGGGCGCTGCGCGGGGCGGATGGAAATTATCTGCCCGAGGTGCTACTCGATCTGGATTACTGGGTGTTGATGCCGGAATGAAGGCGAGACGGTTTTTGTGATCACGACATTTCTGACTGTGATCACAAACCAGAGGTTTAGCGCGAACAGCGACAAAATAATCCCGAAAGAATCGGTGTTGGTGGATGACTTTGTTATGAAATCGGGTCTAAGGATGCATCCGAGCGCCGTTTCATGGGCGCGGATTTGCAGGCCAGGAAGGAAAATGTCATGGCTGATGTGAACCGGGGCAATCGCCCGCTGTCACCGCATCTGACGATATATCGTCCACAGCTGACGTCGATCACCTCGATCCTGACGCGCATTACCGGCAATGCGCTGCTGCTCGCGGCGATGCTGGCAGTCTGGTGGTTTGTGGCTGCCGCGACCGGACCGGAGGCCTATGCCCGCGCTGACGCCGTGATCACAAGCTGGTTTGGCAAACTGGTGATGTTGGGGTCGATCTGGGCACTGTGGTACCACTCCCTTGCCGGGATCCGGCATCTGATCTGGGACACGGTCCGGATGCTTGAAATTACGCAGGCGGAAAAGCTGGGCTGGGGCGTGATCGCGGGGTCTTTTGTGCTGACCGCGCTGACTGTTGCTGTGCTCTGAAGGGGGACGGATATGGGATATATCACGGATCGCAAACGGGCGGTTGGCCTGGGTTCGGCGCATAGCGGGACCATGCATCATTGGCACATGATCATCAGTTCGGTGGCGCTGGTCGGGCTGGTGCCGCTGTTCGTCTTTACCTTTGGGCAGGCCGTCGGTCTGCCCTATGACGAGGCTGTGGCATATTATGCCCGGCCCTTTCCGGCGATTGTCGCCGCACTAACTTTTCTGGTGGGTTTCATCCATTTCAGGAACGGGGTGCAGACCCTGATCGAGGATTATGTGCATGGCTTTGCCCGCAAGGCCCTGATCATTGCGATGATCTGTCTGAGTTATACCGCCGCCGCCGCCGGCGTCTTTGCCGTGGCGCGGATCGCACTTTGAAAGACCGGAGCAGTTGAGCATGGCCGCATATCAGTATGAAACCCATGTCTATGATGTCGTGGTGGTTGGCGCTGGCGGCGCGGGATTGCGCGCGACGCTGGGCATGGCCGAACAGGGGTTGCGCACGGCCTGTATCACCAAGGTGTTTCCGACCCGTAGTCATACTGTCGCGGCACAGGGCGGTATTGCGGCGAGCCTGTCGAACATGGGCCCGGATAGCTGGCAATGGCATATGTATGACACGATCAAAGGGTCGGACTGGCTCGGCGATATGGACGCAATGGAATATCTGACGCGCGAGGCGCCCAAGGCGGTCTACGAACTGGAGCATTATGGCGTGCCGTTTTCGCGCACCGAAGAGGGCAAGATCTATCAGCGCCCCTTTGGCGGCCATACGACTGAATATGGTGAAGGTCCGCCGGTGCAGCGCACCTGCGCCGCCGCCGACCGTACTGGCCATGCGATTCTGCACACGCTTTATGGTCAGAGCCTGAAGCAGAAGGCGGAGTTCTATATCGAGTATTTCGCAATCGACCTTATCATGGGCGAGGATGGCACCTGTCAGGGTGTTCTCGCCTGGAAGCTCGATGATGGCACGATGCATCTCTTTAGCGCCAAGATGGTGGTGCTGGCGACCGGCGGCTATGGCCGGGCCTATTTCAGCGCAACTTCGGCGCATACCTGCACCGGGGATGGCAACGGGATGGTCGCGCGGGCAGGGCTGCCGCTGCAGGATATGGAGTTTGTCCAGTTCCACCCGACCGGCATCTACGGTGCAGGCTGTCTGATTACCGAAGGTGCGCGCGGCGAGGGGGGCTACCTCACCAACTCCGAAGGCGAGCGGTTCATGGAACGCTATGCGCCCACCTACAAGGATCTGGCGAGCCGCGATGTCGTCAGCCGCTGCATGACGCTGGAGATCCGCGAGGGCCGGGGTGTGGGCCGCGACAAGGACCACATCTATCTGAACCTGAACCATTTGCCGAAAGAGGCGCTGCATCTGCGCCTGCCCGGCATTTCGGAAAGCGCCCGGATCTTTGCCGGGGTGGATGTGACCAAACAGCCAATCCCGGTGCTGCCGACCGTGCATTACAACATGGGCGGGATTCCGACGAATTACTGGGGCGAGGTCCTGAACCCGACCGCCGATGAGCCTGACCGCGTATCACCGGGTCTGATGGCGGTGGGCGAAGCGGGCTGTGCCTCTGTGCATGGGGCGAACCGGTTGGGGTCCAATTCACTGATCGATCTGGTGGTGTTTGGCCGCGCGGCGGCGATCCGCGCCGGCAAGGTGGTAGACCCGGCGGGGGCGCAACCGGACCTGAGCCGCGCCAGCATCGACGCGGCCTTTGCCCGGTTTGACGGGTTGCGTCACGCCAAGGGTGCGGTGCCGACGGCGGAACTGCGGTTGGAAATGCAAAAGACGATGCAAGCGGATGCGGCGGTGTTCCGTACGGACAAGACGCTGGCCGAAGGTATGGAAAAGATGAAGGGCGTCGCAGCCAAGGTGGATGATCTTTCGGTCACCGACCGGTCGCTGGTCTGGAACTCTGACCTGATGGAAACCCTTGAGCTGACCAATCTGATGCCCAATGCGCTGGCCACGATCACGGCAGCAGAGGCGCGCAAGGAAAGCCGGGGCGCGCATGCGCATGAGGATTATCCTGACCGCGACGATGTGAACTGGCGCAAGCATTCACTGGCCTATGTCGATGGCGCGCAGGTGCGGCTGGCCTATCGTCCGGTGCATCTTGACCCGCTGACGTCCGAGGCGGATGGCGGCATTTCGCTCAAAAAGATCGCACCGAAGGCGCGGGTCTATTGATCGGGCAGGTATATATGCGACTCTGTCGGGGGCGGATTGCCCGTGCCGGGGAGAGATGTGATGCGATTGCGGCTGTGGCTGTTGCTGCCTGTGGTTCTGGCTGGCTGCGATCCGGTGCCGATGTCACCGCAACGCGCGGCGGATATCTGCGAAGATCAGGCTCGCGCCGCGCAGGGGCCCACTGGCCAAGTTACTCTGGGCGTGAATTCCCAGTCAGGCCCGTTTACCGAAGCTTCGATCGGGATCACCAGCGATTTCATCGCCGGACGATCCCCGATGGAGGTCTATGAATCCTGTGTGTTCCGGCGCACCGGACAGGCGCCGATCCGGCCGCCGGTCCTGCGTTGATCTGAAAATGGAGTATCTTGATGAAAAAGCTGTATATTCTGGCCCTTGCGGCCTGTTTGCCCGCAGGTGCCGCCATGGCGGATGAAGCGATGATGATGGCGGCCATAACCGTGGTGTCGCCGATGATGCAGGAAGTGGCGCCGGGTGCCGCCGGTGTCGCCTTCAGCGAATGTGTCGTGGCGGGCGCCACGCCCGAGGAACTGGCGATGATCGCGGCAGCGGGCGCCCCGAACGAGACGATTGGTGCGCTGATCTCGGCGATTCTGGCCCGGCCCGAGACGATTGCCTGCGCAACTGAAAAACTGAGCTGATCCGGCTCGTAGTCGAACCGAGGTGACCGATGGTTGAACTGACCCTGCCCAAGAACAGCCGCATGACGACTGGCAAGACCTGGCCAAAACCGGCGGGGGCCACGCGGCTGCGCAAGGTTCAGGTCTATCGCTGGAACCCGGATGACGGGAAGAATCCGCAGCTTGATACCTATTTCATCGATCTGGATAGTTGCGGCCCGATGGTTCTGGATGTGCTGATCAAGATCAAGTCCGAGATCGACCCGACGCTGACCTTTCGCCGTTCCTGCCGCGAGGGGATTTGCGGGTCCTGCGCGATGAATATCGACGGGATCAATACGCTGGCCTGCATCTATGGGCTGGATGAGATCAAGGGCGATATCAAGATCTATCCCCTGCCGCATATGGCGGTGATCAAGGATCTGATCCCCGATCTTACGCATTTCTATGCCCAGCATGCCTCGATCAAGCCTTGGCTTGAGACGAAATCGAACACGCCGGCAGCGGAATGGCGGCAGTCCATTGCCGACCGGGAAAAGCTTGACGGGCTGTATGAATGCGTGATGTGTGCCTGCTGTTCGGCAGCCTGCCCGTCCTATTGGTGGAATGGCGACCGTTATCTGGGCCCTGCGGCCCTGCTGCATGCCTATCGCTGGATCGTGGACAGCCGTGACGAAGCGACGGGAGAGCGGCTTGATGATCTGGAAGATCCGTTCAAGCTTTATCGTTGTCACACGATCATGAATTGCGCCAAGACCTGCCCCAAGGGGCTGAACCCGGCCAAGGCGATTGCGTCGATCAAGCACATGATGGTCGAACGGGTGGTCTGACTCTTGGGCAATGTCAGGCGGGTTTGTCGCCTGACAGCGCCAGAAACGTCGCATAATTCGGGCAGAAACCTGTTTCACCGCCCCGCGGACCTTCTTCGCGCGTCAACTCGTAGGTACAGGCCTTGACGGCGCCGCAGCGGGCGCACCTCAGGGCGACTTCTTTGGCAACCTCCGGGTTGGCGTCAAGCGCATCGGCTGCGCCGTGAAGATGCGCCATGATCTCCATCCTGGCGATGCGTGCGCCGGACATCGCCGCCAGGTCGCGCAGATTGCTGCGGCTCATGTTCATTTCGGCCATGTCGGGATTCGGGATCGTCGCCACATCGGCCAAGGCGCGGCGCCGTTTGCGCCAGTCCTTCAGCCTCAAGAACAGATTCATTTCCAATGCCCCCTCTGTCAGCCATGCGGGCAGCATAGAGCGGTCAGCGACGGCTTTGCTTTGATCCGTGTCAATTTCCGCCTTTGGATGACGACGGAATGGGCCGGGCCTGCCTGCTCGATGTAAGGTGGGTTTGAACCCACCTTACGGCATGGGAACCCGCACTGATCCATCGAGGTAAGGTGGGTTTGAACCCACCTTACGCAAAGGCTGCGGCGAGGGCGATATTCACCATGTCGCCAAAGCTGCTTTCGCGGTCCTGCGCGGGCAGCGCCTCTTGTGTCACCAGATGGTCGCTGACCGTCAGCACGGCCAAGGCGCGGCGGCCGTAGCGGGCGGCGAGGATGTAGAGCTCTGCCGCCTCCATTTCGACCCCGAGGATACCGTGGCGCATCATCTGTTCGTTCAGGTCGGGCCGTTCATCGTAGAACACGTCAGAGGAATAGATGCCGCCGACATGGGTTTTCACGCCCTGCGCCTGCGCGGCAGCATGCGCCGCCGCCAGCAGCCCGTAATCCGCACAGGGTGCAAAGCTGAGCTCGCGAAGGATCCCGCGCGAGGGTGTGGACAGGGTCGAGGCGGTCATGGCGAGGATCACGTCGCGAATGCTCACATGTGGCTGCATCGCGCCGCAAGAGCCGATCCGGATCAGCGTCTGGGCGTTGAAATCGCGGATCAGTTCGTTGGCATAGATCGAGAGTGAGGGCATCCCCATGCCCGACCCCTGAATCGTCACCCTGTTCCCGCGCCATGTCCCGGTGAAGCCGAGCATGCCGCGGACCTGATTGACGCAGACCGCCCCGTCCAGAAACGTCTCGGCCGCCCATTTTGCACGATAGGGATCACCCGGCATCAGCACGGTTGGTGCGATGTCACCGGGCTTGGCGCCGATGTGTATTGTCATTCCGTGGGCTCCGTTTATCTCAGATCAACAGGCTCCGACCTACCGCAATGCATGCTCGTCGATGGTGTAATACCTGCTGCGGCTGCGCATTGCTTCGGTGCACTGCCTTAAAGCCCTTGCGAGCACTCCAACGTGAAAGCGCTTGCTCAATATCCAGTGAAACAATTTCGGGCGCAGAACCGGCGCCGGGCCGGTTCTGCCCTGTTGATCAGATCAGGAAATCGGAGATGTTCCGGCCGGCAGATTCCGCATCGCGGATCCAGCCGGGTTTGCGGCCACGGCCTGACCAGGTTTGATCGCCATTCTCGGGATTGCGGTATTTCGCCGGCGATTTCTGTTTGATCTTGGTGCCACGGCCAACGCTGGTGTCGTACAGTTCCGACAATTTGAAACCATGTTCCGCGGCGGCGCGCTCGGCTGCATCAAGCGCTGCTTTGCGTTCGCGGTCCACAACGGTCGCAAGCGTCTTGTCGACGTCATTGCGCAGTTTTTCAAGATCGCGGCGTGACATGCTGTGCAGGTCATTGGACATTTTTTACTCCTATGTGTTCGTTGGAGCGAGCAGGTATTCCTGCCTCACCAGACTTTCCAGAGAATAATGACTTTAGCTGTGCTAAAGTGCAATTGCTGCTTTGCAAGAATCCGGTTTAGCCCCGTAAAACTGTGGCGCCGCGCGAGTTCTGGCCTATTGGTGCCCGGTTCCAGTCGGTTATTCAGCGGCTCGCGCGCGCGGATCGGCCAATGCGATGATATCCGCCATGATTCGGTTCAGTTCGAAATCTTTGGGTGAATAGATCCGCGCCACGCCCAAAGCCTGCAATTGCGCAGTATCGGTATCCGGAATGATGCCGCCCGCCACGACCGGAATATGCCCCAGACCCGCCGACCTGAGCAGCGTCATGACCTCACCGATCAATGGCAAATGCGAGCCGGAGAGCACCGACAGGCCAAGCACATCCGCCCCCTCGTCGCGCACGGCGCCGACGATTTCGGCGGGGGTCAGACGAATCCCGGCATAGCTGATCTGCATGCCGCAATCGCGCGCCCGCGCGGCGATCTGTTCGGCGCCGTTGGAATGTCCGTCGAGTCCGGGTTTTCCCATCAGGAAGCGGAGCCGATGCCCCAGACGCGCAGAGACGGCGTCAACTTCGGCGCGCAGGTCATCCAGCCCCCCGGTCCGGTTTGAGCGCGCGTCGCTGACCCCCGTGGGCGCGCGGTATTGGCCAAAGACCGCGCGAATCACGTCCGCCCATTCGCCGGTGGTGACCCCGGCGCGGGCACAGGCGAGCGAGGCCGGCATGATATTGGCCCCGCTTTGCGCCGCGTCCCGCAATTCCGTCAGCGCCGTGGCCACGGCCTGCGCATCGCGCGCGGATTTCCACGCAGCGAGGCGCGCGCGCTGATCCGCTTCGGCATCCGGGTCCGCTGCCATCACCGCACCGTCGCCAGCGGTCAGCGGCGAAGGCGCTGCCTCCTGCCAGCGGTTCACGCCCACGACCGTCGTGGCCCCTGTTTCAATCGCGGCGATGCGGGCCGCGTTACTTTCGACCAGACGGGATTTCATATGGCCGATAGCGCTGACGGCCCCACCCATCGCGTCGATTTGTGCCAGTTCGGCGCGGGCGCCGGATTTCAACGCCGCGACCTTGGCAGTTATGACCGGGTTGCCGTCAAAGAGATCGCCATATTCCAGCAGGTCGGTTTCATAGGCCAGAATCTGTTGCATCCGCAGCGACCATTGCTGATCCCAGGGCCGGGGCAGGCCCAATGCTTCGTTCCAGGCGGGCAATTGCACGGCGCGCGCCCGTGCGTTCTTTGACAACGTCACGGCCAGCATTTCGAGCAGGATCCGGTAGACGTTATTCTCGGGCTGCTGTTCGGTCAGTCCAAGGGAATTGACCTGCACGCCATAGCGGAACCGGCGATATTTCGGATCGGTGATGCCATAGCGGGTCTGGCAAATCTCGTCCCACAATTCGACAAAGGCCCGCATCTTGCACAGTTCGGTGACAAAGCGGATCCCGGCGTTGACGAAAAACGAGATGCGGCCAACCATTTCCGGAAATGCGGCCGGGGCGACTTTGGTTTGCAGGTCGTCGAGAACGGCGCAGGCGGTGGCGAGCGCAAATGCCAATTCCTCTTCCGGTGTCGCACCCGCCTCTTGCAGGTGATAGGAACAGACATTCATCGGGTTCCATTTCGGCAGATGTATCTGTGTCCATGCCGCGATATCGGTGATCATCCGCAATGAAGGCGCCGGCGGGCAGATATACGTGCCGCGCGAAAGATATTCCTTGATGATGTCGTTCTGTACTGTTCCCTGCAGCGCCGCGATATCGGCGCCCTGTTCTTCGGCCACGACAACGTAAAGGGCGAGCAGCCAGGGCGCGGTCGCGTTGATCGTCATCGAGGTATTCATCTGTTTAAGCGGGATCGTGTCAAAGAGCGCGCGCATGTCGCCCAGATGGCAGACCGGCACACCGACTTTGCCCACTTCGCCCCGCGCCAGCAGATGATCGCTGTCATAGCCCGTTTGCGTCGGCAGATCGAAAGCCACCGACAGCCCGGTCTGCCCGCGCGCCAGATTGCCCCGGTAGAGCGCGTTCGAGGCCGCAGCGGTTGAATGTCCCGCATAGGTGCGAAAGAGCCAAGGCTGATCTATTGGGGCCATCAGGGAATTCCTTGATCCGTCACGAAATAATATTGCACCTGGAAACCAATAACTGACATTTTGTGCCGCTGTCAATTCGCTGCATCGCGGCATGGGTGGATTTACGACGCCTTGTAATCCTGTCACCTTCGCCGCCATGACGCAGACCGTGGAATTGCCGCTATGGATCCTTATCCTGATCCTGCTCTTTGCGGCGGTGACATTTGCATCGCATTTTCTGTTCCCGTCGGTGCGCTGGTTTTTCCGCAAACGGATGGAGCGGGCGGTCGCCCAGCTTAACCAGCGGCTGCAGAGGCCGATATCGCCGTTCAAACTCGCACGGCGCTATGACATGATTCAGCGGTTGATCTATGACCCGCAGGTCGCGGAAGCCATCGTGGAACATGCCCGCAAGGGCAATCTGCCCGAGAATGTCGCCTTTGAAACCGCCCGCCGCTATGCCCGCGAGATTGTGCCGTCGTTCTCGGCCACGGCCTATTTCACCATCGGCACGCGGGTGGCAAAATGGCTGTCGCAGTCGATGTACTCGGTGCGTGTCGATGCGTTTGACCGCGAGAAACTGGATCATGTGGACAAGGACGCGGCGGTGATCTTTGTCATGAACCACCGCAGCAACATGGATTATGTGCTGGTGACGTACCTTGCTGCCGGGACCGGCGCGCTGTCCTATGCGGTGGGGGAGTGGGCGCGGATCTGGCCGATGTCCTGGATGATCCGGGCGATGGGCGCGTTCTTTATCCGGCGGCAATCGCGCGGCGCGCTCTATCGCAAGGTGCTGGCGCGCTATGTGCAGATGGCCACAGCGGGGGGCGTGACGCAGGCGGTGTTCCCTGAGGGCGGGTTGAGCCTGAATGGCCGCATCGCCCCGGCGCGCCTGGGTCTGCTCAACTACATCGTGACCGGCTACCATCCCGGTGCGCGCGACGTGGTCTTTGTGCCGGTCGCGTTCAACTATGACCGCGTGATCGAGGACAAATTCCTGATTGCGGCGGACAAAGCGGGTGTGCGCCGGTTCCGGCCGCCGATCCAAACCCTGCTGCGATCGTTTCTGCGGCATCTGGTCCTGCGCCTGACCGGGCGGTTCCGCAAGTTCGGCACGGCAGCGGTCAGTTTCGGGCAGCCGCTGTCACTGGCCGAGGTGTTGCTCGCGGCAGACGGCGACCCGACCGAGGCGGTGGGTGCGGCGCTGATGGCCCGGATTGCGGCGGTGGTGCCGGTGTTGCCGGTGCCGTTGCTGGCGAGGATTCTGCTGCAAGGTGAGGTGCGCAGCACTGCGCATTTGGCGGGACTGGTCGATCAGGCGCTTGCCGATCTGCGGCACCGTGACGTGGTTGTGCCGCAGCGCGACAGTGCCGCTGTGACGGCGGATGGCATGGCGATCCTGCTGTCGCGTGATCTGGTCCGGGACAGTGACGCAGGCCTGCAGGTGCCCACGGAGACGCAGGACATTCTGCACTATTACGCGGCCTCCATCGCGCATCACTTTGAAGCTGTGCACACGCCAGAGTTGAATATACCCTGAGGGCAAGGTTCTTGCTGTCGCATTCCCGCGACTTGGCTACCAAATAGCCTCAACTTTGACTTCCTGGTCGAGTTTGCGGACGGGTCGCAGTTCACCGAACGCAACATCGATATCTGCGAAGTGGGCACCTACACGATCCGTTGGTACGGACGTTTCTGCAATGTGGCAGACATAAAGTTACAAAACTGAGTGTCTCTGCATTGCATTATTGCGCCAACGATTCTATCCCTCGGTGAGCCGTTGATTCTGCGGCGCGGCATTTTTCGCCTTGACCAGGCGACTGGAGACTCGAGATGGCCCTTGATCAGCGCGACCCCGCAACCGTGACGGCACCACGGAAAGATCGCTATGTCGTGGGCGAAATGCCCCCGCTTGGCCATGTTCCGGCGCAGATGTACGCTTGGACGATCCGGCGTGAACGG
>Ga0105053_10005579_pt1 | contig 17833 bp, 11 predicted proteins | sample BON01_FD_78093 | JGI IMG/M metagenome (GOLD analysis project Ga0105053, IMG submission 78093) | Freshwater microbial communities from Lake Bonney liftoff mats and glacier meltwater in Antarctica - BON-01 | ecosystem: Environmental > Aquatic > Freshwater > Ice > Glacier meltwater | place: Lake...
AGAGTACCGGACTAGAATTGCGTCGCGTCGCTCGCAATGACGGGTGTGACCTCATCATGTCGCAAAACACTATGTGATCATAATGCTTCATGCATAGCAAAAAAAATATCACTTTCCTTTCAAAATATTAGGATCATAGTTTGTGACCATCTCTCAGGGCTTGTCCGCGGGATATAAGAATGGATTAGCAGGGCGTAGGAATAAACTCCTTAAAGGTAGCGCCATTAAGCATCTAGTGCCCCGCCACGAACCCATGGGTTGCTTCGCCAAAGCTCGCAAAAACGGGTAAATTTAAGGAAAAAAAATGCCCCTAAAATGGGGCATCAATATAACATGGGCAATGGCTACGGTCTTTCGTCAATTTCTTTGCGCGCGGTAGGCATGAAGTCTTTCCTGTCCAGACCCATCACTACGGCCAAGGCACCGGCTACGTAAATAGAAGAATAAGTTCCCACCACAATACCGATGATTAACGCCAGCGAAAATCCACGAATGGTTTCACCGCCATAGACAAATAACGCGACCACCACAAACAAGGTCAATACAGACGTCATGATGGTTCTTGATAAAGTCTGGTTAATCGAGGTATTCATAATTTCAACCGGACTGGAACGGCGAATTTTGATGAAATTTTCGCGTACCCTGTCGAAGACGACGATAGTGTCATTGAGTGAGTAACCAATAACCGCCAGCAGCCCGGCCAGAGCCTTTAAATCAAACTCAATGCCAAACAAGGCAAACACCCCAAGGATTAAGATGGGATCATGAATTAACGCGACCGCAGAACTGAAGCCTAAGCGATATTCAAAACGCATGGCAATATAAATCATGGTAGCTAGCAGCGAAACAATAATTGCCAACGCACCTTTGGTAGCCAACTCTTTGCCGACTTGCGGGCCGACAAAATCTACCCGTTGTTTGACTGCCCCCGGTAATTCCTTCATAACCCGTTCAACCAGCAAGGTTTGATCGACATCAGCATGGGGAGCAATGCTAATTAATACATCTTTGGATGTACCATAGCTTACTACCTGCGCTTCTTTAAACCCCACTTTGTACAAACTGTCGCGAATTGCCGGTAAATCAGCCGCTTGCGGATAGGAGACTTCGATTTGGGTACCGCCGGTAAAGTCCAGGCCCCATTTCAAGCCATTGACTGCCAAAGCGGAAATTGAGGCGATAAAAATCAATATGGACAACGTGGCTGTCCATTTTCGTGCCCCCATAAAATCTACTTTTGAATTTGGATTAAAAAATTCCATCTAAACCTCTGTTTGTATATCGGAGTTAAATACCGATTGAAAGTTTTTTGACATTACGACCGCCATAAAACCAGTTTACGATAGCGCGGGTAAACGTTACACCGGTCAACATCGAGGTCAGCAAGCCTAAGGATAAGGTAATCGCAAAACCACGCACAGGACCAGTACCAATTGAAAAGAGCACGATACCGACGATCAAAGAGGTAACGTTGGCATCCAGAATAGTTGCGAAAGCACGGTCATATCCCGCATAAATTGCGGCCTGCGGTGATAAACCATTTCGCAACTCTTCCCGTATACGCTCATAAATAAGCACATTAGCATCCACCGCCATCCCCACGGTCAATACAATACCTGCGATTCCGGGTAAGGTTAAGGTGGCGCCAATAATTGATAACAGAGCACCTAATATGATCAGATTAAGCACCAGCGCGATGTTGGCCACGATGCCAAAGAAATGATAATACAGGATCATCAATACCAGAATTAAGCCCATTCCCACTTCAAGAGAAATGATACCGCGACGGATATTTTCTTTACCGAGCGTAGGCCCGACCGTACGTTCCTCTACCGTATAAATAGCGGCAGGTAATGCCCCGGCACGTAATAATAATGATAAATTGCTGGCTTCCTTGCTATCAGTTAGGCCCGTAATCTGGAAATTATTTCCCAAGGCGTTTTGAATGACTGGCGCGCTGATTACTCGTTCTTCACGATGGCTAACCCGTTTTTCAACATTATCCACGGTTTGGATGGCGGTTTTATTTTCCACAAACACAATCGCCATACGCTTACCAATATTGTCGCGAGTCACCTTGGTGAAAAATGATTCCCCACCACCCCCAAGCTGAATCTGCACTGCGGGAGTAGCAGTTTGCTGATCAAAACTTGATACAGCACTGGTAATCGAATCACCACTTAAAACAACCTGGCGTTTTAATAAAATGGGATGGCCATCCATCATGTACAATTTACTGTTAACCGGAACCGCGCCAGTTTGCTTAGCTATTTGCGCGTCATTGTCCTGATCCACTAAATGGAATTCCAGGGTGGCGGTGCCACCCAGAATTTGTTTGGCGCGAGTCGCATCCTGAATACCTGGCAAGTCCACAGCAACCCGGGTAGCGCCCTGTTGCTGTACCACGGCTTCGCCTACACCCAATTCATTAACACGATTACGTAAAATACCCATCGTTTGCTCAATGGTATTTTGCCGTATGGTATTTAACTCGGCATCCGATAAGGAAACGGTCAAATCAGTCGTCACTTTAGATTTGGCAAAGGTCAAACCGGGAAGTTTTTGTTTCAGATCAGCGATCGCATCATCCAGTGCATGGGCACTAGGGAAGCGTATGTCTATCCCTTTATCCAGTACATAGCGAATACCGGTGTAGCGTATGCTTGATTCACGCAAATCCTGACCGATGCTTTTCATTAACCCTTCATAACGGCGGTTAACGACGCTCTCAATGTCTACTTCTAAAAGAAAATGTACACCGCCACGTAAATCCAAGCCTTGTTTCATAGGTTCAGCGTGAATGGCAAGTAACCAGGCTGGTGTGGATGAGGCCAGATTCAACGCCACCGTGTATTGTTTATCCAAACCATTTTTAATGACATCTTGCGCTAATAACTGGGTATCAGTGGATTTGAAACGCACCACCAAGCCATCATCAGTCGGGGTAATCGCCTGATATTGAAGCTTTGCCGTAGCCAATAAGCCCTGCACTTCTTTTTCCAGCGTTTGGGGATCAATGGGAGTCGGTGAAGATACTTGTACAACTGGATCTTCACTGTATAAATTGGGAATTGCGTAAATCAAACCAACAATTGTAATCACAATCAACAGCAGATTTTTCCAAAGTGGATATTTATTTTGCATTTATTGTCTCTATGACGGGGCTTAAAGTGATTTAAGAGTGCCTTTAGGCAAAACTGCGCTAACTGCGTTTCGTTGCATAGTAATTTCGATGCCTTCAGCAATACTTGCCTTCACATATTGCTCATCGATACTGCTTACTTTTGCCAGAATTCCACCAGAGGTTATTATTTCATCCCCTTTTTTCAGCTTACCGATCAGCTCGCGATGTTCTTTGGCACGTTTGTTTTGTGGACGAATCAACATAAAATAAAACAGTACAAAGATAGCTGCGATCATGATTAACGAAAAAAAGGAACCCTCAGGCTGTGCTCCGGTAGTGGTCGCTGCAGCCACCGCATCACTTATAAAAAAACTCATTTCCCTCTCCTAAAATTCGCAGTTAAATCATTATAAATCTGGCAGTGCGTAAAACGTCCAATAAACTCGCATTACTACGGTGCCAGTAATTAGCGTGACATGATATCGGGATTTCAAGCTGGCGTAAATGAACTTAGACGCAATTTCATCTTTCCGATCAGAGACCTGGTAAAATAGACATTATGCTGAATTAAAAACCGTTGACACAACAGTGGCGTATGGTGCAATAAATGATGCAGATAGGCACGCGTAAATTGCTGAGAGCAGGTAGGACAACGGCAATCTTCGTCAATCACAGTAAATTGGGTCGCATAATCCGTATCCTGTAACGGCATAACTCCCCCACCACTATAAACATGACCCTGGCAGGCATCAGCGGCTGGACAGTCAGATTCCACATAGCCAACCCCAAGATTTATCAACGCCTGCATGCTTGCAAGACTCAAATCTCCGGCAACATAGATAGGACAATGTAAATAAGGAGACACTGCTTGCATAAAAGAAGCCAGGGACGTGGTGGGCTGGTAATTAAAATAAACACCATAAGCTCTTGGCTCTGATGATGGGGGAAGCGCTTCTGCCGCGAAAAAAGGCAATACCGAGTCAGGTAAAGTCTTCCAGCTAGTGGCATTAAGCTGCAGAACATCGGCAGGCAAAATAACCAACTGCGGTTGCAGGTGCGCTACCAACTCTAAAATTTCATCAACAGTGGGGCGAATCTTGCTACCATCATAAGGAGAGCGCAGGGTATACACTCCCTCTTTGCTGGCAGGCATTGAGGCATTGAGGGCAATACGCTGCGGCCAATCGCAGTAAGCGCCTAAATTAGCTAGCTGCTTTAAAAATACGTAACCGGGTTTTAATAACAACGATGCCAACTGACAAGAGGCAACATCAACCCCTGCTTCCTGCCAGTTCGCACCAGTCAGGCAACTACCGGCAACTGTCGTCAATAATGGCAGGAAACATCCTAAATTATCGTTAGTGACCGAATTTTGCATACCCATCCTGATTAAAGCAGCAAGCTGGCATCGCCGTAACTAAAAAAACGATATCGCTGTTCGATAGCAGTCCGGTAAAGAGCCATCGCTTGCTCATGGCCAATAAATGCCGACACCAGCATCAGTAACGTTGATTCCGGCAAATGGAAATTAGTGATTAAACCATCACAAACTTTGAACTGATAGCCTGGATAAATAAAAATATCGGTATCACGGCTACAAGGCAGTAATTCCCCACTGGCAGCAGCACTTTCCAAACTGCGCAACGCCGTTGTGCCCACCGCGATTACCCGTTTTTTGGCAGCGCGAGTTTCGTTGACGGCCGCACATAAAGTGTCGCTCACCGTAAAATATTCAGAGTGCATTTTATGATCACTGAGCGCATCACAACGCACAGGGCGAAATGTGCCAGCGCCAACATGCAGGGTAGAATAAGCAATGTTGACCCCTTTATGATGCAGGCTTGCCAGCATTGGCTGATCGAAATGTAAGCCCGCAGTAGGAGCGGCAACTGATCCTTTGTGACGTGCGTAAACGGTCTGATAACGATTTAAATCCAGTGCTTCATCGCTGCGGGTGATGTAAGGTGGCAAGGGAATATGGCCAATCTGATGGAGCATGGCATCTACATCGCCGTTTACCTGGCAATAAAATAAATCATCTTGGCGACTAAGAATTTCAATAGACCAGCCTTGATCCAAGTGCAGCAGGCCCCCAGCTTTAGGTGATTTGCTCGCTTTAATATGCGCCAAAAAACAGTTATCACCGGTTAAACGCTCAACCAATAACTCCACTTTGCCACCACTGGCTTTATGGCCATACAAACGGGCAGGAATCACTTTGCTATCATTCATCACCAACAGATCGCCTGGCTGCAGAAAATCAGTCAATGAGTTGAACTGATGATGGCCGCACTGCCCTGTGCCCCGATCATAGCTTAATAACCGCGAATCACCGCGGTTAGCCAGCGGGTATTGGGCAATCAGTTCTGTTGGTAATTCAAAATTAAAATCTTGTGTTTTCATTTTACAATCTGTTTATTTAACGGTTGATAATGGGAGAAGGTCGGCAAACTCAAATCCCCTACGTTCCACGGCTTGTCCGCAAAATCCAACAATCTATCATCCTGACCCCGCTACATTATACACCAGGCAGAAGTTAATTGGTGAGAATAGCCTTTTTTCTACAAATAAGTCTAAATATTAAGCACTATTGACTGAAATTGATTGTATCGCGCCTCGCATTATCCTAGTATTAATCAGTTTACTAATTAGCTACCTTATAAAATAACGGAGAAATTATTTATGAATCGATTGTTTAAAATACTTAGCGCCACTTTATTAACCCTCACTACTGCAAGCGTTCTTGCTGACAAACCCATCACATATATATTTACTGACAACAGAACTGACCTTGAGTCTAATGCTTTTATAGAGGGTATGCCTTCACTCCACCCCACTCCCGCAAACAAGACTTCGAAAGTGGGGTGGAGTGAAGTAAGTATGGCGTGTCATTTTCATGCACCACAGGATATATGTACAGCAACCATTAAAATGGGTACCAATAATCGAGCTACTGAAGTTGTAATTGGTACTGCATCAATAAATATGAAAACAGGTGAGATCACTTATGATGATAGCTGTGATAAATCGCTCGGCAAATACACTCTTAAGTCAATAGGCCTCGGTAAAACACTTATTACTCAACACCCATAACATTTCACCGATTAAATTGATAAAAACCCTCCACCATACGTTGGAGGGTTTAATTTCATTTCGTAGTGTATTGATCCTGGTCAATAATCCAAACCGCTTGTAACCCAACCAAATGGGCATGAACATCAGCACGGGCATTTACATTATAGGTAGATGTGGTGCCGAATAGGTCTGTTTTATTAACAATTGGGTCTTTACTGGCAAACAAGTAAGTATAGCCTAAGTCAAATCCGATATTTGGACGCATTTGGTAATGGGTTCCTACCGACAATGCCCAGCGATTAGCATCAGGCAGGCGAACATCCCTCTCGGCATTGACGGTAGGTGTTTGGTCGTAACCGCCGCCCACCCGCATCATCCATTGCTCATTAACATGGTAGTTAGCGCCAAGAGCCACCCGCCATGCATTACGAAAATTTTGCGCACTGGTCGAATTCACTAAAATCTGCGGCGAGGGTGTCGATGCCGAAAAAGCCGCGACATTATTTAACTGGATAGTTTTGAAGCTATTCCAGCCGCTGTAGACTACAGAACCTAACAGCGCAAGTTTATTATTAATATCCTGGTAGCCGCTTAAGGTGACTATTTTTGGTAATTTAATATTATTACTGGATAAGCTGTTACTACGTACGGTAGCCATATCCATAAGATCAGGATCAGCCAAACGACCTGATAATTGGCTATAGCCATGAAATTTATGTTCAACAGATGACTGATAGTTCAACCCCACCCGCGTGTGGTTATCATTAAACATGGTCATTACCCCGGCATGGAAACCCACCCCAAGAGAATGCCCTTTGTTATAACTTAACGAATCATACGAAAAGGGGTAGACACGCGAATATTGTAATAGGGTTGGCGCACCCAACATACGATTAAATTTCACTTGTGCCCATTGTAAATCCAGACCTGCACCCACTGAAAAATTGTCAGTCAATTTTGCCCCCAGTTCAGGGGAAACATTCACGGTCAGCAGTTCGGAGTAGGTGGCGGCGTAGCGCACGGGTGAGTTTTGGTCATATTCAGTCGATAAACCAAAGGGAGACACGACGCTAAAACCAAAGGTCGCCCGGTCGCCTAAAGGCAAGGCATAATGGAAGGAAGGCACAAATGCATTTTTACCGCCTTGCAAACCGCTAAAACGTTGCGTATAGGCGGGCAAAACTTGTGGAGGCTCACCGGTTGTAGTCACAAACGTGCTGGTGCCGGTTAATTTGCTGCTAGGGAATACGCCAACACCACTAAACACTGCCTGCTGCTGATGAATTAACACTAATCCCGCCGGATTGTACCAGCCAATGGATGCGTCAGCGCCTTCGGCGGCAATACCGGCTGCATAGTTACCGATGGCCGCACCACTTGCTTCAGTATAAAGAGAAAATCCGCCTGCATGTGCCGCAGTATTTGCCAGCATCGTAACCACGGCCAGACTGACAAGTGTTCTCATGGGTTTTTGCATACTTTTCACTCCCTGCTCCTCAACTAATTCCGATAAATTTTCAAACTCAAACGATAATAAAGGAATGCTCTCTAATTTCAAACACAAAATAAAAAATAATCGCTCTTCTGTTCTACACAATTTTTTATTAACGTTGACATAGCACGGCCGTAAAGACTGCAATCGTTGCGGGTCAAAGCGAAGCATGTTAGTGTGTTCTATTTTTGTGCGGATACCATTATGCGACAAATAATTACCAAATTTGGCGGTACCAGTGTTTCATCGCGGGAAACTTGGCAACATATCGCCGCGATCACTAAAAACCATCTTGCCAGCGGTGTACAACCTGTCATTGTGTGTTCCGCACTATCGCAGGCATCTAACAAACTGGAAAAAATGATCGATGCGGCCTTATTAAATGAGCATCAAGGTATCGAAGCCAGTCTCAGGCAAGATTACGCCCAACTGGCAGCTGATTTGGAACTTAGTACTGATCTGATTAGCAATGAACTACAGCAATTAAACCAGTGGTTGACGGGGATAGCGTTGTTAAAAGAAGCGCCCGCGCGAACCCGCGCCCAAATTTTAAGTTTGGGCGAATTGATGATGACCCGTCTGGGACATGCATTTTTACAGCAACAAGGCATTAACTGCATGTGGTTTGACGCTCGGGAAGCATTGATTACCACGGCGATTGCCACAGCTGACACGGTCAATTATCTGGCGGCCCGCTGCAACGGCGAACCTAATCCACAATTGGCTAGCCAACTGGCAACAAGCGGTGCTGATGTCATTATCACCCAAGGGTTTATTGCCGCCAATGCCCAAGGTGAAACGGTGCTCTTGGGACGTGGCGGGTCTGACACCTCCGCCGGCTTGTTAGCCGCCATTCTTGCCGCGACCAGTTGTGAAATTTGGACGGATGTACCCGGCATTTATACAGCCAACCCCCACCAATTGCCGCATGCACGTTTATTAAAGCAGCTTAATTATGATGAAGCGCAAGAAATTGCCTCCATGGGGGCAAAAGTACTACATCCTAATTGTATTCCCCCGGTGCGGCGCGCCGGCATTCCCATGGTGGTTAAATATACGCGCATGCCTGAGCATTCAGGCACGCGCATTTCCAAAGAAAGTGATGTGAATGCTCCTCCTATTAAATCGATCCAGGTCAAACACAGCATTACCTTAATCTCCATTGATACCCTGAATATGTGGCAACAGGTAGGGTTTTTGGCGGATGTCTTTACCGCGTTCAAATCCCATGGTTTCTCGGTTGATTTGCTCTCGTCCTCCGAATTTAACGTGACTTTATCGCTGGATAGTAGTGCTAAACTTCGCGATCGCTCGGCTCTGGACGCGTTGATTGCTAACTTAAACCAGTTTGGCCGCGCCAAAATTATTGAACCCTGCAGCGCGGTGAGCATGGTTGGCCACCATATCCGCACGGTATTACCACAATTGGGGCCAACGCTGGAAGTATTTGATGCGCAACAAGTCTATCTGATGTCGTTGGCCTCGAATGACCTTAATTTAACCTTCGTGGTTGATGAGTCACAAGCCGATAAGTTATGCCAAAAACTGCATGCTTTGCTTATCGAAAATAATCCACAAAGCTTTTATTATTCAAAGAGTTGGCAAGAAGAATTTGGTGAACCAAGCGTCCACTTAACCCCTTGGTGGGAAAGTGCGCGTGACACGCTTTTGCAAATTGCTGCCGACCAATCGCCTTGTTATGTATATAACAGTAAAACCCAGGCCGCTAAAGCCGATGAATTATCAGCGTTAACAGCAATTGATCAACTTTTTTATGCCATTAAGGCAAACTCCCACCCTGCTATCTTAACCACCTTATTTGCTAAAAATATTGGTTTTGAATGTGTGTCGATTAATGAATTAAAACATGTATTAGCTTTATTCCCGGCGATAGACAGGCAACGCCTGTTATTCACCCCCAATTTTTCCGCAAAAAATGAATACGAATATGCCTTGTCGTTGGGATGCCATGTAACCGTTGATAACGTCTACCCGTTGGAAAACTGGGGCGAACTTTTCCAGGATAAATCAATCTTATTACGTATCGATCCTGGCTGCGGCGCTGGCCACCATAAATATGTCTGCACCGGTGGCAGCGAGTCCAAATTTGGCATTCCGCAATCAAGCCTGGCGTTAATAGCCACGCTGACCGCTCAACACCGCATTCGCGTTGTTGGCCTGCACGCCCATTCAGGCAGCGGCATTTTAACCCCCGATTTGTGGCAACAAACCGCCTTGATGTTGGCTGCAGAAACTTCCCGCTTCCCGGATGTAACCATTCTTAATATTGGCGGTGGCCTGGGTATTGTGGAAAAACCGGGGCAACAACCGCTGGATCTTAAGGCTCTCGATGAATCCTTGTTAGCCGTTAAAACCCGTTACCCCCACCTGGCTTTCTGGCTGGAGCCAGGGCGCTATTTTGTCGCCGAGAGCGGCGTTATTTTGGCAAAAGTTACCCAATGTAAAGACAAGGGCAAAGTGCGGTTTATCGGTATTGAAACCGGCATGAATTCGCTATTACGTCCCGCTCTATATGGGGCATATCATGAGATTGTTAATTTAACGCGGTTAAACGCCGAAAAAACGGCATTTGCCCATGTTGTAGGGCCAATCTGCGAATCGGGTGATACCTTGGGCTATGACCGGTTTTTACCGGAAACCAAAGAAAATGACGTCATGCTCATTGCCAATGCCGGTGCCTATGGACATTGCATGAGTTCCTCTTATAATTTACGGCCACCGGCGCAAGAAATTATTTTGGATAAGTAGAGGATTACCTCTAGTGCCTAATGGCGCTACCTTAAGGAATTGATGTTTGAATTTAGCACGATTGATCCCCTCGCCCGCGACACGATCTCAATAAATAGCAAGTGTCAAACGCGGGAGAGGGGGTCAAGTTTGTATTACATTCAAACATCAATTCCTTAAGGTGGCGCCATGCCCCCCAGTGCCTACATCCCTCGGGCTGTAGGCACTGGATGGGAGAAAAAGAGATTCCAATTCAAAGTCATGAGGTTCTATGCTAAACGACAGCGACCAGCGCCGCCAGGCCACTAACCCCCGCCAATCATTTATCGTGCAAGCACCTGCAGGTTCCGGGAAAACGGAAATCCTTAGCCAGCGCTATTTACGTCTGTTGGCAACGGTGAATGCTCCCGAACAAATCATCGCCCTTACCTTTACCCGCAAAGCTGCAAACGAGATGCGCGAACGTATTTTACGGGCATTACAAAACACAGCTAACGGTGCGCAAGCTACATCAGTCCATCAGCAACAAACCTATTCCTATGCTGCCGAAGCACTGGCGCGCGATCAGAGCCTTCATTGGCAATTGTTGCAAAATCCAGGGCGGCTGCGGATTTTTACTATTGATTCTCTCTGCCAGCAACTCACCCAGGCTATCCCTTTACAGGAAAAGCAAATTCCCTATGCCAGCATTAGTGATAAACCGCAACAACACTACATGGCCGCGGCACGTGCCTGTCTGGATTATGCGATTAACCACCACCAATACCATCAGCCCTTAAAACTACTGCTTAAACACGTAGACAATCTCCAGGATAAACTGCTGTCTTTAATGGGCGATTTACTCGCCAGACGTGACCAATGGTTGCTGCTATTACATGATGCCCGTCTGCAAGAAAAAGAGTTATGCGAACAAGCATTATCATCGATTGAGCAGCATGAGTTATTACGTTTCGTGCACTGTGTTCCTGATGATTGCCGACAGCAATTACCAGCCCTGGCACGCCAGCTTGCCTGTATCGAGGCAAATCCTGCGTCCGCCCGCTATGCTTTGTGCGACTGGCATGATTTTAGCCAATTAGACCGCCCTCTTGCTGACAGCCTGGCAGCCTTATTGCTTACCTCGCAAAACACCTTACGCAAATCATTTGATCATCATGTAGGCTTAAAGAAAGGTACCTGTGACGATAAGGAATACCACCAGCTTAAATCAGCGAGTAAAGACTTGCTCAGTAAACTGGAAAGCACGCCCGATTTCCTCGATGCCCTGCTGCAAGTCAAAAACTTACCCGCACCGCACTATGATCCTAAACAATGGGATGTACTCCAGGCTTTGTTTACCTTTCTGCCGCTGTTAACCGCCCATTTACACCTGGTTTTCAGTGAACACAATGAAGTTGATTTCAGTGCCATTTCCCAGCAAGCCATTCAGGCTCTTGGTGACGATGAATCCCCCACCGATTTAGCGCTCTATCTGGATAATCAAATTCACCATCTCCTGGTTGATGAATTCCAGGACACCTCCATGCAACAATTTGAATTATTAAGTAAATTGGTGCATGGATGGCAGCCTGATGATGGCCGAACTTTATTTGTGGTGGGTGATCCGATGCAATCCATTTATCGTTTTCGCGCGGCTGAGGTAGGGTTGTTCTTACTGGCGAAACAACAGGGGATTGGCCCGATAAAACTCAACTCGCTGGAATTAAGCTGTAATTTCAGGTCAACTGCCACGATTATTGAGTGGGTCAATCATCAATTTACCGCCATCTTTCCGCAAACGGATGATATTGAATCGGGGGCTGTGTCCTTCCATCCCTCGGCAATAACCCAGGCGGCAGACAGTAGCAGCTATGTAAAAGCGTATCAATTTGCCAACAATGCACAAGAGGCTCAGGCACTAGTCGATATAGCGCAGACAGAATTAGAAGCCCATCCTGACGATAATATAGCCATTTTAGTGCGCTCACGCGGGCAATTAATCGACATCATGCGGGTATTGCGCAGTCAGCAAATCCCCTGCCAGGGCATTGAAATTGATCTGTTAACCAAACTACCGCATCTGCGTGATGTCTGGTCGTTAACCCAGCTATTGCTAATGCCCGCCAACCGCCTTGCCTGGCTGGCATTTCTGCGCAGTCCATGGTGCGGTCTATCGTTAACCGATGTGCACTGCATTGCCAACGTAGACAAGAAAAAATCGATTTATTTGGCACTCGCGCAGGTGGAAAAAATTACCGGCTTAAGTGAGGGTGGACAAACGCGCGCCCGCTTTGTTTTTAATGTGATCCAGCAAGCGCTCGCCTGTCGGCATCAACAGCCGCTGGTTGCCTGGATCAGCGACTGCCTACACCAATTGCATCTGCAACATATTCTTACTAGCAGCGAACAAGATGATTTGGAGCAATTCTGGTTGCTGCTGGAACAATTTGCGCAAGATGGCCAACTTGTTGATTTGCAATTATTTAAAAGCGAACTGAATAAACTATATTCCAAAAAAGTTACCCCCTCGCGCCTGCAAGTGATGACCATTCATAAATCAAAAGGCCTGGAGTTTGATTGCGTTATTTTACCCGGCTTAAACGCCAAACCTGCCCGCATGGATACCCCATTGCTGCGTTGGCTTAAATTACCTGGCCAACATGGCGAGTTGTTGCTGCTCTCACCGATGAAAGCAGCAGAAGACGAACACTGCGCCTTATATGATTATATCGGCAAACTGGATGCGCAAAAAAATAGCTACGAACAGCAGCGCTTACTTTATGTAGCAGTCACCCGTGCTAAAAAACGATTGTATCTGTTTGATAATCGAATAAAAACCAGCCAGGGAACCTTGCGTTATTTACTGCGCAATCAGGAATTCATCGAGCCAGAGGAGCTGCCGCTCGCAGAAGAACAAAGTACCAGCCTGCCCGCTCTTTATCATCTTCCCCTTGATTTTTACCACCAGTCAGCAGAGCTTATCCCCTCGGCTTTTACTGGCCCGCCACTGGCAGTGAGTGATCCAGCTCCCCGGCTTCTTGGCATTGTCGCTCATGAATTATTACAATGGATGTGTAATGTTCACCCCACTTCGTTTGATCAGGTTCCCTGGGAGTTGGCGAAAAACAGGTTAAGGTCTCTGGGCTTTACCCCCAGCGAACACGAGACGGCACTGGCGCGGTTAAAAAAACAACTACTCAATTTGTTTACTCACCCTGTAGGCCCATGGCTCATTAAAGCCCATGAGCAGGAACGTAACGAATATGAACTACTGCTAGACACGCCTGATGGCCTTGCTACCCGGATTATTGACCGTACTTTTTGTGATCAGGGTATACGCTGGGTTATCGATTTTAAAACCGGGCGCGAAGATGAGCAGACCCAAGCAAGCTATCGCCAGCAAGTGAATGATTATGCCCGTTTGTTATCATCACGGTTCGTTGAGCCTATCCATTGCGGTCTTTACTATCTTGGTAGCGGCCAATGGGTGGATTGGCAATACACGCCTGAAACCGTTGCCATCGTGGAATAAAATGTAACGTCTCAATAACGCCGGGGAAATCAAAGTTTTGTCTGTTCTATGTTAATGACATACATATGCGTGCTATCTCTATTAAAATCATGGGTTAAACGTTATCATGCCAGCATTCGGATGCGCGAAGAAAAACCATGAACCTAGAAAAGAAAGTAGCAGCAATATTAGCGAACACCATGGATACCCTGTTAGGCGCCACCGCTAATGAGCTCCCGATTAAATCAGTCATTCATGTTGAAAACAATCAGATTAACCTGAATCTTTGTGCAGGCTTCCCCACAGTTTTCCTGAGAGAAACCCTGTTGCCGGCGCTTACATCAGCGCTGAAACAAGCCTTCCCGGATTATCAGGTCAATGTAACCCTGGATCATTTTATCAAAGCGCATCTAACCCAGTTACCGGGTAAAGGTTTGCGTGGCGTAAAAAATACCATTGCCATTGCGTCTGGTAAAGGCGGGGTAGGTAAATCTACGGTCGCAGTTAATCTGGCCATTGCCCTCGCCCGTGCGGGTGCTCGTGTGGGTCTTCTCGATGCAGACATTTATGGCCCCAGTATTCCAACCATGTTAGGCAAGACCGCACCCGTTGAAGTCAGTGGCGAGCGTTACTTGCCGGTAACCGCCCATGGGGTGCAAGCGATGTCCATCGGCTATCTGACCGAGGGGGAGCCAGCACTCATCTGGCGGGGGCCGATGCTGGCAAAATCACTTATTCAAATGATTGATATTACTGAATGGGATGAACTCGATTATTTGCTAATTGATTTACCCCCGGGCACTGGGGATATTCAATTGAGCCTGGTGCAAAAAATCCCGCTCACCGGCGCTATTATCGTCACTACCCCGCAAACTGTAGCAACGCTCGATGCCCAGAAAGCATTAAAAATGTTTGCCAAAACTAATATTGAGGTATTGGGAATCATCGAAAACATGTGCCTACATACCTGCAGCCGCTGTGGGCATCAGGAAGAAATTTTTGGCAGTGGTGGCGCACAGCAACTGTGTGCAACTTATCAATGTAAACTACTGGGCCAACTGCCTTTAGATAGCCGTATTGGCAGCCAATGCGAGCAAGGTATTCCAACAACTGCCGCCGGCACTGACGAATTGGCAATGACGTTTATCAAAGCCGCCTTGCAAGCAAGCATTGAACTGGCGAAGAAACCTTTAAACTATGCCGATAAATTTCCACCGATTGTGGTTGAATAAGCCTACCCGCAGGACAAGATCTTGGATGAGTGAAAATTAATCTATATCTCGTCTTTGCGAGCGCAGGCCGGGAGAAGCAATCCAGACGTTCGGAGTTGTAACCCCTGGATTACTTTCCCCCGGCCTCCCCCTACGTCAGACACTAAGTGAACCCAATTTACTCAGTTCATTTAACAAGCATTTACCAATTCAATATCGCTGAGGTTTAAAGGCTCGCCCAGGAATATCTCGCCTACTTTCTGGAAACGATTTACGGAGTCGGTTACCAGATAGCGCATGGAATGGCTTATTGCCGTATTGAGCAAACCCTCCTTGAGCAACAAAGTTTGCAAGGCGGTAGCGGTGGCCTCGGCAGAATCCACTATGCGGACATGCTGGGGGAGTAAAGTAGATAATAAGGATTTAAATACCGGGAAATGGGTGCAACCTAACAACAGCGTGTCTTCATCAACAATATCACTCAGGTAATGCTGCAATGCTGCACGCGCAATGGTGTTATCCACCATTCCTTCCTCAGCCAAGGCTACCAAAACACTACAAGCACGGCTGCTGATAATGGCATCGGGAATTTGCGCATTGATCAAGCGTTGATACGCTTGCGAAGCAATGGTCGTTTCCGTGGCTAATACCATTAGCCGCCGATTTTGGGTGGCAGCCACCGCGGCGGCGGCACCGGGAGAAACGACGCCTAAAACTGGCATATCAGGCAACATGGTTCGTAAATGAGGCAAAGCCGCTGTAGTAGCCGTATTACAGGCAATCACCAGCGCTTTAATCCGGCACTCCACTAATATACGCGCCATTTGCACCGCATATTGCTGCACGGTGTCCGGGCTTTTGGTGCCATAAGGCAGACGGGCGGTGTCACCCAGATAAATAAATGACTCATGAGGCAAGGCTTTGTGCAAAGCGCGCAGCACAGATAGCCCGCCCATGCCTGAATCAAATACCCCGATGGCTAATGGTGACTTATCCATATCTTTCTTTAGCCTCTGGGAGTTTTAGTACCTTTGTGATCAAGCTCATCGCCCTCTTTAAGAACATAATCTTTGGCTCCGTCAGGGGTCGCTTTATTAAGCTTATTTATTTCTTTTAATCTAGCAAACCTGGTGCTGGTAAATGTGCCTGTATCTTTAGATATCTGCTCACGCAGATCTTTGCTTGCACTAGTACCCAAATGAGTTTCAATAAAGCTGGAGTTTCGGGTCAGGACACCTGGGCCTGTACAACCGGGCACAAAAGACTTGATCTCTGCATTCTTAAACTTTGGATTACTTTCTTTCAGTAGCAATAAGGCCGCATAAACCTTATTTGCCATCTCAGGATTTTTACCACGGATGATAATATTTCCGCTCTCTGGTCTATAATTATTCATTAACATTTGCGCTTGTTTAAGTGCCACCACACCTTGTTCTTCCTTGGTAAGCTTGGCCATGTCACTCATGTTAGTTACTTTACCGGTATGATCCTGCTTTAATAAACCAACCGCCGGCGGCGTGGGCCCGGTTGTAGTGGGTGGGCGCTCAAAGGTGATATGGGAACGCACTACATCCCCTTCCCGCAGTTTAACGCTTTGAAAAGTAGCAGCGCTATCATTCTCAAAAGCCACACTTCCACCCTGGTCTGCTGTTGCCTGTGTGGTTGGGGACATATTCATCTCGTTGTTAAAGGTATCAGCGTTCTCTCGGCGAATGACTGTATCAGTAAAATTCAATAAACCATTTTTTTCGATGAACAAACGTTTCTTGAAAAGCTCATTATCAGGAAGAAATTCCAGGCCACCCGTTGCTGTTCTATTAATAATTTTTTCCTTTAAAGCCGTTACCTCTCTTTCAAGATCCTGCAATTTTGTCTTAGCCAGATCTACATTAGCCGTAAGTGGTACTACATCAACCAGTTTCTCTTCTTTGGTTTGAAGTAAACTTGCCGTTGCTTTTTCAAGTGCAGCTTTTGCTCGTTGCAAACTCGCTTCTAGTGGAGGCAATTTTGCAGCCGCCCCCATTTCTTGAGGATGAATCGCACTTACTTTAATTCTATCTAGTTCTGCCTGACATTTAGCTAAATGGAAGTTGATTTCTGCCGGTCTAAACGCTTTCAAAGCATTATCTCTAGGCACCTTCAGTGGTAAAACGTCGTCGATAGCAGGGTTTACATCAGAGCGAGCAGCCATAATTTTCATTAAATTAAAAGCAGCATTCATCCCCTTCACATGTTCTAGTAACGCGGTATGCTCCGTTTCAGTAGCGATGACAGGTTTATTCACTATAGCTGTAGAAGCATCGGTGACCAGTTTCACCAGCGCCACCCTGTTCGCATCCACTCTACCTTTAAATTGGTCTAAACTCGTGGTCGCAAGTGCTACTTTATTTTTTGAATCCTCACTATTCGCAAATTGCTCGGCTTTATTTAAATCCGCCATAGCTTGAACCAGCTCGGCTTCGATTTTAACTATACGTTGGGGAAACTCTACCGCGTCTGGTGCAGCTATAGCTTCGTCATAAAGCGTATTCAGTGTAACCACTCTTTCATTAATTTTAACAATTAAAAAAGGTACAGTTCTATTACTCGCTTCTTTACGAATACGGTCATATGCCGCATCATCCAAGGGAAGATCAGATCCGCCTGAGCTCACTAGCCAAGTACGTATGCCCTCAGAGCCATCTGCATTTATA
>Ga0105053_10005584_pt1 | contig 17818 bp, 13 predicted proteins | sample BON01_FD_78093 | JGI IMG/M metagenome (GOLD analysis project Ga0105053, IMG submission 78093) | Freshwater microbial communities from Lake Bonney liftoff mats and glacier meltwater in Antarctica - BON-01 | ecosystem: Environmental > Aquatic > Freshwater > Ice > Glacier meltwater | place: Lake...
GAACCTGAATAGTCCTGTTATGAGGAGCATAACGTGTAGGATTCGAACTACAACAAGCCAAATGTAAACCTCCTTCAAACAGAACCTTCTTGTCTTTTTTTTCACAAAATGGGCAAAACTCAAACCGGGAATCGGTTGTCTGAAGTTCAATTTTTATTATGATTCAACATATTTTTTTATTCGTTGACGCATACATGTAAATGGAACACTCATCATGGTTGCGAATAAAAAGATTTATTGCAGGTTATTCATCTGGAGTTGCATTGGTTGTTGCTGGGCATCCATTTGATACAATTAAAGTTCGAATGCAAACCCAGGGGTCTCAAGGTAAATTCAATGGAGTTGTTGACTGTGTTCGTTCTACAATACAACACGAAGGAGTAGGTGGATTGTATAAAGGAATGTTGACTCCGTTGTTAATGACAGGTTTTGTTAACTCTGCATTATTTGGGATGCAGTTTAACATTGTAGCTGAAATTGTGCGTCATCGAACGAATGATCCTGCTGCAAAACCAACGGTAGCGGAAACAATGCAAGCAGCGGTTGTTTCAGGAGGGATTATTTCTATTCTAGTAACGCCAATGGAAGGTATAAAAGGTAGACTTCAGGTTCAATACAAACCACTTTATAACGGACCTGTAGATTGTTTTAAAAAGGTTTATGCTACACTGGGACTTCGAAATGGAATATATCGAGGATGGACTGCAGTGGCTCTATGTCGCATGAGTAATTATTCTTACTTTGGAAGTTATGCTTTAATATCATCATGGTTTTCAGACAAACAAACAGACAAACCATTGCCATTCAGTGCAGCAATCATGGCTGGTGGTTTGTCTGGTTGTTGTTACTGGTTATCTTGTTACCCCCTCGATGTCATCAAGAACAGAATTCAAGCTGCACCTGATACCAAAGTACCTTTATATCGAAATATAGTTTCTGCTGCAAAAACTATATATAAAACAGAGGGACTAAAAGGATTTACAGTGGGATTTACTCCTTGTGTTCTTCGTGATTTCCTGCTAATGCAAGTGCTTTCTTAGGATTCGAAGCTGCAATGAGATTACTGCCATGAGTTTCTAGATCATTAAAATTTCAGTTTTCAATAGAAAAGCTTATTATTAGTATCACTGGTTTGTTCTTCTCCCAGCCCTCTCTGTACCCGCACCCTGTGGCACATATCTACCTTTGGATTTCTTGAATTTTAATACTCGTTTAAACATAGGTGCGTTTGCTAAAATATCAGGAAATATAATAAAGTTGATCATCGTGCCTCTTAAATACACCTGCTCCAAAGACGATACTTTACCTGCTCTGTTTGTGAACTTGACGTTCTTCATTAAAACATTCATGTTATCTTCCCCCTCTTGAAGAAATCCTCTATATACTTCTCCGCTTTTAGTTTCTACAGTGATTGTATATCCTTCTCCTTCATACAGCAAACATGTTGGAATTCCTATGGCACCTCTTCCAGTCACAGACATTGATTTTTATTTTTTACTACACGAGTACACGACCATGATTTTTTTTAGATACCACGCTGATGGCTGCTATCCTATATGCACATAAATTGATGAATAACTTTGGGCACTTGCATTAAAATCCGTTCGATGGATAAAAGGTCATCTAGCGTTTCATCGAATCCTGATTCTGTTCTAGATAGAATTCTTAGTGCATTGGAAAATGCTTGAAATACTGTTTTCCTCGTTTGGGTCAAAAATAGTGTCTCACTTTCAATAGGAACACTTTCAATAGGAACAAAGTCAAGGTAAGACGCCATGTGATCCATGTATGCAAGACCTCCCTTGACACCTCCACCTTTTATCAGGACATTTCGAATACGATAAATACAAGAAAACATATTTCGTTTCAGTTCCGCATTTACAATAGGAATGGGAGACACGAAAAGGACTGTAGAAGGACGTTGAAGGAATGAATAATTCGCTCCATGGATATCCAAGTGTAGAAAGTGACTTGATCCATCCACTACAAAGGTTTTTATATCAACTTGAGGTTGGGAATGATCATTTACAAGTTGTTCAAAATCTGAGAATATGCGTAAACCGAAATACCGTGATAAGGCTTCAATTTCTCTCATTCTCGCATAAGAAACGATTCGTATTCCGTAATCACACCAGCATTTCTCTTGAATACCTTGGTTAACAAATCCTGTGCAAACCAACAGAACAATTGAGGCGCTATGTAATTTTTCATATATGTAACTATTCGTTTCTGACATACCAGCAGCGCTAAATATTACTTTGGTAGGATTCAGATTTCGAATGGCCTCAGAACCTGATCTTAAGCTTATCTCATCGACATTATTATTGAGTAATCCAACCTTTCCGCATGATGATTCGACACATTCGGTTGCCTCAATCGGAATCAAGAGCCCATTAAAATATAAAACATCAACGGAAGATCCATGGGCGTTATGAGTAAGAATACTTCCCAAATCCCATTCAGAGGGTATTCCTCTCATGTGCCTACATACCTACATTTTTACTTACAAACGAATATTTTAAACAATGAGTTATTTACCTCAAGAGATACACCAGCAATCAATTTGCTTTTGAAACCACGACCGATGGACACTGGAATTTCTTCAATACATTCAAATACCATTTTATCACAAACGGACAAGTAATTGATGCACTTCTTTGACGCGTGCGAAAGCCCATCTGAAATCATAATCGGATCAAAACCATTTTGAACAAGCAAAAAACATTCTTTGCATAACTGTGCCATTAATGCCATGAACAAAGTGGTACCTGAGCCAATAAACAGTCTGAAATCAGTGAATACTTGTCTGAGAATATCAGCAATGGACCCATCCACAATACTCAGAACCACAAGTGGATCTTAATCAACAAAATAAAAAACTTGGGAGCATATTTAATAAGAGTACGTACCGCAAGTAAGCGTGTCAGAACGTTCTCCAATCACTCGCTTCCATTTCCTATTCGGTCCAAGAAAGGACCCCCCTAACAAACAAATAGAATACGCACGTGCTAATTGACTCATATTATTGCTTTTTAAACCAGTGTTTTACAGGTGATATTGCTTGGGTAGACAGCTCCTCTTGCCTTGACGAACAGACTTCCAAATTTGTTTTCGAAATGCTCAGTTTCTCTTCAAGCAGATCTATGCTCTAAAGTCAGAGATATTGTTTCCAATAATATAGGTTACCTACGTAATCTTCCGGTGATCGATTTAATCTGTTGCAGTAGGAGGCGAGCTTCCTGTTCACTACTCATTCTTTTGACTGGGGACCTATCCTCTTCAGAATTGCTTTTCGAATTAACTCCAGTATTAAACTGTAATAAGTTTTCACATATTTCGCAATATCGAATTAAAGTATTACCACATTCTGTCTTTGGTTGACTTGGTATATCTGCGAACTTCATGGATTGTCAATTAAAATTGATTCAATATATTGATTGATAGGTTTTGGATACTTCATTCCGTTACGAAGATGACATCCTTTCGATTTGCTTTCTGGTTCATCTTCTTGGATCCTTCCAACTCAATGAGCATTTCTCAGTCTCAGGTCTTTCCACTACTTCAACTGCGGGCCTGTAAAGCAATTTTGGGAGCGTAGCACTTTTCATACATTCACAGTCTCACTGGAGTCTCCTTTGCGATGAACTACTTCGGAATAGTCTTCATCAACAACTTGTTTCAAAGCGAAAACCAATTCATGGACCGTTGAAAATGCCATATTCGCAGGATTAGGTAATGCAGCTTCTTCATCGCCATCATTCTTGCTTGCCATACTCCTCCATCACTCTTGTCCTTTGATTTTCCGTTGAACTACAGGGATGGTATGCATAGGTTGATTTCACATGCCACATATTTTGACGGCGTCTAAGGAATCAAAACAAGTGCCTCGAATTGAATATTTCACGGGTCCAGAATTGGAAAAACGACATCATGGAAGAATCCTGTGGAAATAAAACGGAAACACCAGCTATTTGAGATGCATGCATGTAATCAAGGTCACTAGTTGCAGCTAATTCGTATACTATAGAACGGTGAAATTCTTCCATGAGTGTAGAAAACATCAATCGCGTTGCATCCAAACTTAAGCTTTTTCAACAGCCGCAATTCTTTTATCAGGAGAAGCATACATGCTTGCAGATACATAGCGGTGAATAGCTGCTAGCATAAGCAAAAACGACGGCATATTAAAAGCAGGCTCTCGACGAACCACAGAGCTGGTTTGCAATCCTTCATCTCAACTGACTCAAGGATAACATTTGTTGTAACGAACTACTAAAGTTAAAACTTGAGTATGGATTGTTAAAGAGATATAGAAGTAATACAGGAGTGGTTCTGGACCCACGTGCTGGAGATAGGTTGACGCCGATTGAAGTGACACAAATAATGTAACTCCACGAGTATAAACGGAACGACCCCTCGTCGGCTAGATTAACGGAAGTGATTGTATTTAGATATACATCCACGAATGAATTGGCTGCTGATGTAACGACTACTAATTTGCCTGGACCGAGAAGATCCTGGAATGTACGTGGTATTGTCTCCGATGCTGATCTTGGGGCGAGTCTTTCTTTTCAACCAATGAACACCTATATGTGATGGCATTTCATTAATCGCAGGTTTCAAATTGGATCTCATGGATGGAACGAAATTGAAGATCAGGCGATGGCTGCGCTGAGATACCAGCTGAACGCGGCGTTATACATTTTCTGCGAATGCCAAGTTGGTAACCGGGAACTTTGACCACGCGTTTTTTGAAACAGGGCTGCTGTGATTGCGAAGGAATCTCTCCAAGTTTTTGTTACTGCCGAGGCTCTAGCAACATATTTAGGACATTGAGCAAGTTGAAAAGCTTGCATTTCACGAGTCTAGAGCAACTTAATTAATTTAGTTTTACGAACCCCCTCAGTCGCTATGAATTAAAATTTTAAACCGGTAGCTAATTATGTTTCAGTCCTGCTCAACGAGGAAGACAAAAGTATAAAATTCAAAATAGTAATCAATTATTTTTTTCCGCCTCTTTCCTTGCTTTTTGGATTGCTTGACGAGTCGCGATTGACTTTTCAAGTTTCGCAGCAGCTTCACGGCGTTGTTTGGTGATTTTTGCCCGTGATGATTTTGCAGCAGAAAGCGTTTTATCAGCTGTAGATCTTGCTTTTACCGCTTCTTTCGTGGCTACTGTAGCCTCATCGCGCTCCTTCTTTGCTCTGGCTTTATCAGCTCTAGCCTCATCGGCAGCTGCTTCCGCTTTTTTCCTAGCTTCCTCGAATGGTTTTCTAGCTTGTTTTGCTTCGAAACGAGCTCCACGTGCCACTTGAGTTGCTGCATCTTGCTTCTTGAGAAGGGCTTCGTTGCTCAATACTTTGGAATTTCGTAAAGATGCAGCATCTGATTGACCCATTTGAGCAAGCTCATGTGCAGCTTTATTAGAAGCAACCTTTCCATGGGTTTTTTCGTTTTCAACAACGCTGGTAAGTCGAGCTTTCTCATCTTCCATCGCGCGCTCCTCTGCCGCTATCTGATCAAGATTGGACTTAATTTGATCAGCAATATTCTTAACTTCTAGTTCACGCTGTTCAGCTTCTTCTTCAGCTTTTGCAAATACAAGCTCGCTCTCCTTGGCAGACTTTTCAACGGCTGCTAGTTCCACAAAAGCAGCCTTCGACTTGGCTTCGAACTCCTGAGCTTCGGCTTCTTCCTTATCGGCAATTGCAGCTAAACGATCGGCTTCCTTCATGGCTGTTGCCCCTTTCTCTTCCATTTCTAAAACGAGTTCTTCCTGCTTCAAAAGGGACTCCTCTGCATGTAAAGCTTTCAACTCTGCATCTTTTGCTTGGTTCTCAAAAGCAACAAGTTTGTCTACATCAGTCACTCCTTGAAACTTGATCTCATCGCTTTTGGTAACTGTTGACCACAACTTTGCCAGCATTCTATTAATCTATTTGATGTTTGATTCGCATGTGGATTTAATTCTATTGCTTTCTACCTCCAGGCAAAGTACACACGATGACACGTGTATACTTACGAATACAAGAAAACGAAAGATTTCAAAGAAACATCATAAAATCCCACGGTGTCTTGTAATGATGAACTAATTTTGGACAAAAAGGAAGAATGGTAAAAAAAATTCGTAACGGCACATGAAAGAAAAAAAATTCGTAACGGCACATGAAAGTATCTCTGACTGAAGCAATTGATTGCAACGCCGTCTGCTGTCACGTGGAAGCGAGAAATACTGTCTACATTGGGCGAGAAGACGGAAGAATAGCGATTCTCCTACCGAATGGGGATCTACTTCCAATAGAACACAAGCATGGTGGGGCAGTAACTTGCATCATATGTGCTGGAGATCGTCTTGTACTAACAGGTTCAGCAGATAGGACAATAAAAGTTTGGAATCAGAAACCTCGAAGAGGTGATCTTGAATGTATACAAACATTATCGGCCCATGGCGGAACGATCACTGGTTTATCTTTTGGTGGTGGGTTAAACAATGAACGGCTTGTTTCATGCTCCACTGATAGAACAATACGAATTTGGAAAATTGCGACAGAAAGGAATTTATTATTGCATTCATGGTTTGAATGTGTTCAAACTATTAAAGGCAGTGTATGGTATTCATCAGTGGCAGTTGGTATTGCACAATCACAAGGAGACATACCACCAGTATTTGTGGGTGATTCCAAAGGAATCGTTTCATTAATGTGGCCAAATCTAAATTACAAAAGCGATAATAAGCTACAAGTTCATGATTTAGGCATTCATCAACTGTATTTCCTAGCAGCCCAGAATCTACTAGTGTCTTTGTCGTATGATAATTCTGCCAGAGTCATTGACCTTGTAAATTGCTCTCCAATTTTAACAGCTCAAAATAAAAGGGGAGTAAAATATACTTCGGTTGCGTGGGACGATCTCAACCATGAACTTTACCTAGGGGATCAAAATGGATATTTGGAAGTATGGAATATTTTCACTGATAAATGTTTGGCAGTCGAATCGCTCTCCACAGGTTCAATCAGTTCATGCTCTATTTCAAATAGCACCCCTGATAATACTCAAGTACTAGTAACCACATTCAATCAAATTCAAAGATGGGATTTGATACGAAATTTGAAATTCACGGAGTTTCTCGGACATCAAGATAGTATTGTTGCCTTGTGTTGTTCAGAAATGGAATCTTTTGAGGCCAAAGTAGGAGAGCATGAAAAAGGCTATTTTCTATTTTCATGCTCATTAGACAATACGATTCGATCATGGGACTGGTATGATCTCAATTGCAACTTTAAACTGGAAGAGTCACATTCAGAGATTTCATCCATGGTAGAACTTCCGGAATCTACCATGATAGTAACTGGCAACCAAGATGGGAGTGTCCGATGGTGGAATTATGAGACAGGAACAACAGTGTCTTTAAAGGAGCATACAAATACTATAAGTTGTATGGCAGTTGCACGTACACGCAATGCTACCTTTTTACTAACAGGTGGCTACGACGGTCAGGTTGGGATATGGGACGTTACAAAGCAAGGAACATTCAAACCTCGATTGGAGGCCATGCTAAAAACATATTCAAATATTTCCCACTCGGAAAAGAATCTTCCTTTGATTGATCAAGAAAGCAGTGATAACGAACTATTGTGCATCTGTTTCAATCCAAGCAACGTAGGAGATCGTCCAGATACTTTTTTGACAGGAGGAAATGATACTATCATCAAAGTTTGGGATTTGAATACTCACGAGAAATTAGGAGAGCTCCGTGGCCACTCAGATGCTGTAACTTGTTTGGTAGTGGATGCTAACTTCGTGATTTCAGGCAGTGACGACACAACAGTGAGAGTATGGAACCTTTGTGTCGTTCACGATGGGTATCAAGTGAGTATATTAAGAGGTCATACAAGTTCAATTCGTGATCTAATCATACTGCCATCTTGTCACCAAGGGAACTTAGTCACTTGTTCCGCAGATAAAACCATTAAAGTATGGGATTACACGCTTGATAACGATTTCTTATTAAACGACTATTCAAATCCGGAAGCAGATTTTACATCAATGGTTTATTGCTCTGCCAGGAAAGATATTATTGTGGGAACAAGTCACGGGGCTCTTCTCACGTATCCACTTCAATAAAAAGACATATTCTGTGCAATTGTATTCTCACTATTTTTGTACCAGCCTAAAACCAAAAAATATTTCTATGAAAGGGTATGTGGCATTTGGTTCAATGTTGTTGGCCTTCCAAGCAGCACGGACTAATCGTGGGATCAACCCAATTCTTTTTAAGTATAAAGCTGCTATTGCATTGATTGTTTTTGTGTGTTGGAGACTACTAAGGAACAGCAGATCGTCATCAAACCACATCGAAGCTATTGAAGTTGCTATTAAAAAAAAACGGAAATCAGGACATATTGACACAGTTTTGGCCCAGGCTGGTTGCGAAGTTGATGATTCAACGGGCGCTTTAACACCAGCTATCCACCTTGCTAGTACTTTTGAACGTGATGTTGATTTACAGTACTCTCGAAAGTATATATACTCCAGAATTGATAATCCAACAAGAAACCTCTTAGAACGATGCATAACCGAATGTGAAAAAGGAATTGAAACGTGTGCATTTGCTTCCGGTAGTGCTGCTGCCAATGCAGTATTTCAATGTTTAGCAGATGGCGTAGTTATCATTCCAGATGTAAGTTGATACCCAGATTGATTCGATAGTTTACAATCATTTAAATAGGACATGTATCATGGTAATACTTCTCTTCTTCGTGATATATTCCAACCATGGGGTCTATTAGTGGAAACAGTTGATATGACAGATCCCGATACCGTAGAAAGCGTTTTAAAATCATATCCAGATAGACAAGTGCTCGTATGGATGGAAACTCCGTCTAATCCGCTACTAAAAGTGACCGACATTGCGAAGATAGCTAGCATTTCGAAATCATATAATGCGCTCACACTAGTTGATGCTACTTGGTTATCACCCGCGTTATGCCAACCCCTTCTGTTGGGATGTAACATGGTACTGCACAGCTCCACAAAGTACATTGGTGGCCATTCCGACCTTCTAGGAGGACTCTTAACTTCGGATGGATGTGAGTTCTTTCAAAAGGTGAGGAAGGTTCAAGGAATGTGCGGGGCTGTACCTTCCCCTTTTGATTGTTGGTTAACATTACGCGGAATCCGTTCATTAGGTGTTAGGATGGAAAGGCATTGTGATAATGCACTTGAAATTGCAAAGTATCTTTCAAATCACCCGAAAATACAAATTGTTTATTACCCCGGTCTTGTATCACATCCTAACCATGACGTATACGCCAGTCAGTGTAAAGACGGATCCTTTGGTGGAATGCTGTCCTTTCTCATCAATGGAACAGAAAAACATGCTATTGCATTTGCTTCTTTCACCACATTGTTTAAACGAGCCACGAGTCTAGGAGGCACTGAAAGTTTGATCGAGCATCGAGCTAGTGTGGAGGGCCCTCATTCAAAAACTCCTCGAAACCTTATTAGAATGTCAGTGGGACTTGAATCCATCAATGATCTGCTTGATGATTTGAAAAATGCCTTAAACAAAATATAGATTAAAATTTTAACACTTGGGTGCATCGAGGGCAAAGTGTATCGCAAGTATCAGCTATTGTATGTCTCCAACATCTAGGACAATTAGAATTCTGAGTCAAAACTAGTTCCAACTCCATTCCATCATCCAACGATTTTTCTCTGCACTCCGCAACTTGCAAGAAGTTACAAATAATGGGATACGTGTCACGACTAAATTTCCCACTCGGAATCAACACACATAGCTCTTCACTGGATTGAACTACACCTTGTGATAAAAAATCATTCAACGAACGATTGAACTCGGTTTTAAATTCAGATAATTGGTTCCAGAAAAGCTGATCTTTCTCAGTCAGTGTCCATTCCGATACTGTCACTGGGAACTGACTTTGAAAAATAGTGTCCATTTGCGGATCACCAGGGAATTCCATTTGCAACTCTGATTTTACATAAGAAAATATATCCTGAGCAGTAAAAGGAGCAATAGGGGCAACGGTTAGCGTGATCGCCTTTAGGATTTCCCATAAAACAACCTGACATGCGATCCGCGACGTTGAGTATTTAGCATCACTATATAATCTATCCTTGACACACGGAGCATATATTGAAGATACATCCACAGAAATGAAACGCAATAGATCAGAATACACCGCGCGGAATTTATATTCGTCATAGTTTGCTGTCACGCTTTCTACATATTGATTCACTCGGTCAAGCATGTATCGATCGATAGGAAGCAAATGCGGCGAGCCACCCTGAAAGTCGTGAAGGTTCCCGATAAGAAACCTTGCAATGTTTCTTATTTTTCGAATACTATCACTCGAGTCTTTTACTACCGCAGGTCCCAAATTGACGTCCCGAGTGTAGTCTGTCGAAGCAACCCATAAACGCAATACATCAGCACCATACGCTGGACCTTTTCCAAAATGTTTCCCTTTTCCATTGATAACATCTATTGGACGAATCACATTCCCTAACGACTTACTCATCTTCGTCTGCTTATCATCAAACACAAATCCATGTGTCACCAGATGTTTGAATGGTGAAGATGGTGTCAAGGTGGAAGCTACTTTGGTCAGCAACGAAGATTGAAACCAGCCTCTGTGTTGGTCTGAACCTTCAAGATACACATCCGCTTGTTTTCCGTCTAAGACACAGGCCCAAGAACATCCGCTATCAAACCAAACATCAAGAGTATCCGTACCTCGAGTCCATCCTTCTAATGGCAAATGTTCAAGGCCATCTAGTTGCCTCAATTCATTGACTCTCTCCAATATTACAGTTTCAACATCTTCACTTTCGAACCACCAATCCGATCCATAATGGGAGATGTTTTCACAGGTAGCTTGTATAACGTACTTATCCATAAGGAAAGCAGATTCATTAAACAATGATGGTATTGGAACACCCCAAACTCGCTGCCTCGAAATACACCATTCGTCCCTTCCTTCCAACATAGTAGCTAATCTTGATGAATCTGGGAACAGTTTTACCTGACTCAATGCTTCTTTTGCAAGATGTTTGATTCCATCCAACTTCACAAACCATTGCTCAGTTGCCTGGATGATAACAGGCTTCTTAGTTCTCCAGTCATAAGGATATCTATGAGAAAATTCTTTAGGAGGAACAGGAAGGTTTTTCTCAAGCGCCTTTATGACGACTTCGCTACCTTCGCCATGTATATGCTTACCATCTAAATCCTTCCATAGGTTTGATCCGCCAACAATGCCATAGTAACAAGTATTCAATGATGCATCAAAACATCCTAATTTATTGATTGGGTTGGGACAATTTTCAAGCTTCCCTTCGTACTGTTTCCATACAATACAATCATCATGGCCATGCACTGGAGCTGTATGAACAAGACCTGTTCCACTCTCTGTTGTTACATGATCGCCGCATAGTATCGAATGAAACAGCGGGTCCAGCGGAGTTGCATTATCTTCACCCAAGGGATGCGCATAGTGCAATCCTTCTAATTCGCTACCTTTGACAGTGCCATGAATTATGAGATCTTCAATCTTGCATCCCATTATTTCAGAAAAATTCTCTAATCGTTCACCTTGTGCAATTATTCGAATTGCATTTTTGGCATCTGCTGGAATTTGAACTAGTTTGTAATCGACTTCAGGGTGTACTGAAATGGCAGTGTTAGACAACAAGGACCACGGTGTAGTTGTCCAGATTGTGGCATACAAATTATTTCCTGAAACAATTGCCTCTAATGCATCATTCGGAAGAATCCGGAAATCAACATAGCACGACATGCTTCGATGATCGTCCCTGTATTCAATTTCAGCTTCGGCCAACGCAGTTCCCGACGAATAGGACCAAAACACTGGTTTTAAACCACGAGTGACAATCCCATTTTCAACCATCTTACCAAAAACTTGCAATTGTTTCACCTCGTATTCTTTATCCAACGTTTTGTATATCCTGTTGTTTGTCCAATCAGCAAGGACTCCCCACCGGATTAAATCTTCCTTTTGGCCATGAATTGCTCTTGTGGCACATTCACGAGCCAATTTTCTAATATGCGTAGATGATAAATCTTCCTTATTTTGGGATGCAAGCGCCTTTTGCTCTATTGGTAAACCGTGGCAATCCCATCCTGGCACGTAATGAATTCGATACCCTTGAAGCAATTTGTATCTCACGACAAAATCCTTTAACGATTTATTGAGAAAGTGACCAGCATGGAGATCGCCGTTAGCATAGGGAGGTCCATCATGAAGAGTAAAATCTTTTGCTCCTTTTCGGGCTTGTTGTTGCCATTTATACACAGACGAGGTAATATCTTCAATATGGTTCAATTCCCGGGTTGACGCATTCGCTCGCATGGGGAAACTGGTTTTTGGTAAATTCATGCTAGATTGAAATTGGTTTTTAGATCCATTCGAACTGAATCTGCGACACCACCTTCTACCCCACATTCCGTCCACCAAACACTGAATGGGGGGGGCTATAACTATCTTCTCCACAATATTTGAAAGTTGTGAAAACTTTTGTTGTGTTTAAAAAGATAACCTAAAAATTAAATTAATGTTGTGAAGAACAAAACAAAGCGAGTAACAAACCAAGCGATTTACTTTTATTAACTACTATTTATTTCAAAAGTCGAATGGTGGAGAAAATTCCTCAATCACCAATTTCTTATATACAAGAGGTTCTTGTTGTAAGCATAGAGCTTGATGGATATCAGGAAATTGGAAGCAAGAACCAACCTATAGTATGAGAAATGACAGAGTTCACAACGAGCAGATTTTGAAGCTATAGACTTGGCAGCAATATCTTTCAACCCTTTTAAATTTAAAAGAAGTCAAATATTGCAGTCAGATGGGAAAATAATACACTGAGATATTCGTGAAGTTAAAACTACGAATTCATTCGGACGGTGAATTGACTCAGTTCAATATGGTTGTTGAGAGGGTCATGTTTCAATCAAGCTTTTTATGAACGTGATTCAAAGGGACTGCAGTTTCCGAGATACGGAATTATCCAATACTATCACCTTTTTAAAAGAACTTGCTGAATTTGAGTGGCGTCATGTTGAGAGTGCAAATCAATTCGCACAAAGTGAGCTGAATTCCGAAAATCATAATCTTTCCCGTAATGAAATAGATCCCTTGATATTTTGAATTGGAAGTAGCACTTGGATTTCGACAATGCAACTTGTGACATGTCGCTAAAGTACATAACCATAGTAATTTGCTTGTTCTCGAATGGATGATGGAAAATATATTCACATCTATTCTGGAAAAACTGAACAGGAGAAGGAAATCGGCTTTGAAGTTTACCAACAATAAAATTTAACGCTGGTAGTTGAAACAACGGTTTGTTTTTTGGGGTTAAATCGGGATATTTTTCGGTCAGGGATTTCGTAATACTACTCGCTTCATTTCCTATTTTTGCTAGTTGCTCAGAAAGCGAAGGACGAGTCCATTTTGGCTTGATCATCTTTCTCTTCGGAATTGCAACTGACTTGACTTCCTCGACTACATCTACCTCCTGCTTCTTATCTACATGTACTTGCTGGTTCATTTCTGTCTTATCTTCTAATACATTTATATGTTCCCTAGGTCTAATAAATCTTGAAGAGTAATGTTTCACATGCCATTGGTGATTCATGATCTACTCATTCAACGCATTTATGGTCCACCATGTAAAAGACTTGTGTAAAGTGATTTTTCTTTTTCGAATTGAGATTCATTACACATACAAAAAGCATTTTCCACCATTCGCCGACTATCTACTGCGTCCAGGAATAATCTGTTAACAAGAGCAACGCATTCATCAGGTGTATTGAATATAAACCCATTTGCGCCATGCTCTATAACTGACACATTTCCTGGGATATTCCTGGCTACTACTGGAACCCTAGCAACCATAGCTTCCAAGATGGAGTTCGACATGCCTTCGGAAACTGACGAATTAATAAGGACATCAGCCTGGCGAACAACTGATTGAACTAAGCCATGTGGGATAGGAGGATGGTACTTGAGACACGGGTGAATACCGACTTGTTTTAATACCTCACTTGCGAATTCATTGTCCAACAGTGGTCCCAGAAGGACTATGACATATTGACATTTTCCGGATGCGTTCCATTTTAAAACAGAATCAAGAATATAAAGAGGGTCTTTCACAGGTCGAATGCCTCCCACGAATAGTAGTATCTTTTGGTCACTGGCAATATCGCATGCTTGACGAAGGGAAAATTCATGGTGGTGGTCGTTTGGTAGAAAACTCTGAGGTATGATGCGTACATCTAATTGATCAGCATTGGCACCAGATCGTTCTAGGCAATGGTTCAGTGAATTCTTCAAGGATTCATTGAAGGCAACAATCGTATGTACATGGAAAATAGTACGCAGCAAATTCAAATGTTTCGCATCCGTTTGGTACGAGTTCACGTCGGTACCACCCAGTATTAGCACCAATTTGTAGAAAGTTCTATCTAGTGTCAAAATCCACTTACCCACCCTCTTCCCATTAATTCCAATTACTATTTCAATATTGTGCTTTTTTAGTACGGATTGAAATTCCGTCGATAATTCGTAAGTGTCTAGTAAAACAGTTTGGTATCCCGCAATGGAAAAGATCTTGGTTAGGCGTTTGCAAGTACTAAGATTCCCAGTCGCAATTGCTAGAGATGATATAATTGCAATACATGGTTTTGAGATATTAGTACTAGTATGGCCGTGCAACTCCATCCCCAATTCTTCTACGATGAATTCGCGCGTGTTTTTATCGCACAGAAAGTCCAGTTCAAATACTCGTTCCTGACTTTTTGAAAAGTTATCTGGACCATTTCCACAGCCGTCATTGTCCGTGGATATGAAACCAGGATGGCACATGAGTTCACACGAGTCACATTCAGAAGGAATCGAGAGAATTGCGACATTTAAGTTCGACAAAGTCATTCTATATCCCATCAACGACATACCAATGAATGCTTGCGCACAAGGAAGTACATTGTTCATCGCCCACACGCTTCTAGCTTGGATCGCATGTTCCCGTACAGTTTCATAGAATGTTAATGTCTCGGGGTTCACAGAATCGCGTAGTGATTTTGTGAAAGTACTTTCATCAGGGATTCGAATTTTTAATATCCCTCTCTTTTTTAACACCATTGATAGGAGTGGTACTACAAGAGGATGAACATGAATGTGATTGTGGCCATCCACGTAGACTGGTGGAATACCAGAGGTTAGCTCTTCAAATTTTGAAAACTGAGCTTCGATTTCTCCTAGAACTTCGTCTTTTGAAATGGATTGGTGATTGCAATGGAATTCTTTTGTCTTCCAAAACTTATTCGTTGAAGGATCCACCAATGTTTCCCCTTGGGTCAAAGTATGGCCTTCTGTGAGGTTTAAGTGCAAGCCGAGTATGAGTCCTATTCGAAGCGCTTCAGTTGCTGCCACAGAAGCACTGCATCCGTTTACTAGTAAACTTGCTCTTGTAACGATTCCATATTGGTATGCTTTGAATATACCTTGATCACGACTACAGCCATACCCCAAATCATCAGCAGTGATAATCAACAACATATCTAGTTATAGTAGTACACGGTATTAAATTATGTACTTACTACTGTTTCGACTCCCACGAAACTTCCAGGAATCTCATCAAGTCCGTTGAATGATCGATTCATTTGCCACTCCGACTTCACCGGTTTCCTATGCCTCGGCAAATTCACCAATTTCCAACCCTCCCAAGAATCCACCGCCCTCCTTTAAAGAGGAGTCCAAACAAAATTTGAATCTTTGTTTCTGGGGTGCTATTGCTGGCATGGGAATGTTCTGTGAGGCTTATTTTATTTTGGGTTTCGGAAACATTAAAGCGATTTGGGAAACTGATCCTGAGTTCGAAAGTTGCTTTGAAAAAAATTATTCAGGAACCGATGTTTGCAATCAAGGACTTGCACATTCGTTGTCCTACGCTACTTATGGCGCTATGATGTTTGGTATGGTTTCATTTGGGTATCTTAGTGATAAGCTTGGACGAAAATGGGGGGCAACTACAGATGTCTGTATTTTACTAATGGGGGCTGCAATTGCAACAGGAGCTAGTGGAGCTACAACCAACGGTTTATTGACCATGTTTTTAGTCGGTTTAGTCACGGTTGGATATGCAGTCGGAGCAGAATTTCCATTGGCAGCTACGCAAGCAGCGGAACGTTCAGAAGCGGCTCATGAGTCGCAACCACACGTCAGAGGCAAAAACATAGCGTTCACCTTCGCAATGCAAGGTATAGGCAATCTTACTAGTGACCTGGTTCTCATAGCACTTCTTGCAGGATTTGGTTGCACTCAACGGGATGCAAATGATTTCAGTGATCATTGCGATACCAACGATCTAAATGTTATTTGGAGGACGTTATTTGGAGTTGGTCTAGTGCCCTCGTTGGGGCTTGTTATCGGTCGATGTATCTTTCAAAAAGAATCATCAACCTGGACTAAAGATAAAGAAGTCAAAATCCATCATGTTGTTACAAGACCAGGAGAAACTCTTGAAGCATTTGAAGAGAAAGAAACTCAAGTTAAGCATGGGTTATTGTTAAAACATTACTGGAGTCGTCTTGTTGGCACTGCAATAGGCTGGTTAATATGGGATTTCGCTTACTATGGAACTAAAGGATACAACAGCACCATAATTCAAGGTGTCGTGTCTAATGACCCTACTTTAACTCCATCATTATGGTTGACAATGCAGTATACATTATATGGTCAGTTAGTTCAATGTGTTGGGTATTATCTAGCCGCTTTTGTTGTAGACAAACCTTGGATGGGACGACGAAATCTGCAGGGATTAGGATATTTTGCTATCATGATTTGCCAATTCATCTCTTACGCTGGAGATTTGAGTCTTAATTCAGCGTTGGCCTTGTACTTTATTAGTGGTTTTTTTCAGCAATTTGGCCCGAACGTCACTACTTGGATGCTCCCTGCCGAATTGTTTCCTACTGAAGTTAGAAGTTTCGCCCATGGAATATCAAGCGCGACTGGTAAATTTGGGGCTATTTTGTCTGGTGTAATATTCGCGTATGGGAATGGTGGTCAAGCGGTCACTGCAAAGACTATTTCCTTGCTTAGTGGGATTCTTGGAGTGGTTGGCATTTTCATCACCTTTTTCTTCATTCCCAATATAACCAGGCTTGATCTTACCGAACAAGACCGCCGTTGGAAATTCATTCTTGCTGGAAGAGAAGATGAATATAGTGGAGAAGCAATAAACCCGGAATATTTGTCTTGGTACGAAAGGGTGGTGATGAATATTCATAAAAACCACAAGAGCTTCGGTTGCTATATGTAAACCTCTATTTACTATTTAAATATATTTACCATGGAATTATTAAAATTAAAATGAACTTTTGTTTTGAATTTGCAATGATGTGTTAGTATTGTTATGTTACTAAAGTTAATTAACGTTACTATCGCCCATTCTGGTGTTACTAACACATCGAAGAATATGTTGCGGGGGGCAATATGTCTCGGGGGGGCTCCCCGCAACATATTGTGGGAAGTGGGAGACACTCAAGCCACACCTGATTGTTAGTAACAGTGTTAGTAACATCTTACTAACGTTACCGACAATTGTTGTTACTAACACATCATTGTGAATTTGAGATTTCATGGATTTGGGTTGTGTTAAAAAAAAGTAGTATTGATGGGATAATCCCGATTCTGCACAAGGCAGTTGAACAAAGAAACGGAGTTATTCAGGGTTCAGTACTTTCACCGTGGCTATATTGTCTTGGGAA
>Ga0105053_10005592_pt1 | contig 17801 bp, 13 predicted proteins | sample BON01_FD_78093 | JGI IMG/M metagenome (GOLD analysis project Ga0105053, IMG submission 78093) | Freshwater microbial communities from Lake Bonney liftoff mats and glacier meltwater in Antarctica - BON-01 | ecosystem: Environmental > Aquatic > Freshwater > Ice > Glacier meltwater | place: Lake...
ACCTTTCCCAAGAGAATATCGACGAAGCACTGAAGGCTTTCGGACTGGACCCGGAGAAACCCGATTACGGCGGGTGGGTGGAAACTCGGTTGAAAGCGATGAAAGCAGAAGATGTAGACAACAGGCGTGTCGAATTACCCTCCGTTTCAGAACTGGCAATGATGGCCGGATTCTTGGAGAGACGGGGGCTTCATCAGGAGCTTTCGAAGGCTTTCAGCGGGCCTCTTGCGAAGTATTCAAAAGATGATGAGAACGGCTATATGGATCTGCTGGAGGCCTTGTTCGAAGCGGCGTCCGGCGCGCCGCGCTTTGCTTCGGATCAGGCGGAAAAATGGGCGGGTGACGACGAGGCCCGTTGGAGTGAGGTATTCGCAATGATCTTCGGTGAGGAGGAAGAAGTCACAGCGTGGCTGGACTGGATCAACGAGATCGAGCCAGACATGAGCCGGCGTGAAAGTCTCGATGCGATGCTAGCGTTGTTTCGAATCACCACAAGCCCGGGAGGTCTACGTGCAATGTGGATCGGCAAGGCATGGAAGGTTGTCGACGAGACCAAAGATGAGGGTAGGCAGCTCGCACACATAAAGCGCATCCTTTCGCTTTCGATCATCCAAGAGGATGTGGTCAATGCGCTGAAAGCGTGGGATATGCTTGAGCCAGACGAACAAGCTTCCGCGACATGGAACACCATCGATAAATACCTAAGCGCTGCCGGTCGATGGGCTGAAGCTGCCGAGATTTTCGAAAAATCCAGAGATATGGGTAATAACACGTCGGCAGAGGAGCACGCATACTTCGCAGCGACTCTCAGGCGGGCAGGTTTTGAAGAACGAGCGTGTGAGCACGATGAATGGGCGGACAAGCTCGCGCTTGGGGATCTGCCGAGTAACGTTCGGATAGGCAGTCGTTACGCGTTTGCTGGGGATCAAAAACGCGCGGCAATATGGTATAAACGGGCGGTGTTAGAGGCTGATGTTTCCGAAGGGGAGTTCGTAGCGGTTTTGAACAATTATGCGGATTCAATGTTGCTTGCGGGTGACTGGATGGTCGCCGCCTCTTGCTATGAAGCCCTTGTCCAGGTCTATGCGAGTCAAGAATACGTTGACGGGGCTCTAGCCCTTTTTGCTAAAGAACGGCTTAGCGCCGATCTGGCTAAAGCGATGGCGATTCTTCCGCAGAACAGGAAAATGGCGCTGGAAATTCTCGAGGGTATTCACAATAATTTTGCAACCGATGGAATTCTCGCCGACGATTTTTTCCCACTGATTCGGAAAGCCGGTCTGAAAAAGGATCTGGAGCGTTGGTTCGGCGAATCTTGGGAACGGATTGCATTGATGGTCAAAAAATATCCTGAATCCCATAATACCAAAAACACCGCAGCATGGTTCGCCTCACGTGCGGTGATGAAGCTTGATGAGGCGGAGAAATTTCTTCAGGAGGCGCTCGACCAGTCTCCGGAACAGCCCGCTTATCTCGATACCATGGCGGAAGTGAATTTCGCCAAGGGTGACAGGAAGGCTGCGGTCAAATGGTCCGACCGGGCAGTCTCACTATCTCCTTTCGACGATATGATCCGTCTGCAGAATGATCGCTTCAAGAACGAGAAACCCCCGGGAAATTGAGTAATAAGGGCACTTGTTTCCAGTTTGTGATTGTCTGGATTAGGGAATAGCTGACAACTAATCACTAATGAACGAAGCAAGTAACGGAGACACGATTCGAATTCTTTTCCTCGGCGATGTCGTCGGAGAACCCGGCCGCAAAGCGGTGATCGAAGAGCTTGCAGCAATCCGAGAGGAGCACCGTATCGACTTCGTAATAGTCAATGGGGAGAACTCGGCGGGGGGCAGGGGTATCACTCCGAAAATTTCCATCGATCTTCTTCGTGCGGGCGCAGCGGTCATCACCACTGGAGACCACGTTTGGGACCAACAGGAAATCGTAGACTACTTTCCCGGAGAGCCCCGTCTCTTGCGCCCTATCAATTATTCTGAAGGAACACCGGGGAACGGCAGCGTCGTCTTGGAAACGGCCAAAGGCAAAGTTGCAGTGATTCAGGCACAGGGAAGAACTTTCATCCAGCCTCCCTTGGACAATCCCTTTATCGCCGTCGAGCGGGAAATCGACCGCCTCCGCTCCGAAGGTGTGAACATCATTGTTCTCGATTTTCATGCCGAGACGACTTCCGAAAAAATCGCGATGGGCCGAATGCTCGATGGGAAAGCGACGCTGGTTGTCGGCACCCACACTCACGTGCAGACCGCCGACGAAACAATATTTCCCGGCGGGACCGGATACCTCACCGATGCCGGAATGTGCGGACCGGAGGAATCCGTTCTGGGCCGCTGTGTCGAGTCCGTAGTCTGGCGTTTCAAGACAGGAATGCCGACCCGCTTTCCCGTCGCAAAAGGTCCGGTAAAACTCTGTGGAGTCGTCGTAGAGGCGGATTGTGTCAGTGGTAAATGCGTATTGATCGAGAGATTCGTCAAAATGTCGGCGATTACGACTGTTTCAGATGTCTCAGAAAAACCTTCTTTGCCCGTAAAATAAAGGGCGGGAAGGAAAATGCAGTAAGAACCATATTTTTTTTGACAGAGTGCCGCGAATTGTTACTGTCCGCCCGCTCTTCCCCACAGCAGTCAGGGGTGCCGCGCTCCATCACAGAGTTTCCACGTGATAGGTCGCGGTTCTTTTGTCGGCAGTAAGGACGGGTTCACAACAATCCAAATTGCTCGTGTAGCTCAGGGGTAGAGCGCATCCTTGGTAAGGATGAGGTCGGGGGTTCAATTCCCCCCACGAGCTCCAGGGTACACAAGCAAAACTTCTCAAAACGTCTCAGCGAAACCACAACGAAAATGGCCAAAGAACAATTCAAACGCAACAAGCCGCACGTAAACATCGGCACCATCGGTCACGTCGACCACGGCAAAACCACACTCACCGCAGCGATCACTGCCACGCTTGCTGAAAAAGGTTTTTGCAAGAAGCAGTCCTATGCGGACATCGACGCAGCTCCTGAGGAGCGCGAGCGCGGTATTACTATCAATACCGCCCACGTTGAGTATGAGACGGAAAAGCGCCACTATGCGCACGTCGATTGCCCAGGACACGCCGACTACGTCAAGAACATGATCACCGGTGCCGCACAGATGGACGGAGGGATTCTCGTTGTTTCCGCAGCGGACGGCCCGATGCCCCAGACTCGCGAGCATATTCTTCTCGCCCGTCAGGTCGGAGTTCCTGCTCTCGTTGTCTTCATGAACAAAGTCGACCTAGTCGACGACGACGAGCTTCTTGAGCTGGTTGAAATGGAAATTCGTGAGCTTCTTTCGTCTTATGACTACCCAGGCGACGACATCCCCGTCATCTCAGGTTCCGCTGTCAAGGCCCTCGAAGGTGACACAGTGCACATGGCCAACGTCATGAAACTCATGGACGCTGTCGATTCCTACATCCCTGAGCCTGAGCGTCCAGTCGATAAGACTTTCCTCATGCCTATCGAAGACGTGTTCTCCATCGAAGGTCGCGGCACCGTCTGCACCGGTCGGGTCGAGCGCGGTATCGTCAAAAAGATGGAAGAAATCGAAATCGTTGGCATCCGCGACACCCAGAAGACCACCGTTACGGACATCGAAATGTTCCGCAAGCTGCTCGACGAAGGTCGTGCCGGTGACAACGTCGGTCTGCTCGTTCGCGGCCTTAAGAAAACTGATGTCGAGCGCGGCCAGGTCATGGCCAAGCCGGGCACCGTCAAAGGTCACACGATCTTCAAATCTGAGATCTACGTTCTTTCCAAGGAAGAAGGCGGCCGCCACACCCCGTTCTTTTCGAACTATCGTCCGCAGTTTTACTTCCGCACAACCGACGTGACCGGCAGCATCAGACTTCCCGAAGGAGTCGAAATGGTAATGCCTGGTGACAACATCGGCCTCGAGGTTGAACTCATCAACCCAATCGCCATGGAGCCGACCATGCGCTTCGCCATCCGCGAAGGTGGTCGTACCGTTGGTGCCGGCCGCGTTGGCGAGATCATCAAGTAAGTCAAACCAAGGGCATCGCAGAGGAACTTCGGTTCATCTGCGAGCCAAGCACTTGGGGCACCCCGCCAAACGGGGTGCCCTGAGTTGCCTCAAAACCCCACATTTTCTAAGTAACGCGTCAGTAGCTCAATTGGTAGAGCATCGGTCTCCAAAACCGAGGGTTGCGGGTTCAAGTCCCTCCTGGCGTGCCACCTCTCTGCTTATTTTCCATTCCGAATGAAACTCCTCGAAATCCTCAAGATCGGCGATAGTTGGACCACAACTGGAATCGTTTACACGATTCTTATAGTCATCTTGTTCCTCGTTATCCGTAATTTTACACGGATCTCGTCATTCATTGGCGAGGTTAAAGGCGAACTTCGCAAAGCTAGTTGGCCGTGGGATTCCGATCCCAAAGCCAGAGGTTTCAAAAAATACAAGGAACTCATCGATTCCACCATCGTCGTCCTCATTGCTGTGATCCTGCTTGCAGGCTTCGTCCAGTTCTGGGATTTCCTTCAAATGCTCATCGTCGGTTTCCTCACGGATGTCTTCCGCTGAAGTCCTTCCATTTTTATCCGCAATTATTCCTTTTCAAATGCCAAATCCTAAAGATTACAAAGATCAGTGGTATGTCGTCCAAGTCCTTTCGGGCATGGAGGGCAAAGTGCGTGCTCGAATCGATCGCGGGATCGAGGCAGAGGAGATGCAGGACTATATCCGCGAAGTTCTCGTTCCGACTGAAATTGTCTCCGAAATCAAGCGCGGCAAAAAAACCGAGACTAAGAAGAAATTCTTTCCAGGATACATAATCGTGAACATGTATCTAGCCACGGAGGACAATGAACTTGTTGAGAAAACTTGGTTTTTCATTAAGGAAATAGATGGCGTCATCGGATTTGCAGGCACGAAAGATCGTCCGGCACCCATGCGTCAGCGTGAGGTTGATGCCATGCTTTCCCAAATTCAGGAGCGCGAGGAAACCGTCCGCCCCGCAATTTCTTTCGAAGTTGGCGATACGGTCAAAGTGGCCGACGGTCCCTTTCAGTCACAAAGCGGAGTCGTTGAAGAAATCGATCCAGAACGCGGAAAACTTCGCGTCGCAGTTGATATCTTCGGGCGCACTACCCCAGTCGAGCTCGAATACTGGCAAGTCGAACGCGAGTAATTTAAGCGTTTAAGTAGTATAAATTTCAGCATTTCAGTTTTTAGCATTTACCAAAATACACCATGGCCAAGGAAATTACCAAAATCATCAAACTCCAGATTAAAGCCGGAGCTGCCAACCCTTCCCCACCAGTCGGCCCCGCGCTCGGTCAGGCCGGAGTCAATATCATGGCTTTCTGCAAAGAGTTCAACGCAGCCACTCAGGCCCAGTCGGGCGATGTGCTTCCTTGCGTGATCTCGGTCTACAAGGACAAGTCTTTCACCTTCGTCACCAAGCGTCCGCCAGTCGGAAACCTCCTCAAAAAAGCTGCCGGGCTCGCATCCGGCTCGGGTGAGCCTAACAAGAAAAAAGTCGGCAAGATCTCCAAGGCAAAGCTCATGGAAGTCGTCAATATCAAGATGCCGGATCTCAACACCAAGGATCCCGAGGCAGCAGCCCGCATCCTCGCCGGCACCGCCCGCCAAATGGGTATCGAAGTCGAAGGCATGTAACCAATCTTCGCTCCGTTTCCGCTTTCAACGCGAACCGGAGTGATCCGCAAGAGGGCCGGCCACTCGGTCGGTCCGTTATCACTGCAAACCAACAAACATAATGTCCAAAAAAAGAAGCAAACGCTACCAGAAAGCTGCCGAACAGGTTGGCTCTGATAAATCCTATTCCCTCACGGATGCGATCAGCACCCTGAAGAAACTCCCCGCACCCAAGTTCACGCCAACCGTGACGCTTTCCTTCCGTCTCGGAGTTGATCCACGCAAAAGCGATCAGATGGTCCGTGGCTCAGTTTCCCTTCCACACGGAACGGGTAAGAACGTTCGAGTGGTGGTCTTCGCACAAGGTGCGGCCGCTGAGGCAGCCATCGCTGCTGGGGCTGAGTTCGTCGGCTACGAGGATCTCATTAAGAAAGTCCAAGAAGGTTTCGTCGATTTCGACTCCGCGATCGCCACTCCGGACGCAATGGCTGAAGTCCGTAAGATCGCCCGGGTTCTCGGACCACGCGGTCTGATGCCAAACCCGAAGACCGGCACTGTGACTGATGACGTCGCTAAGGCGGTCAAAGAGGTCAAGGCAGGTCGGATCGACTACAAACTCGACAAGAACGGCAACATTTCCGGCGCAATCGGCAAGGCCGATTTCGAACAAACCCAGCTGGAAGAAAACGCCCGTGCGTTTCTCGACAGCGTTGTCCGCTCCAAGCCCGCCTCTGCAAAAGGAAACTTCGTCCAGGCCGTGACACTCGCCGGTTCCATGCTTCCGGGGCTTCCTCTCGAAGCAGCCACCTACGCTACCAAAGCAAACGCATAATCCCAGCACCCAACGACAATGAATCCAGATAAACAAATCATCATCAATGGCCTGCTGTCCCGCGTCAACGATTCCCCATATGTCATCGTTATCGATTACACCGGCCTGACCGTTCCTCAGTTCAGCGAGCTTCGTAACCGTCTCGGCGATAACGGCGCCAAATGCACCGTCGCCAAAAATAGCTACATGCGTAAGGCACTCGCTGAAGCCGGTCTTCCAGACGTCGGCGCAGACCTCGTCGGCCAGACGGCTTTCGTTACCGGAGATGCAGAAGTGTTCTCCGCTGCCAAGGTGCTCAAGAATTTCGAAAAGGAATTCAAGAAACCGGAAATGAAGGTCGGTATCCTCGGTGAGGACATCCTCGACACGGCCAAGCTCAAAATGCTCGCAGACATCCCATCTCGCGAGGCGGTTCTTTCCCAGCTTCTCGGCCTCATCAACGAGCCTGCCACACGCATCGCCCGCGTCCTGCTCGAGAAATTCGATCCGGAGCGCGAACATTTTAAATCGGAAGGTGCGGAGGAAGCAACTGCGGAGGAATCCACTGCGGAGAAATCCGAAGAAGCCCCAACCGCCGAATAACAAACAATCTGAATGGATGGCTTGTCGCGTCTCCACGCAATGGCCTGATTAACAATGGTACCTCGTCGGTTTCCCAGCAGGGAAATTGAAATCTCCGGAAGCTTCCGGGGGCGACGACACCGCAAAGGAGAATACACATGTCAAATATTGCAAACCTCGTAGAAGAACTCGGAAAGCTCACCGTTCTGGAAGCTGTCGACCTCGTTAAACAACTCGAAGAAACCTGGGGCGTCTCCGCCGCAGCCGCTGTTTCAGCTGGTCCTGCCGCTGCCGGTCCTGCTGAAGAAGCCGAAGAACAAACCGAGTTCGATGTCGTCATCGCTGAATGCGGCCCGAACAAGATCGCTGTCATCAAGGCAGTTCGTGAAGTGGCTCCTGGTCTCGGTCTCGCCGATGCCAAGAAACTCGTTGAAAGCGCTCCTGCCAAAGTCCTCGAAGGCGTTGCCAAGGAAGCTGCCGAAGAGGCCAAGAAAAAACTCGAAGCTGCCGGCGCCAAAATCGAACTCAAGTAATTTATTACGGATTTCACCCGGAGCGGAGCAATCCGCTCCGGGAACTCTCCTCGTTAAAAATATTTTCCATCACTTGCAAATACGGAATCGACGCGTGATACTAACCAACTCCCAGTTTTTCGCACCGCTTTCGCAGATTTGTTCCAATTCTCCATCTCCTGATCTCAACTCCGCTCGAGCCATTACCGGCCCGGGCTTAAACTCGTAACACCACCACCACCACACACCATGGCTGAACGTCTCTATTTTGGTAAATTTGAAGAGGTCATTGACCCACCTAACCTCATTGAAGTCCAGAGCAGGTCTTACGACGAATTCCTTCAAAAGGATGCCGCTCCAGGAGATCGCTCGGATTCCGGCCTACAAGCCGTGTTCCGGGAAGTTTTCCCTATTAAGTCCTACGACGAAGCGATCGAGCTCGATTTCGTCGCATATGACATTGAGGATCCCAAGATCACTTCCCTTGATTCGCTCCGTAATAGCGAGTCATTTTCTGCTGCACTTTACGTGACCTTCAAGTTGAAGGACGAAACCGGCACTAAGAAAGAGCGCGTTTACATGGGTGAACTCCCGATGATGACCCGCCGCGGAACCTTCATCATCAATGGCGCCGAGCGCGTTATCGTTTCCCAGCTTCACCGTTCACCTGGTATCTGCTTTGAAACCTCCCAGCACCTCAATGGCAAGATGCTGCACAGCTTCCGCATCATTCCCGACCGCGGGTCATGGCTTGAAGTCCAGTTTGATACGAACGATCTACTTTACGTTTACCTCGACCGCCGTCGCCGTCGCCGTAAGTTCCTCGCAACGACCTTCCTGCGCGTGCTCGGTTTCCCTACCGATCGCGACATTGTCAGCCACTTTTATTCGATCGAAAACCTTGCCCTCAACAGCAAAATCGACGAGGCGGAACTCGGTCACAAAGTTCCGTTTGAAGACGTGCTCGATGGCGAATTGGTAATTGCCAAGGCTTACGAGCCGCTCACCGCTGGTATCGTCAAACAACTCGTTGCTCTCGGTCAGAAAAAGCTCGAAGTCATCGACGGACGCGAAGATGAAATTCTTCTCAAGTCGCTCCGCAAAGATCCGGCTAAAGACGAAGAGTCCGCACTCAAGGATATCTATCGCAAACTTCGTCCGGGCGATCCTCCGACCGCCTCAAACGCTCGTGCGTTGCTCAAGCGCTTGTTCTTCGATGCGAAAAAATACGACCTCACCCGTGTCGGTCGCTACAAAATCAATCAAAAGCTCGGCATCGGTGTCGACTCCGATCAGCGCATCATGGTTTCCGAGGATTTCCTCGCCGCCGTCCGCTACATCCTTAAACTAAAGAAGGGTGAGGGTGTCATCGACGATATCGATCACCTTGGCTCACGCCGCGTCCGTGCCGTTGGTGAGCTTCTTGCCAATCAGTGCCGCGTCGGCCTAGCACGCACTGAGCGTTTGGTCAAAGAGCGCATGACTCTCTTCGATGTGAACATCGAGGGCATGACCCCGCAGAAACTGATCAACCCTAAAGCTCTTTCGGCAGTCGTCCGGGATTTCTTCGGTCGTTCTCAGCTTTCCCAGTTCATGGACCAGACCAATCCTCTGGCCGAGCTGACTCACAAGCGCCGCCTCTCAGCCCTCGGGCCAGGTGGTCTGAACCGCGACCGCGCCGGCTTTGAAGTCCGCGACGTACATCCTTCCCATTACGGCCGGATTTGCCCGATCGAAACCCCGGAAGGTCCGAACATCGGTCTAATCAATTCGATGTGCACCTACGCCCGGATCAATGAGTTCGGTTTCATCGAAACACCTTATCGCAAGGTCAAGAAGGGCAAAGTCACCAACGAGATCGAATACCTCACTGCCGACCAAGAAGAAAACTATCTGATCGCCCAGGCCTCCAACGTGATCGACAAGGCTGGTCATTTCGAGCAAGAGCGTATCGATGCTCGTGAGCGCGGTGAATTCATCGAGTCCACCCCTGATGCGGTGCACTACATGGACGTTTCTCCGAAACAGCTCGTTTCCGTGGCCGCAGGTCTCATCCCGTTCCTTGAGCACGATGATGCCAACCGCGCGCTGATGGGATCGAACATGCAACGCCAAGGTGTGCCGCTTCTCGTTTCCGAGTCTCCGCTGGTCGGTACCGGTCTTGAAGGCAAAGCCGCCCGCGACTCCCGTGCTGTCGTTGTCTCCGAAGCCGATGGCATCGTGGCAGCAGCAACCGCGGAAATCATCATCACCACCACAGATGGCAAGCTTCCCGTCTCCGACGAGAAGTTCCTCAGCGAACCGGAAATTGTGAAGACCAACGTCGCGAAAGGCGTTTTCGCTTATCCGCTGCGCAAGTTCATGCGTTCCAACGCAGGCACCTGTATCAATCAGAAACCAATCGTAAAGGCTGGCCAGAAGATCAAGAAGGGCACAGTCCTTGCCGACGGACCGAACACCGAGGACGGTGAACTGGCCATCGGGCGCAACGTGCTGGTGGCCTTCATGCCTTGGAATGGCTACAACTTCGAAGATGCGATCGTCATCTCGGAACGCGTGGTCAAGGACGACGTCTACACCTCCATCCATATTTCCGAATTTGATGTCGCAGCCCGCGATACCAAACTAGGTCCTGAGGAAATCACCCGTGATATCCCGAACGTCGGTGAGGAAGCCCTGCGCAACCTCGACCACGACGGTATCATCCGCATCGGCGCGGAGGTGAAACCCGGCGATATTCTGGTCGGGAAAATCACCCCGAAATCCGAAACCGAACTCGCCCCGGAGGAGCGCCTCCTGCGTGCGATCTTCGGAGAGAAAGCCGCAGACGTAAAGGACACCTCACTGCGTGTGCCATCCGGCTGCACCGGCATCGTCCAAGACATCCGCGTTTCTTCGCACGGCCTCGCCAAAAAGCGTTCTGAAAAAGTCGATCCTGCGGAGCTCAAGAAGCAGCTCAAAAAGATCAATGACGAGCACAAGAAGAAAGCCGACAAGCTGACCGACGACCTCACCGAGAAACTCTCCGATATTCTGCTCGGCGAGAAAATCCCTCTCGATGTGATCAACGCACAGACCGGCGAAATCATTATCCCTGCGAATCGTAAGATCACCAAAACGCTGCTTCGTAAGCTCGCTTCGGTGCACGATCATATCGAAATCGATCCCTCCCCGATCCGTAACAAGATCGTTGAAATCATCAACTCTTTCGAGGGCCGTTTCCAGGAGCTCGATACCGACCGCGAACGCAAGCTCGACCAGCTTGAGTCCGGCGACGAAGTCGACCCTGGAGTTATCAAGGAGGTCAAAGTTTTCATCGCCGCCAAGCGCAAGCTTTCGGTGGGTGATAAGATGGCCGGACGTCACGGAAACAAAGGCGTGGTTGCGATCATCGTTCCTGAAGAGGACATGCCTTATCTCCACGATGGAACTCCTGTCGATATCTGCCTGAACCCACTCGGCGTTCCTTCGCGGATGAACGTCGGTCAGGTTCTCGAGACCCACCTCGGTGTTGCTGCGCGCGCACTGGGATTCAAGGTTGCGACCCCGATTTTTGACGGTATCAAGGAGCAAGCTATCTGGGACTTCATGTCGGAGGCCAAGAAGGTCGATGGTGTGAAGATCATCGGTGACGGCCTCAAAGCCGTCGAGCGCAAGCCAAACCAACCCGAGACCCAAGGATACACCTGGATCGGCGACGGCAAGGACGGCAGCATCGCCGGTAAATCGACCCTCTATGACGGTCGCACCGGCGAGGCATTTCATAATCCAGTCGTTGTCGGATACATCTACATGCTCAAACTCGGCCACCTTGTCGCAGACAAGATCCACGCCCGCGCTGTCGGACCTTACTCGCTTGTCACCCAACAGCCGCTCGGTGGTAAGGCGCAATACGGTGGCCAGCGTTTCGGAGAAATGGAGGTTTGGGCCCTCCAAGCATACGGAGCGGCCTATACGCTTCAAGAAATCCTCACTGTCAAATCGGACGATGTCCAAGGCCGCACTCGGATCTACGAGGCAATCGTCAAAGGAGACAACAATCTAGAGGCCGGCACGCCGGAATCGTTTAACGTCCTAATCAAAGAGATGCAGTCACTAGGCTTGGATGTTCGTCCCGGACATCAAGGTCAGACCAATCACGGTTCGCCGTTGCCTGGCGCTGATGCCAACGACTTCTCCCTCGATGATCTCACCCTCTAATTTTAAACGCGAAACCGAACCCCACATCCCGAATTACTACCTATCATGAGTGTCGAAAACAACCTTCGCGAAATCTTTGGCGTGGACGAGCGTCCTGAAGCCTTCGATCAAGTTTCCATCACCGTAGCCTCTCCGGAAATCATCCGTAGCTGGTCCAAGGGTGAGGTGAAAAATCCTGAAACCATCAATTACCGGACCTTCAAGCCCGAAAAAGGCGGCCTCTTCTGTGAGCGCATTTTCGGACCTACCCGTGACTGGGAATGTGCCTGCGGCAAATACAAGCGCATCAAGCACAAAGGCGTCATCTGCGACCGCTGCGGTGTCGAAGTTACCCTCAGCCGCGTCCGTCGTGAGCGAATGGGTCACATCGAGCTTGCCGTGCCGGTTTCCCACATTTGGTTCTACAAGTGCATGCCTTCGCGCATCGGCCTGATGCTCGATATGAGCGCACGCCAGCTCGAACGCGTTATCTACTACGAGGACTACGTGGTCACCGATCAGGGCAACACAGCCCTGGAAGTAGGCCAGTTGCTCACTGAAGTCGAACTCCGCGAAGCGGAAGACACCTACGGCGACGGCTCGTTCAAAGCGATGATGGGTGCAGAGGCGGTCATGGAACTGCTCAAGCAGATCGAGCTTGCTCCTTTGGCCGTCGCGCTTGAGGAAGAACTCCAAACCACCAAGTCCAAGCAGAACAAGAAAAAGCTCTCGAAGCGTCTTAAAATCACTCAGGGCTTTGCAGCGTCCAAGACTCGTCCTGAATGGATGGTCCAAACCGTGCTTCCTGTCATCCCGCCGGATCTTCGTCCGCTTGTGCCTCTCGAAGGTGGACGTTTCGCGACTTCCGATCTTAACGATCTCTATCGCCGCGTGATCAACCGCAACAACCGTCTCAAGAACCTACTGCTTCTCAAAACTCCGGAAGTCATTATCCGGAATGAGAAGCGCATGCTTCAGGAAGCCGTTGACGCACTCTTCGATAACGGCCGTCACGGTCGTGCCGTCACCGGTGCAGGTAACCGTCCGCTCAAATCCCTCAGCGATATGCTTAAAGGTAAAGGGGGTCGTTTCCGTCAGAACCTTCTTGGAAAACGCGTCGACTACTCCGGCCGTTCCGTCATCGTTGTTGGTCCTGATCTCAAACTCGGTCAATGCGGTCTCCCGAAGAAAATGGCTCTCACCTTGTTCGAGCCGTTCATCATCCGTCGCCTTAAAGAGCTCGGTTATTGCCACACGGTTCGCTCGGCCAAGAAAATGATCGACCGCAAGACCACCGAAGTCTGGGACATCCTCGCGGAAGTCACCAAGGGTCACCCTATCCTTCTCAACCGCGCTCCGACGCTTCACCGTCTCTCGATCCAAGCCTTCGAGCCGAAGCTTATCGAGGGCTCCGCGATCCGCGTTCACCCGCTCGTTTGCACCGCCTACAATGCGGACTTCGATGGTGACCAGATGGCTGTCCACGTTCCGCTTTCCATTGAGGCGCAGATGGAGTGCCGCCAGCTGATGCTTGCACCGAACAACATCTTCTCGCCCGCTTCAGGCCGTCCGATTACGGTTCCTTCCCAGGATATCATTCTTGGAACCTATTACCTCACATGGGCCGGCCTCCGCACCCAGGCTGATCGTGATAAAAAGGAGCACCTTCCGCTATTCGAGAACTCTTCGGAAGTCGAGTTTGCGATTGCATCACGCAAGATCGATTACCACTCCTGGATCCGTATCCGTAACCCTGACTTTGGAACAAAATCAGTTTATGGTGAAGAGGATCTCAGGGTCATCGAAACCACCCCTGGCCGTGTTCGTTTCAACGAAATCTGGCCGGACGCACTCGGTTTCTACAACAAGACCGTCGGCAAGAAGCAGATCGGAGATATCATCTGGCGCTGCACACAGGCCGCTGGAAAAAAGGAAACCGTCCTTGTCCTCGACAAGCTCAAGTCCCTCGGATTCATGGAAGCCATGCGCTCCGGTATTTCCATCGGCATCGTTGACATGCTAATCCCCGAGGAAAAGCCAGAGGTCATCGCCCATGCCTACGCAGAGGTCGAAAAGGTCTCCAAGCAATACCGCAACGGTATCATCACCAATGGTGAACGTTACCAAAAGGTCGTCGATATTTGGACCCACGCTACCGATACAATCGCCAACGCGCTCTATCGAAAGATCGAGCACAACGAAGGCAAGAAGAAAGCTTCGCCTCTCTTCATGATGGTCGATTCCGGTGCGCGGGGTAACAAATCCCAGATCAAGCAGCTCGGCGGTATGCGCGGACTGATGGCCAAGCCTTCCGGCGAGATCATTGAACGCCCGATCATTTCGAACTTCCGCGAAGGTCTCTCGGTGCTGGAGTATTTCATCTCCACCCACGGAGCCCGCAAAGGTCTCTCCGATACCGCTCTGAAAACTGCGGACTCCGGATACATGACCCGAAAGCTCGTGGACGTAGCGCAAGACGTGATCGTCTTCCAACAGGACTGCCACACCGCCAACGGTATCACTGTCGTAGCCATCTACGATGGAGACGAAGAAGTCGCATCGCTCTCCACCCGTATCTACGGCCGCGTTTCCTGTGAGAAAGTCAAAGACCCTGTCTCCGGTGAAGTTATCGTCAAAATCGACGACGTCATCACCGAGGCGCAAGCCAACGCGCTTGAGAAAATCGGTCACGACAAACTCAAGATCCGTTCCGTCCTCACTTGTGAAGCCGACCGCGGTTGCTGTGCGAATTGCTACGGCCTGAACCTCGCGACCGGCCTTCCGGTCAAGATCGGTGAAGCCGTCGGTATCATCGCCGCTCAGTCAATCGGCGAGCCGGGAACCCAGCTCACCATGCGGACCTTCCACGTCGGTGGTGTTGCCGCAGCGACCTTCAAGCAGCCTATCATCAAGACCAAGAATGCCGGACGCATCGTCTACAAAGACCTTCGCGTCGTGCAGGACTCAGAGGGTAACTGGGTCGTTCTTAACAAGAACGGTTCCGTCTCGATCCGCGACAAAGGTGGCCTTGAACTCGAAAGCCACAACATCATCATCGGTTCCATCATTACCACCAAAGACGGCGACGATGCGAAGAAGGCCGAAACCATCGTCACATGGGATCCCTACAACGTGCCGATTCTCACCGAGAAACCTGGTAAGGTGGAATTCCGTGACATGATTCTCGGCATCACAGTGGCATCCGAAGTCGACAAGGAAACCGGAAAAAAGGGGACCATGGTCACCGAGCACAAAGAGGATCTCCATCCTCAGGTCTGCATTACCGATCCGAAAACCGGCGAAGTCATCATCAGCTACTCGATTCCTGTCGGCGCCCACCTTTCCGTTAAAGAAGGTGAGAACGTCACAGGAGGCACCCAGCTCGCGAAAACACCTCGTAAGGTGGCCCGCACCAAGGACATCACCGGTGGTCTTCCACGGGTTGCGGAACTCTTCGAAGCTCGTAAACCTAAAGAAGCCTGCGTGATCGCCAAGATCGCTGGCGAGGTTTCATTCGGCGGCAACGTTCGCGGTAAAAAGAAAGTCATCGTCACCGACCCGCAAACGGGCGAAGGCGTCGACCACCTCGTCCCGATGGGTAAGCACATCATTGTAACCGAAGGCGACCAAGTAAAGCACGGCGACCAGATCACTGAAGGACCCATTTCTCCGGAAGATCTTCTCGAAGCCTGCGGCGCTACCCAACTTCAGGAACACCTCGTCAACGAAGTCCAATCGGTCTACCGCGTCCAAGGCGTGGAGATCAACGACAAGCACATCGAAGTCATCGTGCGTCAGATGCTCCGCAAGGTGAAAATCACCGAACCGGGCGATGCCGACCAGTTCCTCTGGGGCGACCAAGTCGAGCGCACCACGTTTAAAGCCGTCAACGCTGAGATCATCGCCAACGGTGGTAAGCCTGCCGAAGGCGAGCCTGTCCTACTCGGAATCACCAAAGCCTCGCTTGAGACCGACTCGTTCATCTCCGCAGCCTCTTTCCAGGACACCACTCGTGTCCTCACGGAAGCTGCGACACTCGGTCGAGTCGACTATCTCACCGGCTTCAAGGAAAACGTCATCATGGGCCACCTCATCCCCGCCGGAACCGGCTTCCATCACCATCGTGATTCGGAGTTCGAGTTCACCGTCGAGGAACCGGAACCCGTCGTCGAAGAGCCAGAAGTGCTCGACGATGAAGAAGACGTGGTCTCCGCCTAATCGAAGACTCCCCATCAAAACCCCGGCCAACCGCAAGGTTGCCGGGGTTTTTGTTTTCTGGAGCAGGGGGCAGGAAGAGGCGTCTCGCCGAAGCGCCGGCACAACCCAAGCATCCCAACCTCGCAGAAGTCAGGCAGGGGCCGCAATCAGCTGAGTAACCCTAGAAAGCAAGATGAGAACCAGAATAGAAGCGCTGCCGAGATGGACAGAATGGAAAACCAAAATTCTCCGTCAAATTTCACAGATGAACCCGGCTAAGAGAGAACGACGTCGGGGTTTTTCGGTTCCGATGAGGATTTTTCCTTGAAGGGAACCATTCTCCAGTCGGTTTTGTGAGTCTTCATCTGTCAAAATCTGTGAAATCTGTGGTTCAATCATCTTGGTATTCCCCAGTGAAGGAGCCGAAAAATAAATACCGCTTTTTGTATCGTGACCTTTTCGTTCAGAGCTGATCTACTCATATCAATTCATGAATCCTCCGTATAGGTTTTCGGGACCCGCTCCCGATTCGACCAAGGGCGGTAGCAGATCTAGGCAAGCCAATAAGCCAAGGAGCACCTGCATCCTGCCTGTCCGTCCGTAGCCGTTGGCGTAGGCGGGCCTGTCCGTCCGTAGCCTTTGCGCAGGCGGGCCTGTCCGTCCGTAGCCTTTGGCGTAGGCGGGGCCTGTCCGTCCGTAGCCTTTGTGCGTAGGCGGACTGCCCAGCACGGGCCCCGGAACAGCACAGCGACGACGGAAGCCAAGCACACTTCCCGAGTAAGCCTAAAAACAGAGATGGGAACCACGGAATACTCGGAATACACTGAAGCTGAGCAAGTTAGAACGAAACTTGACCTTACCGAACAGGTGAACTCATCTGATTCCACGATTTATCCATTTTCCGTGTATTCCGTGTATTCCGAGTATTCCGTGGTTAGTCATTTTCCTTTCCAGGGTAAGACCAGGGAGCAGGGTGATCGTGGCTGGAGAATCCTGCTCCAGTCCGTTCTTGATCCTGCCGCAAGAGTTCAAATACACGCACGGACCTTTGGCAAACGCTCCAATTGAATTCAAACACTCAAGATTCGCGCCAATTCGCGTGCATTCGCGGTTAAAAAATCCAAATTCCTGATATTTAACTCCCAGCCTCATCGCCCTAACAAAAATACCAGCATGCCCAGACCAGAGAGAAGCTGCAAATTTTGAAGAGTTTTTGACCACAATCGAAATGCAGCGAAGATGGACGGACTGGAAAATCAAACTTCTTCGTCAAATTTCACAGATGAACCCGGCTAAGAGAGAGCGACGTCGGGGTTTACGGTTCCGATAAGGATTTTTCCTTGGAAGGAACCATTCTCCAGTCGGTTTTGTGAGTCTTCATCTGTGAAAATCTGTGAAATCTGTGGTTCAATCATCTTGGTATTCCTCAGTGAAGGAGTCCCCAAACAAATACCGCTTTTTGTATCGTGACCTTTTCGTTCAGAGCTGATCTACTAACACCAACTCATGAATCCTCCGTATAGGTTTTCGGGACCCGCTCCCGATTCGACCAAGGGCGGCAGCGCCTCCAGACGAGTCAGTCGAGTCAGTCGAGCCAGGGAGCAGCGAGCAGGGAGCGGCGAGCAAGGAGAGGCGTCTCGCCGTGCGCCTGCATAACCCCGAGTATCCGAACCGCGCAGGAAGCGCAGTGCGACCTTCGACCTTCGACCTTCGACCTTCGACCTTCGACCTTCGACCTTCGACCTTCAGACCTTCAGACCTACGGCCCGATCGCGTGAGGCAAAGCCCTTTACGCGATCGCAACAAGATTCAGCGCATCCAGCGGACTTTTCACGCCCATCGCTCCCACTCCTTTCGCCACGT
>Ga0105053_10005594_pt1 | contig 17798 bp, 17 predicted proteins | sample BON01_FD_78093 | JGI IMG/M metagenome (GOLD analysis project Ga0105053, IMG submission 78093) | Freshwater microbial communities from Lake Bonney liftoff mats and glacier meltwater in Antarctica - BON-01 | ecosystem: Environmental > Aquatic > Freshwater > Ice > Glacier meltwater | place: Lake...
AGGATCAGCTTTTTCATTTCCCCGGCTTCATAGAGCAGTTGTTCTCTTGTGATACCACGGTTTTTTACACCCGGAAGGTTGAAAATATAATCTGCCATCTCTTCAGGATGGTTCAGCGCATATTGCCAGCCTTTGAGACTTGCTTCATTGAATTTTTCAACGGTTTGAGGATGTTTATTTGCCATTTCAGCTGATGTGAAAAGGAGGTCACCATAAAAGTCGATACCATAATTCATGGGATTGATAATGCTTACTTTGAGTCCCATTTTTCGTAAAATCTGGGGTTCAACAGTAAGGTAAGCACTTTGTGCATCTATTTTTCCATTGATGAGATCCTGAATTTGCCAGCTATGGTTGATGATATTTACAGAATCAATTGGAATCCCCTCTTTTAATAACAAAGCTTTGAATATCCTCCCACCCTGGTCTTCTGACACCATTACGGTCTTCCCTGCAAGATCTGAAGGAGTATTAATCTTTCTGTCAGACAGAGTCATAAATATGTAAGGGGAATGCTGAAAAATAACAGAAACAACTACTACCGGTTTATTATGAATAAAGGAATTTAAGATGTCTGCTCCTGTAACTCCGAAATCAGCCTTGCCTGTCAGGACAAGGTCTACCGGCGCAATTGAAGCACTTCCTTCCAAAAGTTCAACATCAAAGCCGGCATCTTTATAATAACCCTTTTCTTTCGCTGCATAATATCCCGCAAATTGAAATTGGTGGAGCCATTTAAGCTGAAGTTTTAAAGGTTTTAACTCCTGTGAAACAGCATGATAAGGAATATTTAGGCATAGAATTATCAGAAAGGCATAATGTACGATGGCATGAAAATTTATTTTCATAGTTAAAACTTATTAATAATTCTTTCCCCTAAGAAAATCAAGGCTAAAATTACTGATTTTCAAGTATTTAAATAGTAATAGATAAAAATATTGATTCCGGATTATCACTATTCTTACTTTCCCACCCAACTATTTTTAGGATAATTTTTAATAATTTCCACACAGATAAATTTATTAACTAAAGAGATATTTACTGATTATCATTTAATAAAAATAGAAATACCCTGTTTTTAGGCAGGGTATTCTAAGTATTAAAGAATTTAAAGAAAGCAATTACACTGCTTCCTCAGCATAAGATTCTATAGGAGGGCAGGAACAAATGAGTGTCCTGTCGCCATGAGTATCATTTACCCGGCCTACTGATGGCCAGAATTTAAAAGCGGCTACATAAGGCAGTGGGAAAGCAGCTGTTTGACGTGAGTAAGGATGCGTCCATTCATCTGCAGTAACAACCGCAGAAGTATGTGGTGCATTTTTTAATGGGTTATCTATTGTATCCAGGATTCCGCTTTCGACTTCTGATATTTCGGCACGGATGGCAATCATTGCATCGCAAAAACGATCGAGTTCAAGCATAGGTTCTGATTCAGTAGGTTCAATCATGACCGTACCCGCAACCGGGAATGACACTGTTGGTGCATGGAAACCATAATCTATAAGTCGTTTAGCGATATCAGTTACTTCTACTCCAAAGGACTTGAAAGCACGACAATCCAGAATCATTTCATGCGCACAACGTCCCTGACTCCCCGAATATAAAACCGGGTAAGAATTCTCCAGCCGGACTTTAATATAATTGGCATTCAGAATAGCATATTTAGTTGCATTGGTCAATCCTTCACCTCCCATCATAGCAATATACGCATGTGATATTATAAGGATTGAAGCTGATCCCCATGGTGCAGATGAAACTGCAGAAATAGATTTTTCATTGCCCATATCAACAACTGCATGCCCGGGTAAAAAAGGTACTAGGTGCATTGCAACACCAATAGGTCCCATTCCTGGTCCGCCACCACCATGCGGAATACAAAATGTTTTATGCAGATTTAGGTGACAGACATCGGCTCCGATTGCCGCCGGACTAGTCAATCCAACTTGAGCATTCATGTTTGCTCCATCCATATAAACCTGCCCTCCATTCTGATGAATAACCTCACAGATCTCGATGATCGATTCTTCGAATACACCATGGGTAGAAGGATAGGTTACCATCAGGCATGAAAGATCAGAAGCATGTTCCTCTACCTTCGCTTTCAGGTCGGCAACATCAATATTGCCTTTTTCATCACATTTTACAATTACAATCTTCATTCCTGCCATTGCTGCCGAGGCAGGGTTTGTTCCATGGGCTGAAGAAGGAATCAGTGCAATATTCCTATGAGTATCTCCTCTGTCTAAATGATATGCACGAATTACCATGAGTCCGGTATACTCACCCTGTGCTCCTGAATTGGGCTGTAAACTCATAGCGGCAAATCCGGTAATTTCACTCAGCCATTTATTCAGTTCATCAAAGATCTGCATATATCCCCCAATTTGGTCGGCAGGTGCAAATGGATGCATCTTACTGAATTCTGCCCAGGTAACAGGAACCATTTCTGTAGTGGCATTGAGCTTCATGGTACAAGAGCCCAATGCAATCATTGAATGGCAAAGTGAAAGATCTTTTGCTTCCAGGGATTTAATGTATCTAAGCATTTCATGCTCAGAATGATGAGAGTTGAAAATCGGGTGTGTTAAATAACCTGATTTCCGTTGTAATTTGGAAGGAATATGACTACTGATCCCTGTTTTAATTGCATCCAGATCCAAATCATGTTCATTTTTACCCTTAACTTTTGCAAAGAAGCGGATTAGAGTCAAAACATCTTTTGGGCTTGTGGTTTCATCAAGTGTTATGCTAACTATAGAACCCTCATAATTCAGATTTACTTCATTATTAAGCGCTTCTGCGTGGATAGGATTGATCAGATTACCTAGATCCAACTTGATGGTATCGAAGAAGAATTTATTTTCCTGTTTATATCCTAAAGTTTCAAGTGCCTGAGATAAGAATACCGCCAAGCCGTGGATTCGTTCAGCAATCTTTTGTATTCCAACAGGACCATGGTAAACGGCATACATACTTGCCATGATAGCCAGAAGTGCCTGGGCGGTACAAATGTTAGAGGTTGCTTTATCTCTTCGGATATGCTGCTCACGGGTTTGAAGTGCCATACGTAGTGCATAATTTCCAGCACTATCAATGGTTACCCCAATAATCCTACCCGGTAAAGAGCGCTTGTATTCCTCTTTGGTTGCAAAAAAAGCCGCATGAGGTCCGCCAAAACCCATTGGAATACCGAAACGCTGGCTTGAGCCAACCACGATATCAGCACCCCATTCTCCCGGAGGACTCAATAAAGCTAATGCCATGATGTCGGCAACAACAGTAAGTTTTATGCCTTTCTCGTGCGCTTTGCCCGCAAAATCCGAGTAATCATAAATCATACCTTTAGCTGCAGGGTATTGAACAATAGCACCGAACATAGTCTCATCCAAATCCACTGCTTCATGACTACCGATTAATATCTCAATCCCATAAGGAGCTGAGCGGGTTTTGAGTATTTCGATGGTCTGAACCAGAACCTCTTCAGAAACAAAAAAGACTTTTGCATTCTCGTTTTTTCGCAAGCTGTATTGCATAAACATTGCTTCAGCTGCTGCAGTTCCTTCATCAAGAAGCGAAGCATTTGCAATTTCCATTCCGGTGAGATCCATCACCATGGTCTGGAAATTTAACAAGGCCTGCAGACGCCCCTGTGCAATTTCTGCTTGATAAGGTGTGTATTGGGTATACCATCCCGGGTTTTCTAGAATATTACGTTGGATTACACCCGGAACAATTACATCATGGTACCCTTGCCCGATATAAGATTTGAATACTTTGTTTTTGGAGGCGGTTTGTTTCAGATCATTCAGGTAATCGGCCTCACTCTTTGCTGTCGGCAGGTTCAGATTACTCTTCAATCTGATATTTGAAGGGATTGTTTGACTGATCAATTCGTCAATAGAATTCACACCAATGGTGTCTAGCATTTTGGCGGTGTCTTGCTCATTTGGAGCAATATGACGATGCTCAAATTTTTCCTGATAATCTATATTAAGCTTCATTAAAAAGGGGGGCGTTTTTATGAGGCAAAAATAAGGATTTTCAGCACATTATTTAATTAGGTATATAATAATACTGTCAATAATTTGAGATACCAATTATTTTATTAAAAAAGGCTAAGTGTTGCTAATTTTCAGCTGTTTTAACTGCTTATTTTTCTCTGGAAACATGCCATCCTTCGTCTTTCTTATGTCTCAATTTATAGGTTTTGGTAACAAACTCGCTGTTTGATCCTCTGTTGTTGTCAAATGGATAGAAGTCTGTTTCAACTTTTATTAAAGTTACTGTCACTTTTGCAGAATTATCATTGGTTTTTACAAAATCAACAAGCTTATCATTGTCTATAACATAGCTGATGGTTTTGACCTTAGCTTTGTCGTTACCCTGCTCCAGAACAAAGGGTGCCGATTTCTCCGTCAATTTGATTAGATAAACAAATGAACTGTCTTTGGAAAGAAAGACCTTCTTTTGTTCCTGAAGACTCATTGTAATATAACCCGACTCTTCCAGTGCCTTGTATTTATTAAGTTCTTCCAGGTCCTTATTTTGACGAAATTTCATTTCGCCGAAAGTGAAACTGGCTGTTTTATATTCCGGATTTTCATTTAGATAATTTGAAATTACCGAGGTTGCTTCGGCATCGTTAATTGTGTCTCAGTCCCGCATCCGCTGGTGAAGGCGGAACCCATAGCAATAAATAAATAAATTACTGTTCTTTTCATAATCGTGTTTCTTAAAGATAATCAATTCCAGAATAAACTTCCGGGAAATTAGGAAACTGTAGCTCTTTAAATTATTTCCACCAGATAGTCTCCTGTTTTCTCCCTAAATGAGCCAAAACATATAATATTAGACTCGGGAATCCCATTTGAGCGAAGAACTTCTTCGAACTCTGCTGTTTTTGATTCCTCCACAGCAAGCAGTAAGCCTCCACTGGTTTGGGGATCAGCAAGGATCGTTGTTTTGCGGTTGAGTGTCTTACTTCCTGATAATATTTTATGTCCAAAACTGTGCCAGTTTCTATTTGTGCCTCCAGGAACTGAATTTTGATCAAGGTATTCTTCAATCACCTCAATTTTAGGAACTTTGTCGAATTCTATGCATGCCTGTAAATTACTTCCCTCGCACATTTCTGAAAGATGTCCCAGTAATCCGAAGCCGGTTACATCTGTCATTGCTTTAACATATTCCAGTTTCCCCAATGTTTCACCGATTATATTTAACATCGACATACTTTTCGGGGCTATAGCCGCATGTTCTGGTTTAAGGATTCCCTTTTTTTGTGCCGTAGTCAGGATTCCCACGCCCAGTGCTTTGGTCAAATAAAGTTTACATCCTGCCTGAGCAGTAGAGTTCTTTTTTAAATGTTTAATAGCTACTATACCATTGACAGACAGGCCGAATACCGGTTCAGGACAATCAATGCTGTGCCCGCCGGCAAGGGTTATTCCTGCTTCTGCACAAATTGCTCTTGAACCTTCAAGCACTTTTTGAGCAACTTCAGGAGATAATTTATCGATTGGCCATCCCAAAATGGCGATAGCCAAGACAGGCTTTCCACCCATAGCGTAAACGTCACTGATGGCATTGGCTGAGGCTATTCTCCCAAAGTCATATGCATCATCCACAATTGGCATGAAAAAATCAGTTGTAGAAATGAGGGCGGTCCCATTGCCAAGATCGAGCACAGCCGCATCATCCCGGGTATTATTTCCAACCAGTAAGTTGGGGTCAGCAGTGTGCGTAATTGGGCTATGTAAAATAATGTCTAAAACTGCCGGACTAATTTTGCACCCACATCCTGCACCATGCGAATATTGAGTTAATTTTATTTCTTCGGGATTCATTTAAGATAGTATTGAGTATTGAGATATGAGTATTGAGACAGGAGATTTGAGATATACATAACATTAATAGTTCTTAAAAAATTTGGGACTGAATGTCTGCATTAATAATTCGTTTTGATTTAATGCAATTCAACAAGAGTTTACAATTTTCTTCTGAATCTGTACTGCTGCATTGAACGATATGGATGCTTTCTTGAGCTCTTTTACCCTGCCCATCGGCATAAGTTTTATCATAATAAACCAGTACATTTTTTATAAAATCATCCATGCGGTTTTCACGGATAGCCAGAATTGCATTGCGGGTTTGTTCACGCCCTAATCTCTTTCCGATTCTCAAGGTGCTTTCAATCAGGAACTCCCTGTCAAGTGCTCCATATTCTTTCACAAGAAAATCAACTCTTTCCTGAAAAGGAACAAGTAGTTTCATTACAGGAGCCTGGCGCATCATATGGAAAAGTGGGTTGGGAATGAAGCATCGACCTATCGACAAACTTTCATCTTCCAGCCAAATCGGTTTGCTTTTGTCTATTTTATTCAGTTCTCTCGCGAGTAAATTTTCGAACTGTTCCTGACTGGGTTGAATGAGCTGAGCCATAGATCCATAGGAAGACCCCTGATGTTGCGCCAGATCTTCAAGATCAATTACCTGCTCGGAAAGGTCTTTTAGCTGATGCAGAGTCTTTGTTTTTCCGGAGCCGGTCATCCCACCAAGAATGAGTATGGAATACGATTCTTTAAACTGATCCAAAACCCAATTGCGATACCTCTTATAACCACCTTCAAGAAGATATACTTCAAATCCATACAGATTTAAAGCCCAAGCCATTGCACCGCTTCGCATTCCTCCGCGCCAGCAATGAACCAAGATTTTTTTTTCTGGAGCTATCCTGAGAGCCTCTTTTATAAATCCTGACCATTTTGGTCCGGTTAGGTCGAATCCGAGTAAAATAGCTTGTTCACGTCCCTTTTGTTTATAGCATGTTCCAACTTCTACCCGCTCTTGATTCGAGAATATTGGAAGATTATAAGCACCCGGTATTTGGGCATGTTCAAACTCAAGCGGGGTTCTGACATCAATTACCGACACAATTTTAGCCAGTTGCAGAAAACTTTCAATGTCCAGAGCTTGAATCATTATTATTGACGATTATGAAATTAATTATTTTTTAAGGCTCTAAGGTACATTTGGATTGTATTTTCCAATCCATAATACAGAGAATCGCAAATAAGTGCATGCCCGATACTTACTTCCAATAATTCGGGAATGTTTTGAGAGAAATATTTAAGGTTATGAAGGTCAAGGTCATGGCCGGCATTGATACCTAAACCAAGTTTATTAGCCAGTTTTGCCGCAGCAATGTAAGGCTTGATAGCAGATTCCTTGTCAGCATGATAATTGCTGGCATAAGCTTCAGTATAAAGCTCTATCCGGTCAGTTCCGGTAGTTTTTGCTGCCTCGACCATTTCTTCTGCAGAATCAACAAAAATGGATACACGAATGCCGGCAGATTTGAATTCTGCGATAATATCTTTCAGATAAGATTGATGTTTTATGGTATCCCATCCATGATTAGACGTTAACTGTCCTTCTGTATCCGGAACCAAGGTAACCTGAGCAGGTAAATTTGCTAAAACTAAATCCACAAATTTCTGCTCTTTGGGATTCCCTTCAATATTAAATTCGGTACTGATCTCCTTCTTTAAATCAAATACATCCTGATAGCGGATATGTCTTTCATCAGGCCTTGGATGTACAGTAATTCCCTCAGCTCCAAATCGTTCGGCATCTAGGGCTACATTTACCAGGTTGGGGTTGTTGCCTCCTCTTGAATTACGAAGTGTAGCTATTTTATTTATGTTAATTGAGAGTTTTGCCATGGTAAAGGGTGAATGAGATATGAGATATGAGATATGAGATATGAGATATGAGATATGAGATTTGAGATTTGAGATTTGAGATTTGAGATTTGAGATTTGAGATTTGAGATTTGAGATTTGAGATTTGAGATTTGAGAAAAATTGATGCTAAATTAGATTAAGATTTCCAGTTAATATATAGTTTTGCACCGATTTCGTCAGTTTTCATCTCTAATAGCTTGAATTGTTGAGATTAACATAATCACAGTCTTTTGCAAAATCCAGCCATACCTTACTCTCTTCCAAAGATTCGACGGAGTAATTCAGATATTTGTTAAATTCTGCCTGATACGCCCGCCTTCCATACCCTTCTGCAATATTTACACAAGTTGTTTGGGTAGAACGTTTTACAGTTAGGCTTTAGTGCCTATTTATATGAATATCAGGTCTTCTTTCTCAAGTTTGAGTTTTGGGTTATTTAATTCACCTAAAGAAGTTTTTATTCTTAATCTATCTTTTTGAGAAATTATGGTTGGAATTAAATCATCCAATTTAATTTGAAATAACTTATGCAATATTATTAAATCTCGCATGCTAAATGGACTTACTCCATTCATCAATTCTGACATATAAGTCTTGCCATGTCCCAAAAGTTTTCCTAATTCTTGTTGGGTTATTTTCAATTTTACCAATTTTTCTTTAATAATATTTTTTCTTTTTTCAAGAAAAATGCCTTCTTGGTCTGCAATGAACTCTGCAATGTCACTTTCCTTGATCTTTGAGTCACTAATTTCAGATTCTTTTGACCAATGGACTTCCTCGTATGATTTTATAATTGATCGAAGTTTCTTCCTAGATTCAGTTAATTCTGGATGACGCTTTACAAGTAAGCGCAGTTTTCTATCTAGAATTAAAGCTCTTTCGAGATCTAACTCATTACTTAATTTCCCGGTTTTCAAAATATTTTTCAAATCTGCTTGCTCTTTCATATTTAATCCTTTAGTTTAAAAAACCTCGGTCCTTCAACCACTTGTTTATTGTGTTTTTGTTATTTTTGAAAGTGTTTTGATAGTCATCGTGACTTCCACTCCAAACAATGCTTGCATTGCCGTCGGGCTCAAATTCTATAAGAATCATAACTCGATGAGTATTTAAAACCCATCATTGTATACGAGATCAGCATCGGGTCTGATTCTTTTTAGTGCTTCTTAATTATTGCAGTTCTTGTTCTCGAGGTCATCAATCAACCTGTCTATTTCTTGGCAAAGTATCGTGTTACCGCGATTCTTCGCTTTTAACTTTTCAAGTTTGCCAAGTCCAATTATCTCCATATGTTGAACAATTATACGAAAAGTTCGGTAAAATTCCGAACATTTAGAAAACTAAATAAGACGAAACATGAATGTTTCTTTATGAACTGTTTGGCTCCATAGAGAATATTTCTCATATACTGGAAAACACTTGGCCAATTTAAAGATCCCTATTGCTAATTGATAAGAAAGCTGAAAAACTTTCAGGTCAGAGAAAGTTTTGAGCAAAAAAAATGCTTACCCTAAAGTAAGCATTCTTTTAAATAATAGCGGCTTTCAGTCACCTAAACTTAATATCGGCATTCAGTACTTTGACTTCCTACCTCAAAACTTAGTATCTGTAAGTATCTGCTTTGAATGGACCCTGAACAGCAACTCCAATGTAATCAGCCTGGTGCTGATCAAGAGTTTCGAGTTCAACACCGATTTTAGCTAAGTGCAAACGTGCTACTTTCTCATCCAGATATTTTGGAAGAACATAAACCTTGTTCTCATACTTATCAGTGTTTGTCCAAAGCTCTAATTGAGCTAAAGTCTGGTTAGTAAACGAATTAGACATTACAAAAGAAGGGTGTCCGGTTGCACAACCTAAGTTCACCAAACGACCTTCAGCAAGTAAAATCACATCTTTACCATTGATAGTATATTTATCTACCTGAGGTTTAATTTCAACTTTTGTATGACCATAGTTGCTGTTTAACCAGGTCATATCGATTTCATTATCGAAGTGTCCGATGTTACAAACAATGGCTTTATCTTTCAGTGCAAGGAAGTGCTCGGCACGAACGATGTCACAGTTACCTGTAGTAGTTACCACGATATCAGCTTCTTTGATTGCGGTAGCAAGTTTTTTAACTTCATATCCTTCCATCGCAGCTTGAAGGGCACAGATAGGGTCAATTTCGGTTACGATAACACGAACACCTTGTGAGCTTAATGAAACTGCAGATCCTTTACCAACATCACCATACCCACAAACAACAGCAACTTTACCTGCCATCATAACATCAGTTGCACGACGAATCGCGTCAACCAATGATTCACGGCAACCATATTTGTTGTCAAATTTAGATTTTGTTACAGAGTCGTTCACATTGATTGCAGGTAAGTGCAATGTTCCGTTTTTCATACGCTCGTATAAACGGTGAACTCCGGTAGTAGTTTCTTCAGAAAGACCTTTGATACCTGCAATCAGTTCAGGGAACCTGTCAAATACCATGTTAGTTAAATCACCACCATCATCCAAGATCATGTTTAATGGTTTGTGATCCGAACCGAAATGTAAGGTTTGCTCAATACACCAGTCAAATTCTTCTTCGTTCAGACCTTTCCAAGCATAAACCTGAATTCCGGCAGCAGCAATTGCAGCCGCAGCATGATCCTGAGTTGAGAAGATGTTACATGATGACCAAGTAACTTCAGCGCCTAATTCAACAAGAGTTTCAATTAAAACGGCTGTTTGGATGGTCATGTGTAAACATCCTGCAATGCGTGCACCTTTTAGAGGTTTTGATGCACCAAATTCTTCACGAAGTGCCATTAATCCTGGCATTTCTGCTTCAGCAAGACCGATCTCTTTACGGCCCCATTCTGCTAATGAAATGTCCTTAACTTTGTAAGGAACATAATTTGTCTCTACTGATGACATAGTTGAATTGTTTAAGTTATTAGTAATGAAATTATTACTAAGGGTTTGAAAAATTATTTGCAAACTATTTGCAAACAGATATTGTTTTCGCCTACAAAAGTAGGGTTTTCCGGCTTCATTTTAAAGTCATAATCTAATAACTATCTTTATTATATAATTACGAAAATGGAGACAAGTAATAACACCATTGCCACCGATACTGATATAAGAACGCTTATACAAAATGCCCTATTGAATTTTAAGGCTGTATCCCGGCAGATAAGATCTGAGAAGAATAAAGGTATTAAACTTTCTAATCTTGCACTCTATGCCCTCCTATGCTTACGTAATAGCAAGCCCTTGCTTAGGAATGATATTATGAAAAGGTTACATGTTAATTACTATGATGCTGGTAACGCCATTGATCAGTTAATATTAAATGGCTTTGTTGTAGTTGAGATATACATTGAAAACAGTAACATCAAGGCTATGCAAGTGAATCGTACCCGATACAGACTCACCCTAAATGGTGAATGTTTTTTAGATACATTGCTTAACAGGTTAAACTGACCCTTGACCAAAATATAATATTCGATAAATACCCAATAAAGACTCCATAAAACAAATAAATCTGATTAAACCTTCAGATAGAGGAGAATAATTATTTATGGAAGGATTGACCAACCGTTTACATGAACCTCGACAATGGATGTGCTTTATGAATAATACTTTAATCATAGTTTTGCTTTTTATCTGGTCTTTTATCTTAATAAAATCAAGTTTATCACAAAAAAAGAGAAAGGATGAATTAAATGAAAAAGATAATGATTTACTTAGAAAGCAAAGTCAAATAGAAACGAAAACTAAGCAGTCGCTCCTAGAAATTGAAAAAAAATCTATTCAAGAATCTCTAATCATAGCGAATAACAGGCAGGACTTTGAGAAAATTCAGAATGCCAAGAAAAATGAATTTGAAAGATTGTTAAACGAAGCAATGAATTTAAAGAATGAATTTGAGAAGGGTTTTGTTAATGGCAGGAATTGGCTTTCTGATGCGTATTCAGAATATATACAGGAGAAAGATAATGAGTTGGAATGTTCATTCATAGTTAAGCCTAATCCTGCATATAAATCAGCAGAAATCGTCTCTGCTTTAAAAATATCAAGAATTGAAATGGCAAAAAAATTGAAATTACTTGAATACCAACTTAAAACATACGAAGAATATTTTCCTCAATTACTTGAATATAAATATGCAATCTTAGAAGAATTAGTAGATTTTCAAAATGAAGATATTTATGATGAAGACATCCAATGTCTCCTTTGTCAATGATTAAAACTTTATCCTAAAAATCTTTTAGGCTATTTATTTCAGTAAGTTCTTTCATTACCGAATCGTATAATAAGGGATCTTGGTTGCGTAAAAGCTTGTCCATTTCATCATTATCCATTTTTTTTAATTTTTTCAGGATAGGTTATTTATGAATTATGCAGGTACAGAGTAGGAGTTATTATATACCAATGGGGGTGGCCTCCGATTCTTCCGAAAGCGAAATTAGCGGACCGGGTGGACATTTATAGGCGTTTAAATTGCGCTTTATAATTCGTCCTAAAAATAGCTCCGATCATAAAGTTGGTCAGCTAACTAGTTTTACCGATTTTGTTTATGAACACCTGAAGATGCGAGTAGGTATAGATTTGACTATTACAGTCCATTTGCTCTAATCCGCGGTACTCCGGCTGTTGAATGTTGGTCATAAACATTTCGGATAGCAATCCTTTAATGTCGGAAGAATGCACGGATTTAAACAGGTCAGCAATGGCATTTTCATTGATTGTTTGTTGGGAGTTCATATTATATTGATTAAGATTAAAAGCGATTACAATGCGGCTACTGCCTTGTGCCAAAATACCTTCACATTATCAATATTGACTTTCTGCCGGGCTTTGGCTAAATCATAATTCTCTTGCGCACGGATCCATAAATCAGCACTGGTATTAAAAGCTTTCGCTAATTTTAAAGCCATTTCCGTGCTAATACCCTGTTTTTCATTCATGATAGCCGATAAGGTTTTACGGCTTACCTGCAAACCGGCCGCCACTTCCTCAATGGTTAGTTTTTTGCCTGTTTCCTCTCTGATACCTTCAATCGTTTCTTTTATCAGTTCTCCGGGGTGCGCCGGCGCATACATTGCCATATTGTAAAATCCTTTCTTTTTAATGGTAGTCTAAATAATCAACATCTATAACGCTATCTTTTTCAAATCTGAAAACGATCCTGTAATTCTTATCTACTTTTACGCTCCAGAAAGGATATAAATCCCCTGTAAGCTGATGCAAATTATAGCCCGGCACATTCATGTCATCCGGGTTTGTGGCCGCATCTAACCGGGTTAGTACCAGTCGTATTTTCTTTACATGCATGGGCTGTAGTTTTGAACTGTCCCCCTTTTGGTAAAACAGCTTAAGCCCTTTATGTTTAATATTTAGTATCAATTATGTCAAATATAAGATGTAACTGTATAAGTTACAAATAAATTAAGCCTTTGTTTGAAGGAGGCGTGCGGTGTACTCCTCAGCATTTTCGGGAGTAAAGCCTCCTAAATACTTTTCAGTAGTAGATAATGATGTATGTCCTAAACCGCTACGGATAAAGGCTAAAGGAGCCTTACTGTTCATTAGTATGGTAGCCCAGCTATGGCGCGCGTAGTATGTACTGATATCGTTTGTTAGTCCAGTCTTAGAGGCAATGATTTTAAGATATGTATTCAACATAGTTGTGGTAGCTTTCACAGCGTTCATTTGTGCCCGTGGTTCCATACCAGGTTTTATAACATTGAAAATGTGATCGTTATTGATCTTCCGGCTGCCTTGCCTATCTATTATCTCCCATAAATGCTCATTTAATGATACGGTAATAACATTTTTCCCTTTTTTTGTATGTTCTGTTTTTTTGCGAATAAATGTAAATTGATTGTCTTTAATATCGGACCACTTCAAACGCCAAACGTCATAAGTATTCATTCCGTTAGCTAAGTAGCTGAATATAAAAATATCCCGTGCAAACTGTTCATTCGCAATATCAGAATTGAAATTGTATATCAGCATTATCTGAGGTAGAGTTAAAGCCCTTTTATTTTCTGAACCTGTAGATATTATATACCCTTTATTACCGGGCTTGTGAAAAGGATAACAGGAGCTTTTCAATTCGTTATTTCCGATGGAAATATTAAATATCGCTCTCACTCTTATTAAATACATTCCGATAGTAGTTGCACTATAGCCCTTTTTAAGTCCCCACTTTTCAAAACCCTCCAGCCAATCCTTGGTTACATTTGCTATTGGAAGTATGACTTTCAAATCACCGTTTGTGTTTTCCTTATTCAATTCGGCTTTTGTTCTCTTAGCTGTTTTAATTTCAGGTGCGATGTATCTTTTTAACAGGTCCGCAGCTTGTTGGTATAGGTTTGCATTGGCATGTTTATTATTATTCCGCAACTCAATGGCTTTGTTATACAGTAAAAATAACAGGTCTGCCCGATCACCTTTTGTCGTAAAGCGAAGGCTGAACGTATCAAAACTGAAAGGCTCCAGATCTTCAATAATCTTATTAGCCTTTAATTTCAAAGCATCCAACTTGCCTTTAATGGTTTCTTGGGTTTCAGATAATCTAAATTCAGATTGTATTTTGTCAAACTCTTTTTCCGTTAAAGAGTACTTGGTAGGAAAGTGCATAATTTTCCGAGTGTGAGTAACACGGATTTTGACAGGATAGGTACTATCATTTTTAATCCTACGGGTATCAAGATAGATTATTGAAGTTGCCATAATCAAATATATACATTTGCAAACAATTTGCAAACAATATTTTAATTCAGCGAAATATTAAGAAATGCTTTTAAGATGTAATATTACTGTTTTATAGGTAGTTAGTATATTATGGAATTTTTGTGAAATGCCTTAAAACAATTGGTTTTGTCACTACTGATGACATAGTTTTTGATTTAAATACGTGTTCACGCACGATAAATGGATAATTAACCCTTTCTTATAATATAAGAAAATTGTTTACAAAGGCAAATTATACTTTGGTCAATTCAAAAGCTAATTGCTGAATTTAAGTTGAGAGATATTGTTTTGTTAATGAAACTCACAGGGTTTTTGGAAAACAAGGCCTTTGATTCTTTGGTCGCACCTGTCCTGTCCGTCCGAACGGTTCAGTCGGGCGGGCTCTTAGCTTAAGTTTTGGCTCTTGCTTTTTGGATTTAATATAAAAATAGGATCAGAGCCAAAAGCTAGCAATATGATCCGGTTTAGTTTGCCCGGGCCGACGCATTGATTTATGGGAAAATCAAACTGCACCACAATGTTCTATACGGGTTCTTAGTAATCTAAACGTCAAACGATTTCAAAATACATCATATCATTTGTAAATACTTAGCTTTGTATATAATTAAATTTTTACTGATTAATCAAATTAAGATATGTATCCAGAATATTTAGTTGCTCCAATGCGTCAAGAACTTATCAATGCAGGTTTTCAGGATCTGAGAACTGCTGAGGAAGTTGAACAGGCCATTAAATCAGAAGGTACCGTTTTGGTAATGGTCAATTCTGTTTGCGGATGCGCTGCAGCAAATGCTCGTCCTGCTGCGAGAATCTCTGTACAGCATGAAAAACATCCGGATAAATTTATAACCGTTTTTGCAGGCATGGAAAAAGACGCTGTGGATACCGCAAGGGCATTTATGTTGCCTTATCCTCCTTCCTCCCCGGCAATTGCGTTATTTAAAGCTGGTAAACTAGTTCATATGATTGAGCGCCATCAGATTGAAGGACGACCGGCACAGATGATCGCAGATAATCTGCAACAGGCTTTTGATCATTATTGCTGATCAGTCCTGATTTTTGCAGGATTTTTTTTGTCTGAAATTCTAATAATCCTTATCCAGAAGTTTTTCTAGCTCCGAAAAGCTAAGATTCATCCGAACACGTCCTTGTTTTGCATAGGAGATTTCTCCGGTTTCTTCAGATACGATTACCGCAACGGCATCACTCATTTCAGAAATTCCTATTCCTGCCCGGTGCCGGAGTCCGAATTGTGGTGGCAACTTATCATTTTCTGTAAGTGGCAATATACTGCTGGCGCATTTGATGCGGTTTTCAGAGATAATTACAGCTCCATCATGCAGCGGACTCGTTTTTTGAAAAATACTCTCGAGTAAACGTCTGGAAACTTTTGCTTCAATAATTTCACCACTATTCAGGTAAAATTGCTCGTCAAAATATTTTGCAAATACGATTAAAGCACCCGTACGACTTTTTTGAAGGCTCTTACAGGCATCAATGATCGGCTTAAGCCGGATAGAATTATTTTTAACTATCTCTTTCCTGCCAAATAAAAAGGACCACCAAGCTTTATTTTTCTGTAGTGATGCGTTTCGGCCAATAAGTACGAGGAAGCGCCTAATCTCCTGCTGGAATACCACGATTAATGCGATAAAGCCCACACTTACAAAGGCTCCCAACAGTTCAGTAAGGAGCCGCATATGTGCCTGCTTTACTAGAATGTAAACAGCATAAATGATTACTAGTCCGAGCAGTATATTGAGCGCAATTGTTCCTCTGATCAGGTTGTATATATAATAAATAATAAGCGCCACCAGTATAATATCCAGGAGATCCAGGAAGCGCAGATTAAGGAAACTAAAGTCAAAACCTTCCATTCTACTAATGTAAATAATAATTGTGATTGTAAGTGGGTGGTGAAAACACCAACCACAGGAAATTAACACTCAGTACATCGTTTTAGTACAAAGTATTTGGAACAAAGTATTGAGAAATAAACACTGTTGAAAATTAATTTAATAGCGAAGGCTATTCATCTGATTAACAATTTTAACAGCTTCGATGGCGGCTTTTACATCGTGCACACGGAGAATTTTCGCCCCTTTTATCAGAGCGATTGTATTAGCAGAAGTTGTGCCATTAAGTGCATGTTCAGCGTCGGTATCGAGTAACTTATAGATCATCGATTTGCGCGAAAGTCCCACAAGAATCGGATGGCCCACAGATTTTAAATATTCTAGATTAGCCAGAAGTTCATAATTCTGTTCCAGATTTTTTGCAAAACCAAAACCCGGATCAATAATCAAATCATTGAGGCCCATGTTTTTTAATTTTTGTATTCTAGAGGTAAAGTATTGCAAAACTTCAGTCGTGATGTCTTTATAAATATTTTGTGAAGCCATAGTTTGAGGAGTTCCTTTCATGTGCATCATGATATAAGGCACTCCCAAAGTGGCGATAGTTTGAAACATCTCAGGATCCATGGAGCCGGCTGAAATATCATTGATAATTCCTGCACCTTCATTCACGGCTATCCTGGCAATTCCGGATCTGAAAGTATCAATTGAAAGTATTGCATCTGGAAATTCCTTTACTAAAGCCTGTAATACAGGGATCAAACGGTCTGATTCTGTTTTTTCGGAGATATGTTCAGCACCCGGGCGGGATGAATAGGCCCCGATGTCTATTAGTTCGGCACCTTCGGATAAAAGCTGTTCGGTTTTTTGCAAGGCATCATGTATGTTGTTATTTCTACCTCCGTCATAAAAGGAATCAGGTGTGAGATTCAGGACACCCATAATTTTGGGCTTCGACAGATCGAGGAGCTTAGCCCGAACATTTAACGTAGATTTTTGCTGAAAAACTGTATTTTTACCCGCCATATATTGGCAAAATACCGATTAATTCATGGTTCTAACAAATAAAATTTAACGGTTTTGATTAATAAAACTTCAGTAGAATACGACAATGTTATCAAAGTTTGCAGAGAACTTTTTCTAAAGAAAAGCAGCGATTATGGTACTGCATGGCGTATTCTAAGGATATCTTCCATAACTGATCAAATCTTTATCAAGGCGCAGCGTATCCGGACCCTTGAAGAAAAGAAGGTTTCAAAGGTTGGAGAGGATATTACTTCGGAATATATTGGTATAGTTAATTATTGTATCATCGCTATGTTGCAACTGGATCTTGAAAATGATGAAAGAACGGAGCTTACACTTGATGAGGTAGAAATGTATTTTGATAAAAAGGTAAATGAGGCTAAAGAGCTTATGTTTGCCAAGAACCATGATTACGGAGAGGCAT
>Ga0105053_10005597_pt1 | contig 17795 bp, 16 predicted proteins | sample BON01_FD_78093 | JGI IMG/M metagenome (GOLD analysis project Ga0105053, IMG submission 78093) | Freshwater microbial communities from Lake Bonney liftoff mats and glacier meltwater in Antarctica - BON-01 | ecosystem: Environmental > Aquatic > Freshwater > Ice > Glacier meltwater | place: Lake...
CTGATCCGCGATCCAGGCGATGACGTCATAGCCGTCCTGCTGTTCCTGAGGCAGGTACTCGTCGTGGCAGACACCCTCGCTGTCGCCGGTGCCGCGCAGGTCGACGCGCAGGACCGCGTAACCGGCTTCCGCGATGGGCGGATGCAGGTTCTCGTCACGGCCGCGCGTGCCGTCGCGCTTGCGGTAGGGGATGTATTCCAGGATCGCGGGAACCGGGCTTTCCTCGGCCCCTTCGGGCAGCCACATGCGCGCCGCAAGGCGCGTGCCGTCGGGCAGGGGAATCCAGAGGTGTTCGATCTCCCGCAGGATCATCGGAACCGCGACGATGCTGGCCATGGCTGTTTCCTTGCTGTGTGCCGGCCTGTACGACCGGTCTTCGACGTGTGTGCGCTAGAGGTTTGTCAGATGCCGTCCCGAGGGAAACGCTCGTCCCACGTACGAGAGAACACCGGCTTGTCGTTCTCGAAGGCCTCCAGGCCGGCCTCCAGGCGAAAGGCCTGACGATCGGCAGTCAGGCGCTGGCGCGTGGCGATGCGCAATCGGACGCCGTTCCGATTATAGAGCGTTTCATAGGCCGTCCACGACTCGGCCGACAGCGGGTTGTCCTCGACGATGCGGTAGAAGACGTCGCCGTTTTCGGCCAGCTCGCTGCCGATGTCGTCGAAGCGCCGGTGCCCGCGGTCGCGCACGATCTGGACGGTCGTCGCCATGTGCGCGGCATCGCGGGTGACCAGGGTGTTGTTCTCGCGCGCCTCGCGCAGGGTCGACACGGGTGTGCCCTGTGGCTCCAGCGGCGGATCGAAGGGCCGCAGGTGGGTATCGGCCGTATCGGCGGGGCGCACCGGCAGTTCCAGATGGCTGGCGCCGGCGATGACGGTCAGCGTCACCACCTCGGGCGAGGGCCAGACCAGCGGCCAGTTGGTCGAGGACACCGAAACGGCGATGCGGTGGCCGGCCGGAAAGGCGTGGGCGATGTCGTCAAGTTCGACACGGACTTCGTAGCGCTGCCCTGGCACCAGGGGTTCGATGGCCTCGCGGTCGTTGCGCTGGGTCAGGTTGAGCAGGCCGTGCTGCACCCGGGTCGAGGTGCCCGAGGGCGCGACATCGTTGAGACGCACGGCGACATAGGCGACCGGGCGGTCGCTCGACAGGGTGAGTGCGACCACCGGTGCGCCCAGAATCTCGACGCGTTCTTCCAACGGCTCGGAGAGGAAGACAAGGCTGGCACCATCGTCCTCGCGCTGGTCGCCGGGCCATTCGCCGCCGCTGCCGTAGCGGCCCAGTTCGCCCTGGCAACGCCCGGTCGACTGCATCGAGCAGAGCGGCAACGGCACTTCCCCGCCGGGCTTGTCGTCGAGCCTGCCGGGGTTCATGGCCAGATGACGCCACCGGATGCGCGGGCTCGGCCAGGCGGCCTCGGCGACCCAGCGGCCGGGGCGTTCGGGATACTCGCCGCGTGGCGGCACGTGCTCCTGCATCCAGACGCGGTACATGGGTTCGTCCATGAAGCCGTTGTCGATGCCCTTGAGCCAATGGTCCCACCAGCGGATGCATTCCTGCTGAAAGCCGATCTGGGGGCCGGGACGGCCGGTGTCGGGGTAGTCGTGCGCCCAGGGGCCGACCAGGCCCTTGCGCGGGCCGGTCAGGCTCGCCAGCAGGCGCGGCACGGTCTCGGCATAGTTGTCGGCCCAGCCGTTGATGGCGAAGACGGGAATCCCGATCGCGCCGATGTCCTCGCAGACACTGCCGTGACGCCAGTAGGCGTCGCGCCGCTGGTGCGCCATCCAGGTCAGCGCCCAGGGGCGGTTGGCTTCCAGGCGCTCCAGCCACATGGCGCGCCAGCTTTCGCCGACGATTTCGGGATCGGGCGGCAGGGCGTTGTGGGAGAACATCACCGCCGACCAGTCGATGTTGTCCTTGGTCAGGCAGCCGCCGTAGTAGTGGACGTCGGTGGCGTAACGGTCGTCGGTCGAACCGACGGTGATGATCGCTTTCAGCGCAGGCGGGCGCAGGGCGGCAAGCTGCAACCCGTTGAAGCCGCCCCAACTGATGCCGATCATCCCGACCGCGCCGCTGCACCAGGGCTGGGCTGCGATCCAGGCCAGGATCTCCAGGCCGTCGGCCTGCTCCTGGGCGGTGTATTCGTCGCTCAGGATGCCGTCGCTGTCGCCGCTGCCGCGGATGTCGACACGCAGGCAGGCATAACCGGCCTGCGCCACGGGCAGGTGAAGCTGGCGGTCGCTGCTGCGGCTGGCGTCGCGCTTGCGGTAGGGGATGACTTCCAGGATCGCGGGTACCGGGTCGCTCTCGGCATCCTCGGGCAGCCACATGCGTGCGGCCAGACGGGTGCCGTCGGCCAGGGGAATCCACAGGTTCTCGATCTCGCGCACGGCGCGCGGGTTCGCAACAGGGGCTGGCATGGACGGCTTCTCGACGCTGGAATCCGTAACCTAGCAGAGGTTTCCGGTCCGTGGCGAGCCGTGGTCAGCCGACGACCAGGGAGACCTGCGGTTCGCCCTAGTCGAAGGGCCAGCGCGGGCGCTGCATCCTGGTGAAGCTCAGGTTCTCGAAATCGGGGGCGACGACACCGGGAGCGCCGACATGGATGACCTGGCTGGCGATGGGCGCAAAGGCGGCATGGAAGTGCTGGGTCGACTTCACGACGACGATGGCGCGCTCGGTCGGCTCGATCCCGACATTGCGGAAAAGATGGGGCGAAAAGGCCTGGGTGCGGGTCGTGGTCAGCACCACGTCGATGCCGCTGCCGTGGATCGCGGCGCAATTGCCCAGCCCCGACTGGGCCGGGCCGAGAAATTGCTGGGCATCCTCGGCAAGGCCGGTGACGGTCACCTCGAGATCGACCGGCTGGCCCGAGAGCGCACACATCTTGCCGCCGAAACGCAGGGTAAGCGTAGCGCCCACCCCGGCATCGAAACAGGTGCGCACGGCGATGGGGTCCCACAGCGGGCCGACGGCCATGCCGGTGATGCCGCGCTCCAGGGCGCGGGCGATCATCCAGGTTGAATCGCCGGGCGCGCCGCCGCCGGCATTGTCGGCCTTGTCGGCGAGCACGACCGGACCGGAGGGCGCGGCAAGGGCAAGGTCGAAGGCCTCGTCGATGGTGTGGAACACGGCATCGGTCGAGCCGCGCATGGCGACGACCTCGCGGGCCAGGGAGAGCGCCAATTCGGCACCCTTTTCGGGGTTGTTGTCGGTGACGATGAGGACACGGGTGCCCAGATCGGGCACGTCGCCCCAGGGGAAGCCGTGGCCGAGCGAAACCGAAAGCACGCCGTCCTTGCCTTCCATGGCGCTCATGCGGTCGACCAGGCTGCGGACGGGCTCCTGCGTGGTGTGGATCATGGCCAGCATACCGGTGTCGGCCAGGGTCATCACCGGACGGATGTCGCCGCGTGCCGTCGCCATCAGCAGGTCGATCAGCTCCTCGGCGCGCTCAAGGATATCGGTGTGGGGATATTCCTTGTAGGCGACAAGAATGTCGGCTGCCTCGAGCATCTGCGGTGTGAGGTGGCAGTGCAGATCGAGTTCCGCGCCGACCGCGACATCGGGCCCGACGATCTCGCGGGTGCGCGCGAGCATGTCACCTTCGCAGTCGTCATAGCCGTCGGCGATCATGGCGCCGTGCATGTAGTAGGCAACCAGATCGACCGGCATCGCTGCCCGCAACTCGTCGAGGATGCGATCGCGCAGGGTTTCATAGGCCAGGCGTGTCGTGACGCCGGCCGGCTCGGCCATGGCGCAGAGGCCCTCGATGAGTTCGTGATTGCCTTGTCTGGCGCGGTTGCGGGCCGCGACCAGGGGCGCGCCGGCGAAGGTGGGATGATCGGGATGGGTGCCGGCGGGAAACCACTCGGTGTCGCGGAAGCCCTGCTCTGCGGTGGGGAAGGGCGCAAAGGTGTTGGTTTCGGTGCCCAGACCGGCGACGAACATGCGCATGGAAGGCCTCTTTGGTTCAGAGAACGGCGTCGAGCAGGATCACCCAGCCAAAGGTGAGTGCGACGGACACGAATGTGATCGGCAGCATCATCCACGCGAAGCGCCAGAAGGTGAAGGGCGCGGGGCCAAACTTCTCGGCCTGCTGCACGACGATGACATTGCTGGCCGCGCTGATGACGAGAAGATTGCCGGCCAGCGTTGCGATACCGGCCAGCATCATCAGCGTGGGCAGCGAGGCATCGGGCAGAAGCTGGAGATAGAGGGTGACCAGCGGCACGTTGGAGACGACCTGGCTGCCCCAGAAAGCGATCATGGCCGTCACCCCGGGATCGCCGAGTGCGCCGTGAACGGTTCCCAGCATGGCCTGCAATGAACCCGAACGCAGAAGCGCGGCGGTGACCACGAACATGGCGATGAAAAAGACCAGCGTTGCCCAGTCGACCTCGCGCAGGGTGCGCAGCCTGCGCCTGCCGAACAGATAGATCGGCGCACAGGCAAGCAGGCTGGCCACGCCATAGGGCAGGCTGGTGTCAAAACCGGAGGCACGCAGCAGGCTGTCGCCAGCGATCAGGACCAGCAGCAGGGCTGCGGCCGTGTAGGCCGGCCAGACGCGCGGTACGGCATGGGGCAGGGGCAGGTCGTGGCGTTCCCGGGGCACGGGCGTACCGGGAGACGGCAGTTGCCGCGCCAGCCAGAACCAGGCGAAGGCAAGCGAGGCCAGGGAAGGCACCGCGAGCCAGAGCGCGAAATCGACTATCGGACGCGTGACGCCGCCGGATGTGGCGACCAGGATGTTCTGGGGATTGCCGATGGGCGTGGCCATGCTGCCGATGGTGACGGCTGCGCACAGCGCGACCAGCGGCAGCGCCGGCGGCCAGCCGAAGCCGCGTGCCAGCATCAGGGCGACGGGCACGCCGATGACGGCGGCGGCATCGTTGGTTAGCGCCGCAGCGCCCCCCGCAGCGGCCAGAAGAAACAGCAGGAAAGCGCGGGGCGCCTGTCCGGAACGACCCAGACGCCGCCCCAGGGCATGGGAAATGCCGCTGTCGTAGAGCGCGGCGGCAATCGAAAAGACGCCGAACAGATAGGCGATGACATTCCAGTCGATCGCGGCGAACGCCTCGCCCGGACCGATCTCGCCGGCCAGCACCAGAACGGCCGCCCCGGCAGTCATGACATGCCAGATGCGCAGCACCGGCGGCAGCCACTGACGCAGGGCGATAACCAGAACAATGAGCAGGCTGACGACAAGGCTGAGGGTGATCATGGGCCGACTGCTGGAGGGCAGGGCAGACTATCGGGTGGGGGGCGACCGGGCCATGGCGATGCCGGCGGCAAGCATCGCCGCCCACGGGTGCGCGTGCTACCACTGTGGCAACCGCCGCCAGTGCCGAGGACACCATGGAAGACCAGAATCAGCCCAACAGCGATCAGATTGCCTTCTGGAACGGCGATGCCGGCCAGCGCTGGGTCGCCGACCAGGAAGCCATGGACGTCACACTCGCGCCGTTCGGCGAGGCAGCGATGGAGGCCGTGGGGGTCAAGAAGGGTGCCGAGACGATCGATCTTGGCTGCGGCTGCGGCGGTACGACGCTGGAACTGGCACGGCGCATCGGGCCGATGGGCCGGGTGCTCGGCATCGACATTTCCACGCCCATGCTGACCCGCGCCCAGGAACGGGCCAGTAAGGCGGGCCAGAGCCACACCCTGTTCGTCAACACCGACGCTTCGGCCTACCAGTTTGAGCCGCAGGCATTCGACCTGGCGTTCTCGCGTTTCGGCGTGATGTTCTTCGACAAGCCGGCGGCTGCCTTTGCCAACATCCGCAAGGCGCTGCGGCCCAAGGCGCGGCTTGGTTTCGTCTGCTGGCGCGCGCTGGCCGAAAACGACTGGGTGACGGTGGCGCGCGAAGTGGCGCTGCGCCACGTCGCGCCGCCCGAGGCGACCCAACCGGGTGCGCCGGGGCCGTTTGCCTTCGCCGACCCCGCCCATGTCGCGGCCGTTCTCGGCCGGGCGGGTTTCCGGGGCGTCACCCTGGGCCGTTTCGACCATGTGATGCGCCATGAAGGCAGCGTCGAGAAGGTCGCCGAAATCATGGCGCGCATGGGTCCTGCCTCGCGCCTGATCGCTGATGCGCCCGAGGACACGCGCAAGAAGATCACCGATGATCTGGTCGAGGCGATTGCGCCGCGCCACGATGGCAAGGGTGTCGATCTGGCATCGGCGGCCTGGATCGTGACGGCGAACGCCTGAGGGCGGCAAGGGAGAGCGGACATGACGGACAAGCCTGTGGCCATCATCGTGGGCGGCGGCAGCGGCATGGGCGCGGACGGCGCGCGCAAGCTGGCGGGCGACGGCTGGCGCGTGGCGGTGATGTCCTCTTCGGGCAAGGGCGAGGCTCTGGGCAAGGAACTGGGCGGCCTTGGCCGGACAGGCTCCAACCGCTCGGTCGAGGACCTGAGCGCCCTGGTCGAGCAGACCATGGCCGCCTGGGGACGCATCGATGCGGTGGTCAACAGCGCGGGGCATGCGGCCAGGGGCCCGGTTCTGGAGATCGCCGACGAGGACTGGCATGCCGGCATGGAGGTCTATCTGCTCAATGTCGTGCGTATGGCCAGGCTGGTGACGCCGATCATGGCCGCACAGGGCGGTGGTTCGATCGTCAACATCTCGACCTTTGCGACCTTCGAGCCCGATGCCGCCTTCCCGCTTTCGGGTGTCTTCCGCTCGGGACTGGCTGCCTTCACCAAACTCTTCGTCGATGAATACGCCGCCGCGAACGTGCGCATGAACAACGTGCTGCCGGGCTTCATCGACAGCTTTGCCGAAAGCGCTGAGATCACAGCGCGCATCCCGATGGGACGTTACGGCACGGTGGCCGAGGTTTCCGAACTGATTGCCTTCCTGGCAAGCACACGTTCGGCCTACATCACGGGCCAGAACATCCGCATCGACGGCGGCATTACCCGTTCGGTTTGAGCCGGCCTGCCAGTTCCCTGTCGCGCCGGGCAAGGTCGCTGGCCAGCGGGCCGGGCGGCAGTCGGGCGGGATCGGTCGGCAGGCGGTAGAGCCAGCTTGATCCCTCGCGGTGGAGTGGTGCGGCGATGGCGGCGATCAGGGCGCGTGCCGGCCGGTTCTCATCGAGCACGGAGGCGGTGAACGCAGTGATGCCGACAGCGCGGGCGCGCGCCATCAGGGCGGCCAGCAAAAGCTTGGCCACGCCCCGGCGTTGCCAGCTATCGAGCACGGTGAGCGCCAGATCTGCGGTCGCGGGTTCCTCGTGGTGCCGCACAAAGCGGCCCAGCGCGATGCCGCCTTCGGGGGCAAACACCGCCAGGGCAACGTGATCGACCTGATCGACCTGCGTCAGATAGGCGATGTCGCTTTCGCGCAGGCGGGGGTCGAGCTTGTGAAAGCGCAGGTAGCGGCTGCGGTCGGAAAGATTGCGAAAAGCCGCCAGGAAAACCTCGCGGTCGGACGGGCGCAGGGCTCGCAGGATGATGCTGCTGCCGTCGTCCAGGCGGAAACGTGCCAAGGCGCGGCGCTCAGGCCGGGCGCGCCAGGCGCTCCAGCGCCGGGCCGCTCAGCAGCAGGGGATGGCTGGTGGAAGCGACAAATCCCAGGCGTTCGTAAACCGCGGCGGCATCGTCGTTGGTCCGGTCGACCTCGAGCTTGAGGAAGCCGTCACCCCTTTCGGCAACCAGGCGCGCCATGTGGGACAACAGGCGCTTGCCGTGGCCACGGCCGCGTTCGGGCGCATCGACGTAGAGATCAAGCACGAAGATGCCGCCGCGACCCATGGACGTGGAATAGACCGGAAACCACGTTGCGATGGCGCAGGGCCGGCCGTCGCGCTCCAGCACCTCCGTCAACAGGGCCGGCGGCGCGCCCGAGAGGGCGCGGGCGATGTCCTCGACCGTGGCCGGCATGTCGGGTTCGCCGTGCACGTGGGTTTCGAGCGCATGGACGAAGGCATGGATGGTCGCCGCGTCATCGGGCGTGGCGCGGCGGATGTTCAGGTTCTGGTTCATCATTTCTCGGTCAGCTTGAATTCGATGCGTCGGTTGCGGCGCAGGTCATCGGGACTGTCGCCGGCGTCGAGCGGCTGGAACTCGCCGAATCCGGTGGCGGCCAGCCGGTTGGCGGGCACGCCCTGGGAGACCAGAAAACGGACCACGGCGGTGGCGCGCGCGGTGGAGAGTTCCCAGTTGCTGGGGAATTGCGCAGTATTGATGGGCACGATGTCGGTGTGGCCGTCGACCCGCAGGATCCAGTCGACCTCGCGCGGGATCTCGCGGGTCAGATCGATCATCAGGCGCGCGATCTTGCCCAGTTCGCTGCGACCGGCCTGCGAAATTTCGGCGCTGCCGCTGTCGAACAGCAGCTCGGACGGCAGGACAAAACGATCACCGACGACGCGGATATCGTCGCGCCCGGCCAGCACGCTCATCAGTTGTTCGAAGAATTCGCTGCGGAACCGCGCCAGTTCCTGGACCTTGCCAGCGAGTGCGGCGTTGAGCCGCGCGCCCAGTTCGGAAATCTGGACCTCGTTTTCCTCGGCCAGCGCTTCGCTTGCGTCGAGCACCTCGTTGAGCGCGGCGATCTGGGCGCGCAGGGCGGAAAGTTGCTGGTTGAGCAGGACGATCTGGGCCAGGCGGCGATCGGAGATGCGCATGGCTTCATTGCGCTCCTCCTCCGTCATGGTGACCGCCTGGGCGAGTTCGGTGATGCGGATGTCGCGCTCCTCGACCTCGCTCTGGGCAAGTGCCGTGCGTTCGGCCTCATCAGAGGCGCTCGCCTCCAGTTCCAGGGAGCGATCGCGCACGGCGGTGAGATCGGCGAGCAGGGCCTCGATACGCTCCCGGCTGGCGGCCAGGTCCTCATCGCTCTGCGATAGCGCCTGGGTGGCCTCGGTCTCCCTTGATCTGGCCTCTTCGAGCAGCAGAACCATGCGACCGACTTCGGCCTCCATGTCGTCGCGGGCCTTCTTCAGGGCGTCGAGATCGCGCTGCAGGCTGGCGATCTCGGCGAGTTTCATCTCGAGGGTGTCGCGCCCGACCGAGACATCCTGCATGGCGCGTTCGAGGTCGGCCTGGAGCAGGCCGATGTGGGCCTGGGCGTCGTCGAGCTTTTCAGCCCCGCCGGCGGCACGCTCCTGAGAGGCGGCCAGGCGGTCAACCAGGCCGTCGCGTTCGGCCGAGAGAATGGCAAGGGCCTGTTGGGCCTCGTCGCGCCCGGCGTTGGCGCCCTGCAGTTCGGCCGAAAGCTGGGCCAGTTCCAGGCGCATGTCGGCGTTGCCGGACTTTTCCAGGGACAGCATGTCGGCAAGCTGGGCGACGCGGTCTTCGAACCGGGCCAGGGCCTCGTCGCGTCCGGTCAGGGCGATGTTGAGGAAAAACTGCGCCAGCATGAACACGACCAGCGCGAAAATCAGCACCATGAGCAGGGTCGAGAGGGCATCGACGAACCCGGCCCAGGTGTCGCCTCCCTGCTGCGCTCCGCGGCGCGAGCGTCGGGCCATGGCCTAGCCCCGTGCCCGCTTGCGCGGGCTCGCACCGGCCCATGCCCGCACCCGGCCACCCCAAGCGTACCCTGCCGTGGGTGGCCGGGTGCGGGCGTGGGCCGGTGCAGACATCATGGACAACCCTATCCCCTGTCGTCGCGCGGGCTGGCGGCGAGCGTGCGGGCGAGCAGCTTGATCTCGGCGCGGATTTCGTCGGCAAGCTGGCCGCGGCCGGCGATGGTTTCCTCGAGCAGGCGGGTCATGACGACATCGAGGTTGCGCAGATGGGCGCGGCTGGCCTCGTCGATGGCGTTGCCGGTCTGCTGGGCGGCCAGGCGCTCGACGATGGGGTGGAGGTCGCTCTGGCCCTGCACCAGCTTGACCAGCAACTGCTGCTCGGCGTGCATCTGGTCGGTCAGCGTCGCCAGCCGGTCGGTCAACTGGCCGAGCTGCTGGTCGGCGCTGCGCCGGCTTTCCTCGCCACGCGCCATGGTGCGCTGCAGACGGTCGAGGCTTTCGGCGCTCTGTTCCAGCAGGGCCCCGACATAGGCCGGAACCGACTGGTCGGCCTCGATGGTGATGCCGACGCCGCCACCGGTCAGGCGGGTGATCGAGGAAAGCCATTCCTCGAGCTCGTTGTAGAAGCGGTTTTGCGCCTGGCCGGCCTGGAGATCGAGGAAACCCAGCACCAGCGATCCGGCAAGACCGAACAGGGAGGAACTGAAAGCCGTGCCCATGCCCGCCAGCGGCCCGGCAAGGCCCATCTTGAGGTCGTCGAAGATGGCGACCATGTCCTGGCCCTCGGCGACCGTCAGGCCGGTCAGTGCGCCCGAAACCGCACCGATGGTCTTGATCAGGCCCCAGAAGGTGCCGAGCAGGCCGAGGAAGATCAGCAGGCCGATGAGGTAACGCGCGATGTCGCGGGATTCATCCAGGCGCGTGCCGATGCTGTCGAGCAGGGAGCGCATCGAGGAGGGCGAAAGCCGGAGTTCACCCTGGCGTTCGCCCACCATGCTCGCCATGGGCGCCAGCAAACGCGGCGGCGGGCGCACCGATGCGCCGGGCATGTTGCTGCGGAAGCCGCCGATCCAGTCGACTTCGGCATAAAGCAACTGGACCTGGCGGAAGATGTAGAGAATGCCGAGCAGCAGGACGCCCAGGATCAGGCCGTTGAGCGCCGGATTGGCGCGGAAGGCCTCAAGCAGGGTGCCGAGCAGGAAGGCGATGATCAGGGCGACCGCGACGAGAAAGGCCGCCATGCGGATGAGATAGATGTGGGGCCGGGTCACGGTGCCGGCCTCATGGGCGCTTGCCTGCCATCGGCCTATGGCTCGATGAGCACGATGTCGATGCGGTCGAGCGGTCCGCTGCCCTCGACCTTGTCGCCCAGCGCGCGCACGTCGATGCGGGTTGAACGGACGCTGTTCTCGATCAGGTAGGCGCGCACCTGAAGGGCACGTGCCAGGGCCAGCCTGCGCGCCGCCGAGGCGGTGCCGTCATCGCTGGAGGCATAGGCGCGAAGCTGGATGCGCTGATCGGGGTTGCCCGACAGACGGTCGGCAAGCTGCTTGAGAATGACCTGATCGGCGTCGGTCATGGTGTCGACGCCGGCATCGAAGAGAATCTGCAGATCCAGGTTGTCGTCCGAAACGACCTCGGAGGGCGGCAGGGAAACGACTTCGGTCGTCTCCATTTCCATTTCCGGCTCGGGCACGATGATCGATTCCGGCTCGACCGGCTCGTTGAGCATGGCGTCGATCTGCTGGAAGGCGTCGTCGCTGGTATCGGCAAGGCCGCCTGAAGAGATGTCCGAGGAGGTCACCGCGACCTCGGCCTGCGGTACGACCACTTCGGGTTCGGGCGCTACGACGACTTCGGGTTCGGGCGCCACGACGACTTCGGGTTCGGGCGCCACGATGACTTCGGGCGGCACAACCACTTCCGGGGCTTCGGGGACAACGGCGACGGGTGCCAGGACTTCCTGCGGCGGGCCCATGATCTCGTCTTCCGGCATCGCCATCACGACGACGGGCTCCGGTTCGGGCAGGGGTTCGGGCTGGGTGATCACGGTGGTGACTGTGGTAGTCGTGGTCAGGCCGTCGTCCTGCGTGTCGGATCCCGCCGAGGCTCCCGCGGGCACCGCCGGCTTGGGCTCGGGCACGGCCGGGAAGACAAACGTGTTGGTCGCGACGTCCGGCGTGGTCACGGGCTGATCCAGCAGCAGGACCGAACCCGACGTGTTCGAGGGCGGGGTCAGGGTCGTGCCGGCGCCTTCGGACGGCGGTGCGATCAGCAGGACCGAACCGGTCGTGGACGTGGCCGGCTGCTGCGTCGTCGTGCCGTAAAGGTCGCTTGTGGCGCCGGTGTCGGGGCCAAGGGCGTTGAGGGCGTCGAGATTGACCACGACGCCGGGTTCGGAGCCGCCGCCGATCACGGTCTGGGCAACGACCGGGCCGGCCGCCAGAATCAGGGCGGCGGCCAGGCTGCCGACTGTTACAAAATGGCGCATATGGGTCATGGTCCCGACCTCAACTCTTGTTCGCACGGCAGCGCCCCCGGACCAAACCGGCCCAGGAACACCATAGAGACTGCAAGCCTAGCAAACAACGTGCCCGGATCTCGGCTATCGTCCGGCGAGCGCCTTGTGGAGCTGGCCGTGGATGTGGGGGTTGCCGGCGAGAACGGAACCGCGATCGAGATCGACCGGGCTGCCATCGACCGCGGTCAGGTATCCGCCGGCCTCGCGTACCAGAATGATTCCGGCCGCGATGTCCCAGGGCTGCAGCCCCTCTTCCCAGTAACCGTCGAGCCGGCCGGCAGCGACATAGGCCAGATCGAGCGAGGCCGAGCCCATGCGGCGCAGGTCCCGGGTGTGGCCCAGCACATGGTTCATCTGGGTCAGGAAGCGCTCACGCGCCGGTGGGCTCTCGTCGGCCGGACGGCCATGGGCGACCAGGCTGCTGGCCAGCTTGTCGCGTGCCGAGACCCGCAGGCGGCGGTGGTTGATGAAGGCGCCGCGGCCTTTCTCTGCCCAGAACAGCTCGTCCTTGATGGGATCGAAGACAATGCCGGCGATCAGTTCGCCGTCCTGTTCGACACCGATGGAGATGGCGAACTGGGGCACCGAATGCATGAAGTTGAGCGTGCCGTCGAGCGGATCGACAATCCAGCGCGAGCGGCCGTCGGCGGCCTTTACCGCGCCGGATTCCTCCAGCAGGAAGCCGAAACCGGGACGTACCCGGGCGAGTTCCTCTTTCAGGGTCTGCTCGGCCCGGATGTCGGCGGCGGTGACGAAGTCGTTGGTGCCCTTGCGCGAGACCTGCAGGTTCTCGACCTCGTTGAAGTCGCGAATCAGGTTGCGGGCCGCCTTGTCGGCGGCCTGGGCCATCACGGAAATGAGCGGAGAGCGCTGTGCCACGGCCCGATCAGCCCTTGGAGCGTTCGCGGTAGGTCTGATCCTCGGTATTCACGACGATCTTCGTGCCGGCCTCGATGAACGGCGGCACCATGACGCGCATGCCGTTGTCGCAGGTCGCCGGCTTGTAGGAGGACGTGGCGGTCTGGTTCTTCACGACGCCCTCGGTCTCGGTGATCGTCAGGACCACGGTCTCGGGCAGGCTCACGCCCAGGGGTTCGTCGTCGTAGGACTGCACGGTCACCATCATGCCGTCCTGGAGGAAGGCGGCCTTGTCTCCGATCAGGTCGCGACTGATGGCGATCTGCTCGAACGTCTCGGTGTCCATGAAGGTGAAGTGGTTCTCGTCTGCGAACAGGAACTGATAGTCCTTGTCGTAGAGGCGGACCCGCTCGACGGTCTCGGACGAGCGGAAACGCTCGTTGATCTTGGTGCCGTCGCGGATGTCCTTGAGCTCGACCTGCAGATAGGCGCCGCCCTTGCCGGGCTGGGTGTGCTGGATCTTGGTTGCCACCAGCAGACGGCCCTTGTGCTCGATGACCATGCCGGGCCGGATCGCGTTACCGTCGATCTTCATTGCTTGACCTGATGTCAGGGGTTGTTCGGGCGCGGAAGCTATCAGCGGGGTCATAACTTGGCAATTCGCCCGATCAGGTTGGGAGAAGCGCCAGATTACGGGCTTTCCGGGCTGCGTGGCGCTAGAGGAGGGCGGCCGCGGCCCTGGCGGCCGCCGCGGGTGCGCCTTCGGGGGCGTCCCAGACGGCGCTCCTCAGCAGGATGAAATCGGCGCCGGCCGCTTTGGCCGCCCCGGCGGTATCGAGGCCGAGGCCGCCCGCGGCGACGCAGGGCAGTTCCATCATCAGTTGCCACCATGCCAGGGCCTCTGCGGCCTCCTCGCCCCAGGGGCCGAAGGAGACGTAATCGGCGCCGGCTTCGCCGGCTTCCATGGCCTCGTGGCGGGAATGGCCGCAGCCCGCGCCCAGGATGGCGCCCTCCGGCAGCTTCTTGCGCAGGCCGTTCACCGGGCCCTGGACATGGACGCCATCGGCACCGGTCGCAGCGACCAGATGGTGGCGGGCGTTGAGCAGGAAGGCGACCTCACGCTCCTGACAGACCGGCGCCAGCGTTGTGGCGACGGCGCTGTAGGCGTGATCGTCGACATCGGCGAGGTAGAGCTGGAAACAGGCGACATCGGCGGCGTCGAGCGTTGCCGCCAGCACATCGGCAAAGGTCGCCGGCTCCAGCACCGGCGGCGAGAGGAGATAGAGGCGGCAGGGCGCCGCCTCTGTTTCCCGCGCGGCCAGGGCGTTCAGCCCTTGCCCTGGTAGATGCCGATGATCCTGTCGAGCATGGCAAGCGCATCCTCGCGCTTACGCTGGAAGGTGTTGCGCCCGATGATCGAACCCGTGGCGCCGCCGGCGTAGATCGCGCCGATCTCCTTGTAGACGCCGTCGAGATCCTTGGCCGCGCCGCCCGAGAAGACGACGATGCGGCGGCCGTTGAAGGCGCACTGCATGACATGGGCGATGCGGGCTTCGAGCGTCGAGATGTCGATCTTCTCGGATTCGTAGACCTTCTTGGCCTCGGCCTGCTCGATGAAGGCTGTCGGCGGCTTGACCTTGATGATGTTGGCGCCGAGCTGGGCGGCCATGTGGGCGGCATAAGCGGTGATGTCGATCGCCGTCTCGCCGTCCTTGGAAAGGTCGCCGCCGCGCGGATAGGACCAGACCACCGTGGCGATGCCGCAGGACTTGGCCTCCAGCGACATCTCGCGGATTTCCTCGAACATCTCGAACTGATGGTCGGAGCTGGGATAGATCGTGAAGCCGATGGCCGAACAGCCCAGGCGCAGGGCGTCGTGGACCGAGGCGGTGATCGCCTGATCCTTGGCGGTGGCCAGGCTGTTGGAATTGTTGGCCTTGAGGATCATCGGAAAGGCGCCAGCGAAGGTGTCGGCGCCGGCTTCCAGGAACCCCAGGGGCGCAGCATAGGCATTCAACCCGGCGTCGATGGCGAGCTGGAAGTGGTAGTGGGGATCGTAGGCTGGCGCATTCTTGGCAAAGCTGCGCGCGGGGCCGTGTTCCCAGCCCTGATCGACCGGCAGGATGACCATGCGGCCGGTGCCGCCCAGACGGCCGTGCATCAGGATGCGGGCCAGGTTGGTCTTCACGCCGGGCGACTCGCCCTCGTACCACGACAGGATCTGTTTCACGCGGCGTGTGATCTTCATGGCGAACCATCCCTTCGAGAGAACAAGCGATTGGCCGCCTGCTTAGCTTAGCGCCGCCGGCTTTTCAATTTGACCCGTGCGCGGCCAGCCAGCGATCGAGCGCTTCATCCACAGGCCAGGCCGACGCCAGATCGAGTGCAGGCGGCAGGCAGGCATGAAACCGCGCGCCCGCCGCCATGGTCATGGCGGCGATGCGCCCGACGCGGTCGGGGTCCCCCCGAAGATGGATTTCCGACCATCCCAGACGCAAGGCGAGCATTGCGGTGCCGGCATCCTGGCCGCAGTCGAGGATGGCGCGCAGCGCGCCGGCCTGGGTCATCATTTCCAGCAGGTAGCCCGGCCCGTGCCAGGCCTGGGCGCCGGGTTCGGTGAGCAGGACAACCTCGCCGCCGAGCCGGTCCGCCGCCGCGATGCCCCGGCGCGCCTGTTCCAGGGTGCGCACGAGGACTGCTGCGGGCAGAGATTGGCAAGTATGTACTTTACTATTCATGTTCCCTAGCATGGCCGCCCTGCTGGAGGTGCTGCCATGATCCTGCCCTGTCGTCACGCCTACGTTCCCTATGTCGAGGCCGCCAAGGCGTCCAACATCGTGATCGACGGCACGCCCAACGACAACACGGCGCTGTCGCTCTCGCACTGGCCCCACAGCGGCACACCCTGGAAACTCAAGGGCGACAGTTCGGTCGAGGTCGTCTTCAACTATCTCGACAGCCCTGCCGACCATGTCGGCGTTGTCCCCGTGACCAACGATCATTTCGACGAGGACGGGCTGATCGGCCTGTGGTGCATGATCCATCCCGAGGCGGCGATGGAGCGGCGCGACCTGCTGGTCGATGCCTCCCACGCCGGGGATTTTGCGACCTGTCGTGACCGCAGGGCGGCGCGTATCGCCTTTGCGATCTCCCGCCTGGTCGATCGCCAGCTTTCGCCCTGGGGCGAGGAGAGCTTCCCTGCGGCCTATCCCGAATACTGCGCGATGGTCTACGGCCGCCTGCTGGAGATGCTGGGCGGGCTTGTCGATGACATCGACGGTCACCGCGATCTCTGGGCCGATGAGGATGATCTGCTCAGCGCCAGCGAGGCGGCGCTGGAGCGGGGTGAGGCGACCATCGAGGAAATCACGGAGGTCGACCTGGCTGTCGTGCGGGTTCCCGCCGGCTGGCCGGAGCGGCCTGCCCATCGTTTCACACAGCAGCGGCGGGTGATGATCCATCCCATGGCGGTGCACAACCGGACGACCTGTAACCGCATCGCCACGCTGTGCGGCAGGCACATGACCTTTGGCTACCGTTACGAAAGCTGGGTCCAGATGGTGTCGTACCGGCCGCCGCCCCGGGTCGACCTGCGTGCGCTTGCTGCGGCGCTGACCGCACTGGAAGACGACCGCTGCGTCTGGCACTTCGATGGCGTCGAGCAGATCGCGCCGGTACTGGCCTGCGACGGCGCTCCCAGCACGCTGGGCGAAGATGAATTCCTGCGCGCGCTCGTGCGTGCCCTGAGCCAGAACGCCCCGGCATGGGATCCCTACGATCCGCAGGATTGACCTGTGATCGCATGGAGCACCGCCAGCCGATATCGCGATAGAATAGCGCCGGGTGGGGAGATGGTGCGCCATGACGTTGGTTCTCGACACACGCTTCGGCCTCACGCTGGAGGCCGTGCGCCGGGTTGCCTGGCAGGGTGAAGCCGTGGCGATCGGCGAGGTCGGCATGGCGCGCATCGCAGAGGTTCGCGCGGCCTTTCTGGCCTATATCGCCCATGACCCGGAGGCGTCCGTCTACGGCGTCAACCGGGGCCAGGGGGAGATGATCCACCAGACCATGGGCGGGGCCGACATGGAGCGGCTGGCCCGGCTCAAGCCGCTGGCCGCCGCAGTGCCCTTCGGGCAGCCCTACCCGGAGCGGGTGACACGCGCGATGGTGCTGGCCCGCTTTGCCAACATCCTCGACGGCCATGCCGCTGCGACGCCCCGTCTGGCCGGCAAGCTGGCCGAGATGCTCAATGGCGGCACGATTCCGCCGGTCTCGCAGCACGGCCAGGGCGGGGCGGGCGAAATCCTGGCGCTCTACACACTGTTTGCCGGACTTTCGCAGGAACTTGAGCTCGAGGCAGCCGAGCGGGGCGCCCTGATCAACGGTTCGCCGGCGGCAAGCGCGCTCGTTGCCGATGCCGCGCTGGTCGCCGAAGGCCGGCTGGCGGTCGCCTTCGAGGTGCTGGCGCTGGCGATCGAGGCGTTCAACGCGCCGCTGGAGCACTACGACCCGGTGCTGGGCGATCTACTGGGGGGAGGTGCCCATGGGCGCGCCTTTGCGGCCCTGGACGCATTGCTGGAGGCGCGAGGAGGCCTGCCGCAGCGCCCCTATCAGGCGCCGGTCAGCTACCGCATCATCCCGGCGGTGCTGGCCCAGGCCTGTCGCGCTCTTGACGGCGCGCAGACTGTGGCCGGAACCTCGCTCGCGGCGGTGACGCACAATCCCGTGTACCTGATGCCCGATGCCGATCACCGCTGGGGCCGCTGCCTGAGCACGGGCGGTTACCACAACGCGCTGGCCGCGCCTGCGATGGACGACATCGCGGCGGCCTGTGCCGATCTCTGTCTGCTCTGCGTGCGGCTGACCGCCGGCTTGCTCAACGGTCATGTCAGCGGATATCCCGATTTCCTGCTCAGCGGCCGCCAGACCGGGGAGTCC
>Ga0105053_10005617_pt1 | contig 17751 bp, 14 predicted proteins | sample BON01_FD_78093 | JGI IMG/M metagenome (GOLD analysis project Ga0105053, IMG submission 78093) | Freshwater microbial communities from Lake Bonney liftoff mats and glacier meltwater in Antarctica - BON-01 | ecosystem: Environmental > Aquatic > Freshwater > Ice > Glacier meltwater | place: Lake...
AAGCACCGCCTCCACCACGCCCTGCCCGGCGCGCTCCATCAATTCCAGCCCGGTAACGGTGCCGGACTCAATCGCGGCTTGCTCGATAGCGCGCATTTGGGCGGCGGTTAGCAGTTCACTCATGCTTTCACTCCGCATAAAACTTGGGCACAATGCTTAAATATTAGGCAGTAACGCAGAATCCCCTCGCCACGGCGCTATTCCGCAAGCATAGGCAATTGCACCCCGCGCGCCCAAGTGGTTTTTCAGATCTATTCGCCCAATGGAGGCCGCATGAAGAAGATTGAAGCCATTATCAAGCCGTTCAAGCTCGACGAAGTCAAAGAGGCGCTGCAAGATGCTGGCGTTCAGGGGCTTAGCGTTATTGAAGCCAAAGGCTTTGGCCGTCAAAAAGGCCATACCGAATTGTATCGTGGCGCAGAATATGTCGTCGATTTTTTGCCAAAGGTAAAAATCGAAGTCGTTGTGGCCGATGATCAGGTTGAACAGGTCATTGAGGCCATCGTTGACGCCGCCAAAACCGGGAAAATCGGTGATGGCAAGATTTTCGTATCCCCTGTTGAGCAGGCGATCCGTATCCGCACCGGCGAAGAGGGCAACGAGGCCCTTTAAGCCCGTAACATCCACCCAAGAACAGGTATAAATATGAGCGACGCCCAGACTATTCTTGCCCGGATCAAGGACGAAGACATCGAGTATATCGACGTTCGTTTTACCGATCCGCGTGGCAAACTTCAGCACGTGACGCTGCATAAAGACATCATTGACGAGGACTTCTTTGAAGAAGGCTTTATGTTTGATGGCAGTTCGATTGCAGGTTGGAAGTCGATCGACAAATCCGACATGAAGCTGATGCCCGACACCACCAGCACCTATATTGACCCGTTTTATGCGGAAAAAACGCTGTGCATCCATTGTACCGTGCTAGAACCCGACACCAACGAACGCTATGACCGTGACCCGCGTGGCACTGCGCAAAACGCAGAGGCATATTTGCGCGCATCCGGTGTTGGCGATGTTGCGTATTTCGGGCCAGAAGCCGAGTTCTTCTTGTTTGACGATGTGCGCTATTCCAATACCATGAACAAAGTCAGCTTTGAGGTTGATGCCGTTGATGCCGCTTGGAATACCGACACAGCCTATGAAATGGGCAATATGGGCCACCGCCCCGGCGTAAAGGGTGGCTATTTCCCTGTTAACCCAATTGATTCGGCGCAAGATATTCGCGGCGAAATGCTCAGCACCATGAAGCGCATGGGCATGAAAGTGGACAAGCACCACCACGAAGTTGGCAGCACCCAGCATGAGCTTGGTTTGGTGTTCGGCACGCTGACCGAGCAGGCCGACAACATGCAGAAATACAAATACGTTATCCATAACGTGGCACACGCTTATGGCAAAACCGCCACCTTTATGCCCAAGCCAATTTACGGCGATAACGGGTCAGGTATGCATGTGAACATGTCGATTTGGAAAGACGGCAAAAACCTATTCTCGGGTGACAAATACGCTGATCTTTCTGAAGAGGCATTGTTCTTCATTGGCGGCATTCTGAAGCACGCCAAAGCGTTAAACGCGCTGACCAACCCTTCCACCAACAGCTACAAACGCCTCATTCCCGGCTTTGAAGCCCCGGTTCTGCGCGCCTATTCGGCCCGTAACCGTTCAGGCTGCGTTCGTATCCCATGGACAGAAAGCCCCAAAGCCAAACGCGTTGAGGCCCGTTTCCCTGACCCAACCGCAAACCCCTATCTGTGCTTTGCAGCACTGATGATGGCTGGGCTTGACGGGATTAAGAACCGCATTCACCCCGGCGAAGCTTCGGATAAAGATCTGTATGATCTGCCACCCGAAGAACTGGCCGAAATTCCAACAGTCTGTGGCTCATTGCGCGAAGCGCTGGAATCACTCGCCGCTGACCATGATTTCTTGCTGGTGGGCAATGTGTTTACCAAAGACCAGCTTGAGTCATATATGAAGCTGAAATGGGAAGAAGTGTATAAAGTAGAACATACACCGCACCCTGCGGAATACGGGATGTATTATTCCTGCTAATCAGGATCACGCGAATATCGGGGCCCTTCGGGGCCCCTTTTGATTCCGATTGGGTGCTACAAGACCTAAGATTTTCGTGAGTATGCATTATTAGCAGTGCGTGACGGCGTGGTGGCTCACATGATCGAATTCTAGCTCTCAGCAAACGGCTGCATCCCAATTGGTGATACATAGACGCACCAAGGGATTCCCTGTAGATTTTCGACTTATCAAACTTTTGGGGGGGCGCGGCATGGATAGGTACTCTGGCGGTTGCGTGTGTGGCAATGTTCGGTTTGTGGCGTCGGGTCAGCCATACCGGGTTGGCATTTGCCACTGTCTCGATTGCCGCAAACATCACGGATCTCTGTTTTACGCTTCAGCTATATTCCCCAACGATGCCGTGAAAATTGGCGGCGAAACACGGGACTACAAAGGGCGTCACTTCTGCCCCTGGTGCGGCGCGTCAGTTTTTGCGCGGAATCAAAGCGAAATCGAAGTGCATTTGGGGTCTCTTGATGCCCCCAACCGGCTGAAACCAACCTACGAATGCTGGACAATCCGGCGCGAGTCGTGGTTGCCACCGTTTCCGCAAATGAAACGCTATGAGCGTGACCGTGATAACACGGAGCAATTTGAAGACTAAACCGCGTTCAACCCACTCCAATCTCTATACATTGACACGCACGCCCCCTATATCCCTACGGTAGGGTTCAGGCACCTGCCGCGTGCAAGTATTGCTTTGGTGAAGCCTGAATAAGTGACCTGCCCCGCCCCCATCCATGCGGTTATGGTAATGCACGCAACCTTAACAAATGCATGGCTTAGAAAATGCATGTCATATGAATACGCTACCTTCGCTTGAAACGCTCAAAACCCAAGCCCGCGCGCTGCGCAATGCGCTTGAGGTAACTGCTCCGATAAGCTTCAGCCAATTGCTAGAACTGATTGCCAAGCAAAACAGCTATCGTGATTGGAACACGTTGTTTGCCACGCTTGGCAACCGCCCCCCTGCCCCAAAATTTAGCATTGGTGTCTTTGTAACCGGCGCTTATTTGGTCCACCCGTTTCGGGCGCGCATTCGCGGCGTGCGCGAACGGGCTGACGGGTGGTTTGCACTTGACCTGAAGTTTGATGCGCCAATTGACGTGGTCAAATTTGAAGCCTTCAGCAACTTTCGCAGCTATGTAAACTGCAACGTTCATAGGCTTGGCCGCACATTTGAGAAAACCTCGGATGGGCAGCCGCATGTGGTGCTTAACCTTAGCTAAAAACGACTATCCACTTGCCGCTTTTATAGGCGGCAAGTGCCCGATTGCGCCCTAGCCTGCCAGTAACAATCTTTGGGGGCACCATGAACGAACATTCCGTAGATCGCCGTAAAATAGACCCAACGCGGCGCAAGCCCGATGGCTCGCCCGATGACAATGACCGGGTGGAAATTGGCCCGACTAAGCTGGCCTTTGATGAATGGGCCGCGATTGGGTTGCAGGCCCCCAACCTTGATACCATGCGCCAATTCCGGCATCGCCGCTTGGTTGAGCATGTCAATGAACGGGATTTGGCCGGGCTGCTGATGTTTGACCCACTCAACATTCGTTATGCCACCGACAGCACCAATATGCAGTTGTGGAACACCCATAACCCGTTTCGCGCCTGCCTTGTTTGCGCCGATGGTCATATGGTGTTGTGGGATTACAAAAACTCACCCTTCCTATCGGCCTTCAACCCGCTGGTGAACGAGGTGCGCTCGGGCGCTTCAATGTTCTATTTCTCGGCCGGTGATTTGGGTGAGACCAAGGCCGAAGCCTTTGCTAAACAAGTGTCCGAAGTGCTTGACGAACACGCGCCGGGCCAAAAGAAACTGGCGATTGATAAAATTATGGTCGCCGGGTTGCGGGCGATTGAAGCGCGCAATTTTATTGTAACCGATGGTGAGGAAGTGACCGAGAAGGCCCGCTCTATCAAAGGCCCGGATGAAGTTTTGGCGATGCGTTGCGGGATATATGCCTGTGAAATGGCTGTGGCCGAAATGGAGCGCGTAGCCAAACCGGGGATGAGCGAGGATGATGTTTGGGCCGTGCTACAAGCCGAAAACATTCGTCGTGGCGGTGAGTGGATCGAAACGCGCCTACTGTCATCAGGCGTCCGCACCAACCCGTGGTTCCAAGAATGTGGCCCGCGTATTATCCAAAACAACGAAATTTTGGCCTTTGATACCGACCTGATCGGCGCCTATGGCATGTGTTGCGATATTTCGCGCACCTGGTGGTTGGGTGACGGCAAGCCGCGCCAAGACATGATTGATGACTATAATCTGGGTTGGGAACATATTGATAAAAACATGGCCATGCTAAAGCCCGGCGTGACCATGAAAGAACTGGCCTATAATTGCCACGTTTTGCCGGATATTTATCAAAAGCAGAAATATTCCTGTTCGATGCATGGCGTGGGACTGTGCGATGAATGGCCCCATATCGACTATGTTGACGCCTATCAGCCTGGCGCGTTTGATTACCCGCTTCAGGCCGGTATGATGCTATGTGTCGAGGCACTGATTAGTCGTGAAGGTGGGGATTTCTCGATTAAACTCGAAGATCAGGTCCTGATTACTGAAACCGGGTTTGAAAATATGACCCGCTATCCACGCGACAAGGTATTGATGGGGCTAAGTTAATAGCCCTGCACGACATGGTAAATATCGGACGGGCGGCGCCAAAGGATCTTGGGCCGCCCGATGCCGTAATAAAACCGTCCCACCGCGCGGCCAATATACCACAGGCCCCGTTTTTCATTGAAAACAAGCACTACGCCACCGATGAGCGTGAAAACCACCGCCTGAATCAAGCTTTGAAAACAAAAGAATAGATTCAAAATATGGCCGCGAAACCAGCCCCAGTGAATAAGGTTGATCAACCCTGCATGATGGCCCTGCGACATTAGTTTTCGCGTACGGAATTTGAATGTTGCCCGTTCTTCTGGGATCGTTTCCATACTCAAAGCAGCCGGGACATATCGGATACTTTCACCCCTATCGGACAATTGAACCGACAGCAAAACATCTGAGCCGCCAACAGTATTAAGCCTCATATCAAACCGCGCATTACGTCCTTCGGCAGCAAAAATACTACGCTTGAATACGACGTTTTGGGTGCAGAAGATGCGCAATTTTTGTCCACGTCGGCGCCCAAGCTTTTTGGTCGATTGAAAAATTGGCAGCGATGTCTCAGGCTCAATCATCATCGCGCCGCCGGCGAATATATTGCAATCAGGATAGTCATGGATGGCCGACGCTATCTCGGCCAGCCATTCGGCCGACAAAACCTCGTCATCATCAATAAAGCCAAGCCACGCGGAATCAGTCGCTAAAAACGCATCAATCGCCATATTGCGCGCCCGCACCACACCAATTTCAGGCTGGTGAAAATAAGTGACGCTCAAATCCGACTGAAATTTCTCAACAATGCTTTTGGCCACTTGCTCCGGGCCGCTTTCAACAACCAATATGCGGAGCTCAAAGCACGACGGCACCATCAGACTGGTGCAACTTTGCAACAGTTCAGCAAGCATTTTGGGTCGGAGCCGCGTACAGACAGCGATCGTAAGGAATTGCATTTTATTTTCAATTTTTATTGGTTATGTGTCTACAGACAAGAGTCTTAAATCATTCTGATGGAGTCTAAAATGATTAAAACTATCCGTGTTGCTCTGGCAGCCGTTCTCGCCGGTGGCGCAGCTTATGCTGGTTCCGCAGTCTTCGTCGCACCTGAAGTTGCAATGGTTGAAGAACCAATGCGCAACGGTTCGGGCGCGTGGCTAATCCCGCTGGCGATCATCGCGATCCTAGCGCTGACACTCACGAACAACGATTCGAATTCTTAAGCTTTAGGGCTTCGAAAGCACCCGGCCTTGGGGCCGGGTGCTTTTTTTTATTGACCATCGACGCTAAGATAAATGGGCGGGGCGGATCGCCAGATCGATGTTAAAAAGCCGAATGCGCGGCTTGCCTGCATTATGGCACGGCTAATCAAATAAAGCCCACGCCTTTCTGAGCCGACCAAAACCAACGCGCCAAGGAGCAGATGCGCAGTTGCACGAACAAACAATTTCACCGCCAGTATAACTGCAAGAAAACGCCCACGAATTGGCCCCTTGCGGTCGCTCAAGATGTTCCCGTTGATCTGTGCTTGATGGTGCCATTTGCGAATTTGATAGCCAATACCAGTCCGCTCTGCCGGAATTATTGCATAGGCCAGCGCCGTGGGGATATGTCGTATTATGCCACCAGAATCGCCTACCCGCAAAAACAGGTCGGCATCTTCACCGCCCACCAAATTATAGCGCATATCAAACCGCAAAGCAGCGCCGTCGTCTGCAAAAACCCAACGTTGCAGCAGGGAGTTACCGGTACCGCCATGCGCGATCCGGGCACCATATTTCAGCTTTCGTGTCGTAATTGCCTTAACAAGCGGTGATGCATTATCGGGAAATAACTTATGTGTAGGCCCTACAAATACCGAAGTATCAGGAAATTTTTGCCGCGCTGCAAGCAATTCAACCAGCCAATCCGGCGCAACAGTTTCATCATCGTCAACAAAAGCCAGCCAATCGGCATTTGTTTCTAAAAACGCGTCGATCACAGTGTTGCGCGCGTTCGTTAGCCCAGTTAACGCAGAATATCGCCATGTGATGTTAATCCGCGCGGAAAACTGCGCCACGACACCCTTAGCGCCAGATTTTGGGCCGTTCTCGACAACAATCACAATGACAGCTTCACCCGATAGCTGAATCGCTTTGACACAGCTTTCCAACAGTTCCGTTAGCATTTTGGGGCGTTCACGTGTGCACACGCCTATCGCAATCATACTGCCCACCTTTGCCTGCCAATTCGTCTGCGCGCCGAAATCATTTAATTGCCTAGCGTCAGTTTGCCTAATTATCCACACTATATATTGTGGTTCCTCCCTACAATCTGCCATAGTGGTGCCCGAGCAGAACAGGAAAACCCATGGCGGCGATCGACCTTTTTGATGATAATTCTGATCCGGATGACTATTCGGCCAAATCTATTGAAGTTTTGGAAGGGTTGGAACCCGTGCGCAAGCGGCCGGGCATGTATATTGGTGGCACCGATGAACGTGCACTGCACCACCTTGTGGCCGAGGTTTTGGACAATTCGATGGATGAGGCCGTTGCCGGCCATGCCAATCGGATAGATGTCGAACTGCATGCCGATTATTCGGTGACAATTCGCGATAATGGGCGTGGCATTCCTGTCGACCCGCATCCAAAATTCCCCGACAAATCAGCGCTTGAGGTGATTTTGTGCACGCTTCACGCAGGCGGTAAGTTTTCGGGAAAGGCCTATCAAACATCGGGTGGTTTGCATGGTGTCGGCATTTCAGTCGTAAACGCGCTATCGGACCGGGTTGAAGTTGAGGTGGCGCGCAATAAATTGCTGTATCGCCAATGCTTTAGCCGGGGCGTTCCACAAGGAAAAATTGAAGAGGTCGGCGCGGCCCCAAATCGGCGTGGCACGTCAATTACCTTTCACCCAGACGCGGAGATTTTTGGCGCTTCGGCCCGGTTCAAGCCAGCGCGAATGCTGAAAATGGTCCGCTCCAAGGCGTATTTATTTTCAGGCGTTGAAATCCGTTGGAAATGTGCGGAGGAATGTATCACCGATACCACGCCTCAAACGGCTGTATTTCATTTTCCCGGTGGCCTTGCCGATTACCTGAACGAAACGCTGGAAGGTGCTGCAACTTATAGCGAAAAACCTTTCGCGGGCAAGGTGCAGTTCGCCGAGCGTTTTGGTGCTGCGACCGTTGGGTCGGTTGAATGGGCAATCAGTTGGACGCCGGCGCGTGATGCGTTTGTGAATTCCTATTGCAATACTGTGCCGACGGCCGAGGGTGGCACCCATGAGGGTGGATTTTGGGCGGCCGTGCTGAAAGGCGTGCGCGCTTACGGCGAATTGGTATCCAATCGCAAAGCGGCGCAAATCACCCGAGAAGACGTGATGGCCGGTGGCTGCGCAATGATTTCGGTGTTCATTCGCGAGCCGGAATTTGTTGGCCAAACCAAAGACAGGTTGGCCAGTGCCGAGGCCGCGCGCTTGGTTGAACAATCGGTTCGTGACCATTTTGACAATTGGCTCGCCTCTGATACCAAATCGGCTGCTGCAATTCTTGATTACTTGGTTTTACGTTCAGAAGAGCGCCTGCGCCGGAGGGCTGAAAAGGAAACGCAGCGCAAATCTGCCACTAAAAGGCTGCGCCTACCGGGCAAACTGGCCGATTGTTCAGCAGGTGCGCGTGAAGGGACCGAGCTGTTTTTGGTTGAAGGTGATTCCGCCGGAGGCAGTGCCAAGCAAGCGCGCAACCGCAAAAACCAAGCGATTTTGCCTCTGCGCGGTAAAATTCTGAACGTGCTTGGCGCGTCAGGCGCGAAAATGACACAAAATCAGGAATTGGCCGACCTATGCCAAGCAATGGGGGTTTCCACCGGCAGCAGGTTCAACATTGATGACCTGCGCTATGACCGAATTATCATCATGACCGATGCTGACGTTGACGGTGCGCATATTGCCAGCTTGCTCATGACGTTTTTCTTTACACAAATGCGCCCACTGATCGAGACTGGCCACCTATTCCTTGCCGCCCCCCCGCTATTTCGTCTGAAACAAGGTGCAACGTCGGTTTATGCGTCGGATGAGTTGGAAAAGGATGACTGGCTAAAACGCGGGCTGGGCGGGCGCGGCAACATTGATGTAAGCCGCTTTAAAGGTTTGGGTGAAATGAACCCATCGCAGCTTAAAGAAACAACGATGGACCCGAAATCGCGCAAGCTGATCCGGGTGAGCATTGACGACGACGAACCCGGCGAAACCGATGATTTGGTGGAGCGTTTGATGGGTAAAAAGCCGGAAATGCGCTTCCAGTTTATCCAAGAAAACGCGCGGTTTGTGGAGGAGCTGGATGTTTAACCCAACTCGCTACCTGGTTTAGCTAACCTCAATATCCACCACGAATATCCCGTCTGCTCCGCCCACACATTGCGCAACCAGCATCAGGCCTGCGGATTTGTGGGTCGGGTTGGCATCGTAATCTGCCAATGCTTGGCGGTCACGATATGTTGCGATGAAACCCGCGTCATAATCAGGCGACTTGTGCTCATAATCGCGGTTTGGGCCATAATCCAGGCCGATAAACCCCGGCACTTCACCCACAAGCCCGCGCAACTTTGCTATCGCAATGGCAAGCGCATCATGGTCGGCATCTGGTCGCAGGTTCAAAAAAACGCAATGTTTGATCATGGCATCAGGCCCCTATGTTTGACAGCATTGACCATAGCGCTTCATCCACCTCAACCACTGTTTTTAATTGTTTACCCTGCCCCGGCATCCGTGCGCCGTCTTCGGCGGTAATGCTCGCGGCCAACTGTGCCAAACGTTCATAAAACGCGTCTGACGTGCTGGGATCTATCAGCAGGTAATACTGCCCAAGGTCATGTGGGGCGCCGTTTGGTGCTTTCAACGGCTTTACGTCTTTTGAAAGCAAGCCACCTGTCATGCCTGCGGCCAGCAATTCGGCCATCAGCCCAAAACCCCAACCTTTATAGCCACCTGACGACACCAACGCGCCTGCAAGCGCGGCTTCAGGGTCGGTCGTTGGCTGGCCTTCACTATCAACCGCCCAGCCAAGGGGGATGCGCTCGCCCGCCGCCTTGGCCATGGTGATTTTGCCAAGCGCCACGGCGCTGGTGGATTGGTCAAACTGCATCGCCAGCCCGCCCTTGCCATCGGGCACCGAAAACGCAATCGGGTTTGTGCCAATAATCCGGGTTTTACCGCCCGGCGGGGCCACAATGGGCGTTGCATTGGTAAGCCCAATGCCAATATAGCCAGCGCGCGCAATTTGTTCGGTGAAATAGCCAAGCGAGGTGCAGGTATGGGCGTGGCAAACAGCCAGTGACGCGGTGCCATTAGCGGCCACAGCCTTTAGCGCTGCGGGCAATGCACGCACAAAAGCTGGTTGTGCAAACCCAAACTGCGCATCTGCAACCACAGTTCCGGGGCGCGGCGTTGTTATAGCTGGCTCAGCCTGACCATTTACCCGGCCCGATGCCAATTGCAGGCAATAGCTTTCAAGGTAGTAAAGCCCGCAAATCACATTGCCACGCGCCTCGGCGGCAACAACGGCATCGGTTACGGCGCTGGCAATCCAATCCGCAGCACCATGGCGCAACAAGGCTGCCATGGTCAGGGTGCGAATATCATCAAGTGTTATGGAAATTTTCGGCATCATCATCCCTTAGTTTTTGAGCAGGATAAGAGCCGAACGCCCGGCGCGATACTATGTTTGCGACTGTTCTTCTAACGACAGCCACTCTTCTTCAGCACTGCCCAGCTTTTTTTGCCGATCGCTAAGCGCGTCAGTCGCCTTGGCAAAGCGCGCCGGATCAGTTGAATATAGGTTAGCCGTGGCAAGCAGCGCGGTTAGCTTTGCAATATCCGCCTCCAAGCCCGCAATCACTTTGGGCAATGATTTGAGCCGATGCGATTCGGTAAAGCTAAGGCCCGACTTGCTTGGCTTGGTCGCGGGTGCAAGCTGCGTTGGTTTTTTGGTATTGGCTGAAACGGGCGTTTCGGCAGGCGTGGTGCGTTGGCTAAGCGAATCTGTGTAGCCGCCCGCACAAACTGTAACATTGCCGGTGCCATCCAATACCAGCGTCGTTGTGGCGATTCTGTCAATGAAATCACGATCATGGCTGACCAAAAGAACGGTGCCATCAAAATCGTCGACCAGTTCTTGCAACAGATCAAGCGTTTCCACATCAAGGTCATTCGTGGGTTCATCGAGGATGAGTAGGTTTGAAGGCTGCGCCATTAGCCGGGCCAGTAACAACCGCGCCTTTTCACCACCTGAAAGGGCTGAAATTGGGCTGCGGACCTGCTCGTCAGCAAACAGAAAATCTTTCAGATAACCCACAACATGCCGCGCCACGCCGCGCACCATAATTTGGTCATTGCGACCAGATCCGCCGATAGTTGGGTCTTCGGTTAGTGATGTCCATAGCGTTTGTTTTGGGTCAAGCTGGGCGCGGTTTTGGTCAAACACCGCCGGCACAAGGTTAACACCAAGTTTAATGGTGCCACTATCGGGCTGCAACGCACCGGTAAGCATATTGAGCAACGTGGTTTTACCAGCGCCATTTGGGCCAACAAACGCGACACGTTCACCGCGCTGAATGCGCAATGTGAGGTCGTTTACCAAAACACGGTCTCCGAATGCTTTGGTAATGTTGCGCGCATCCACCACAAGCGCACCCGATTTTGGGGCCGCCTCAAATTCCATGGCAGCCACACCTGCCCGACGAATTTGGCCCGACCGCTCGGCGCGCAAATCAGCCAAGCGGCGCACGCGGCCCATATTGCGTTTACGACGCGCTGAAATACCCTCAACCGCCCATCGGCCTTCAGCTTTAATAAGTCGGTTTAGCTTGTGGCGTTGCTGGTCTTCTTCTTCAAAAACCTTATCGCGCCATTCTTCAAAATGGGTAAACCCACGATCAACGCGCCGCACTTGCCCACGATCGACCCACAAAATTGCCCGTGTCAGCGCGCGCAAAAAGGCGCGGTCATGGCTGATCAGGACAAAAGCTTTTTGCGTGCTGGCAAGCTCTGCTTCAAGCCACGCAATCATTTCAATATCAAGGTGGTTGGTCGGCTCGTCCAGCAACATCAGGTCAGCATCTTGGGCCAATAGGCGGGCAAGCGCTGCACGGCGGCGTTCCCCACCTGATGCGGCCTCGGGCGAAATATCGCCATCCAGCTTCACACCCTCAAGGGCAATATCTGCGCGGTAACCTTCATCTTCATGCAATCCGGCACGCACCCAGTCACTTAGCGTGGCATAGCCCGTAAAGTCTGGGTCTTGCGCCATCATGGCAATGTGCTGGCCGGGTTGAATAAAGATATTGCCCTTATCGGGCGTTACGCTGCCCGACATAATGCGCAATAGGGTTGATTTGCCTGAGCCGTTGCGCCCCACCAGTGCAACGCGGTCGCCCGGTTGAATGGCCATTGAAAGGCCGTCAAATAGCGGATCGCCGCCAAAATTCAGGGCGATATCGGTGAGAGTCATGATTGGGGGCTGTGCCATGGCCGCCATATCGCCCGGCGCGGTGGCTGCGTCAAGCCCCGGGACTTGCAACCGCACAAACCGCCGCATAGCCTGCGGCTGTTCTGACGGAGACAAAAATGCTTAAACCTCATGCCGCCACGATTGCCAGCACCTTCGCCCCACCGGTAATGGAAGCCCGCCGTTGGCTAGATGGGGTTGTGATGCCCGATGATCGGCCTTTGCTAAACCTTAGCCAAGCCGCCCCTGTGGCCCCACCCCCGGCCGCGTTGCGTGCCGCGCTTGCCGCTGCCGTGGCCGAGGATGACAGCCATATGTATGGGCCGGTGCTTGGCCTACCTGCATTGCGGGCCGAAATTGCGGCGCGCTGGTCGGCTGATTATCGTGGTGATATCCGGGCAGAGGATGTGGCGATCACGTCGGGGTGCAACCAAGCCTTTGCGGCAGCCATGTCCACCATAGCGGCCCCAGGTGAATCGGTTATTTTGCCGACGCCGTATTATTTCAACCATAAAATGTGGCTGGATATGCAGGGGATTAACGCTATCCCCCTGCCCTGTGGTGATGGCATGTTGCCCGATTTGGCGCAGGCCGAAGCGCTCATTTCGCCAAGCACCCGCGCCATCGTGCTCATTTCGCCCAATAACCCAACAGGTGCCGAATACCCGCGCGCGCTGATGACAGGCTTTTTGGCCTTGGCGCGCCAGCTTGGCCTAGCGCTGATCATTGACGAAACCTACCGTGATTTCCACGCCGACCCGCACCCGGTGCATGACCTATTTGCCGACCAAAAGTGGCGCGACACACTTGTCCATCTATATTCCTTTTCTAAAGTGTTCCGCCTGACCGGCCACCGGGTTGGCGCGCTTGTTACCAGCCCTGCCCGGTTAGCTGAGGCTGAGAAGTTTTTAGATACGGTTGCCATTTGCCCCAACCAGCTTGGGCAAAAAGCCGCATTATTTGGCCTGCGCAATTTGCAAGATTTTATCGCCGAAGAACGCGCAGAAATTCTGAGGCGTAGAGCAATCGTGAAAGTGGGGTTTTCAAACCTTGCTGGTTGGCACTTACTTGGTTGCGGCGCATATTTCGCCTATGTTCAATATGATATGGAAATTGACAGTGACACCCTTGCCAAACGGTTGGTGACTGAAGCCTCGCTTTTGGTTTTGCCCGGCACAATGTTTGCGCCAAGCGACGATATTGCGGCGAAAAGGCAGCTGCGTATCGCTTTTGCGAATGCCAATGCGGCCGAGCTTGCAACGCTGTTTGCACGTTTGGCTGCTTTTCAACCCTAGCCGCAGCGCAATAGCCTTGCCTAGCGGCATCGCAATCCTTACAAACACCAAAAAATTGCAAATCTGGTTAAGGCGAAGGACTTATTATGCCAACTTCACTGCGCTCCCGCTCATCCAAGGTTCTTGTTTATTCACTGGTTGGTGCACTGATCGTCGGCATGGCCGGGTTTGGGATTAGTGATGTCCTTTCGGGCGGGTCGCGCACCGATGTGGCAACGGTTGGAAGTTCAACAATAAGCCAACAGGAATATAGCCGCGCGCTTGCGCAGGCGCTCAACAACACCTCGCAGCAATTTGGCCAGCAGCTAACAATGGAACAGGCCCGCCTGCGTGGAATTGATACCTCAACCCTTAGCCAACTTATCACCTCGCGCGCTTTGGAAAACGAAGCGGCGGCACGTGGTGTTGCAGCGAATGATGCTATGCTCAGCGCCTCTATCCGCTCAACAGCCGCGTTCAGAAGCACGAACGGCACGTTTGACTCCGAGGCCTATAGCTACGCGCTGCGCAATGCCAGTTACACTGTGCGCGAATATGAAACGCTCATCCGCGCCGAATTATCGCGCAACTTAATGCGCCCGGCTATCGTATCTGGTGCGCCGGTTGATGATACCGCCGCAATTGCCCTTGGCCGTTTCTTGAACGAAGAATTTTCGATTGATTGGGTGCGGATTGATCTGGATGCAGTGGCCCTTCCGGCCCCACCAACCGATGCCGAACAGGCAGAATGGCATGCAGCCAATGAAGCCGACTATACCCTGCCAGAAAGCCGCACACTGACGATTGCATCGCTTTCAATCGCCGATTTGGTTGCGCAAGCTGGTGTAACAGACGACCAAATCGCTGCCGAATACGCCGCGCGCCTAAGCCAGTATGAAACGCCCGAACGCCGCGGAATTGACCGCTTGGTTTTTGCCGATGAGGCCAGCGCTAGCGAAGCGCGCGCCCGCCTTGATGCAGGTGATGTAAGCTTTGATGATTTGATAACCGAGCGTGGTGTTACGCCTGATATGGTTTCACTCGGCCTCATTCCGGCAACGTCACTAAATTCAGAAGCACGCTTTAGTGTATTTTCATTGCCAGAACCCGGCATTGTTGGCCCTGTAACCTCAGACCTCGGGCCAGCCTTGTTCCGTGTTAACGCCATTGCCGCTGGCACCACCACGCCGCTGGCGGATGTCGCCGAGGAAATTCGCACTCAACTTGCGCAACCTTTTGTGCGCCAAACGAGCGCCGAAACCTATGGCAAAGCTGAAGAGTTAATTGCCGCTGGTGCGACCATAGAAGAAGTGGCCGCCGAAGTTGGCATGACGCTGAGCACCATGGAGTTTAACGCCGACCGCCGCGATGGTTTGGCTGCCGATGAGAAATTTCGCATTGAGGCCGCAGCAGCCGAGCTTGGCTTAGACCGCGACCTGATTGAGGCTGACAATGACAGCTTGTTCGCGCTGCGCGTTGACGAAATTATTCCGCCAAGCGTTAAGCCACTGGCAGATGTGCGCGATGAGGTTATTGCCGCTTGGACAGCCGATGCGCATTTAAAAGCGCTGAGCGCGCAAGCCGAGTCGCTCGTCAGCCAAATTGACGCTGGCGCCAATTTTCTGGCGATGATGGACACGCTTTCACTGACCGTTGCCAACGCATCCGGCCTTACGCGTGGCACCCCCAGCGATGCAATTCCCCAAGCTGCCGCCGCTGCTGCATTTGATGTGCCCATCGGGGGTGTCGTCCAAGTGGCGGATGGCGAAGGCTACATCATTTTGCACGTTGCAGGCATTACCGAAGCCAGCGCTCAAAGCTATGCCGAATATACCGCCCGGCGTCAGGCCGCCGATAGCAACGGGCTTGCAGACGACATTTATGAGTATTTCGCGGCGACTGTGCGCGATAATGCGGATGTCGAGATCAATACGCCGCGCATTGAAGCGGTCATCAACTCTATCCGCTAGCATGTCGATCCACCCAAACTTTGATGAATTTGCGCGCGGCTATGACGCGGGCCACAATCAGGTTGTTTGGACGCGGCTAATCGCCGATTTGGACACGCCAGTCTCGCTGATGCTGAAGCTGGCCCAAGCGCGCAAAGATTCGTTTTTGCTAGAATCCGTAACGGGTGGTGAGGTGCGCGGGCGCTATTCAATTTTGGGCATGAAGCCTGATTTGATTTGGCGTTGCCGTGGCACAAAGGCTGAGATTAACCGCATGGCCCGGTTTGATGAGAATGCGTTTGAACTGGAAACCCAAGCACCGCTTGAATCGCTACGCAGCCTGATTGCCAATTCAAAAATTGATCTGCCCGAAGGGCTACCGCCGATGTCTGCCGGACTGTTTGGTTATTTGGGCTATGACATGATCCGCCTTGTGGAGCATTTACCAAATGTGCGGCCCGACCCGCTGAACCTGCCAGATTCAATTTTGCAGCGCCCCTCGGTCGTTGTGGTGGTTGATGGTGTTAAGGGTGAAATTTGCGTTATCTCGCCAGCTTGGGTTGGCGAAGGTCAGTCGGCCCGCGCTGCCTATGCCCAAGCCGCCGAACGCGTTAGCGATGTGTTGCGCGATCTTGATCGCCCCACTCCTTCAGAAGTGTTTGACTTGGCAGGCCTGCAAGATGCCGCTCCGATCTCAAATACCAGCCATGCGCGGTATATGGAGATTGTGGCCAAGGCCAAGGAATACATCGCGGCAGGCGATATTTTTCAGGTTGTGCCGTCACAACGCTGGTCCATGCCATTCACGCTGCCGCCTTTCGCGCTTTACCGGGCATTGCGGCGCACAAACCCTTCGCCTTACATGTTTTATTTCAATTTCGGTGGGTTCCAAATTATTGGCGCCAGCCCCGAAATTTTGGTTGGCGTGGCTGACAAGCGCGTCACCATCCGCCCTATTGCGGGCACGCGTAAACGTGGCGCGACCACTGCCGAGGATTTGGCGCTTGAGGCTGAACTTCTGGCCGACCCAAAAGAATTAGCCGAGCATTTGATGCTGTTGGACCTTGGGCGCAACGATGTTGGCCGCGTAGCCAAATTTGGCTCGGTCAAACCGACCGAGAAATTTATTATCGAGCGGTATTCGCATGTGATGCATATTGTATCGAATGTCGAAGGTGAATTGCGCGACGGTGAAGACGCGCTATCAGCGCTATTGGCTGGGCTGCCAGCTGGCACGGTTTCCGGTGCGCCCAAAGTCCGCGCAATGGAAATTATTGACGAGTTGGAAAGTGAAAAGCGCGGCGTTTATGGCGGCGGCGTTGGCTATTTCTCGGCCAATGGTAATATGGATATTTGCATCGCCTTGCGCACCGCTTTGGTAAAAGATGATATGTTATATGTGCAAGCGGGTGGCGGTGTGGTTGCCGATAGCAACCCAGAGGCCGAGTTTCAAGAAACGGTCGATAAATCCAAGGCCTTGCGGCAAGCCGCAGTGGATGCAGCTTTATTTGTAAAAGCCTATTCCAGCCAATAAAAACGCGTTATTGCGGGTTACGCAGCACTGCGGAAACAGGTGCCAGCACCATGCCGCGCGGTTTTGGTGCATCAATCCATGACAGCATAACCGGCACCATTGCCGCATCCATTTGCACCACAACAACCTGATTGCCGCGCTGCATTACATCCTGCGCCACACCGTCAAGCGCCAAGCGGGCATTGGTTGCATCGCCATCAGTGTTGATCCGCGTGCTCACCGCGATGGCAGGTAAACCGGCCTCGCCAGCCTGACCAAGAATACCACCAAACCCGGTTTGGGTAATATAGGCCAAACCATGTTCACCAAGCAGCGCCAAAAGCGTGAAATTCGCCGCAGGCTCGCTTGCTGCCTCTTTGTCGAGCACGCCAACGCTTCCGGTCATTGATCGAATTGTTTGGCTAAGCTGGGGCACAGAATTGCGTGTTTCACCTGCCAGCGCTGTCAAAATCTCAAACCCCATGGCACGATACGCACCGATTTCTTCAAACTGGGTCATCGGATCAATTGCAATGGTTAGCGGCTGGCCCTGAAGTGACGAAATGTCTAACCCGTCGGGCACGACCAGAACCAAGGCCAACCCGCGTGAATTTCTGGGCATGTTGAAGGGCAGCGAATTGCGCTCAAACGCCAAAAGCTGGCCAGCACGGGGGGCCGTTGTTGCAATAGTTAGATCTGGGGTTTGGGGTGTAGCTTCCTGCGACGCCGCGCCGTCAGCCGGTGCCACTGATGTTGAAGCCGTTTCCGGCGCTGCATCGGCAACCACCGGATCATTACTTGCTATCGGCGCATCACCGGGCATACGAAAAATAATC
>Ga0105053_10005622_pt1 | contig 17742 bp, 12 predicted proteins | sample BON01_FD_78093 | JGI IMG/M metagenome (GOLD analysis project Ga0105053, IMG submission 78093) | Freshwater microbial communities from Lake Bonney liftoff mats and glacier meltwater in Antarctica - BON-01 | ecosystem: Environmental > Aquatic > Freshwater > Ice > Glacier meltwater | place: Lake...
AAGCCCCCTGTGGTGTCTGAAGAACACTTTCGAGGTACACAGTGCGTGCGAGCGGGTGCGTGCGAGAGGGTGCGTGCGAGAGGGTGCGTGAGAGAGCGTGCGTGAGAGAGCGTGCGTGCGAGAGGGTGCGTGAGAGAGCGTGCGTGCGAGAGCGTGCGTGAGAGAGCGTGCGTGAGAGAGCGTGCGTGAGAGAGCGTGCGTGCGCTCGTAAGGGGGCTGCTGACACCGCCGCGCGTGGCACAGGAACACTCTGTCAACATAAAGGACAACCCAAACATGCTGGTACACGTCTTTATGTTCATATTCAACCGCGAGATCGACAGCAGTTCTGGTATCGGAGCACTACTGACACGCGACATGAACCTGGTGCAAAGCAACGACCTGCGGCTGCGGGTGCTGGGCCGGATGAGCAACACTTTCACCCCAAAGAGCGTCTCAAACGACATGTGCATCGTGCTGCAGTGCTTGGAGTTCGCACCCTTACAGCAATTGCAACTGGACATGGAAGCCAGCAGCTCCATCCATGCATATGACCCCGAAGAACCCGCATTCGAAGTGCAGAGCCAGTTATACAGCAGGCCCTCGCTGTTGCAGATCCAGAGCAATCTCAGTGCACAGTCCCGCTTCCAACACAGCAACGCGGCGTTGCGCCTAGGCAAGCGGCACAGCGAGATGCCATGCGACCTTCCTTTGAGCCAGGAGACGTGGGGAGGGTATTCGTGCGCACAGCAACAGGTGGTGCTCTTCCTGGCCAGTGTCCGGCTCGACTGCATCCACCAGAAGGAGTCGCACATGGGGCTTGTCGTGCCGACCAAGGGACGCCTGACTTTCGCCTCATACCACACCCCGCCGAACAGCGGCACGCAGATCACAGGCCCGGTCTCCACCATGCTCCTGCGTGTCGGAGAGGCCATGGACCTCAACAAACTGGAGATGTGTGTGGTGGCCAGGCAGTTTGCCGAGATCTGCTTCGGGGGTGTCTTTGGGAACATGCAGATCCAGACCATGACTATAGTCTTTTACGTGCAGATGTACCTGATTGCTTTCATGCACAAGGACACGCGCCTCCAATGCTACTTCTCTGTCGTGGACAACTTCAACAAGCGCATACCACACGCGCTGCAGCATCTGATGTTGCCAGAATACATTCCACACACCCTTACCGAGAGGATGCACACATATTCCACCGAGCATCCTATGCCGCTGTTTGTTGTGGAGCAGATTTTGCGCCCCCTGTGTGTGTGACGTGCTCGCCACAGCACAGGCAGGTATATGAGTGTCTCTGCTGGCAGCAAAAGTCACGGAGATGAGTATTTACATCTGCAGACACGCGGACAAGGAGTCTACTCGATACGATTCCATGCTGTCGGAGGAAGGTCATGCACAGGCCTTTCTGCTGGGCCAGGCACTGGCCCCCGCGCCCAACACCAGCCGCTACATCATGTCGTCCCCGTACGGCAGATGCCTGCAAACAGCAACAGCAATTTCAGGGCAGGGGGGCCCCCTGATTCTCGTGGAGTACGGCCTGTCAGAGGGGCCGTCACACGTCCCGGGATCCATACCGCCGTTTAGCAGTGTACATAGCGCGTTCCCGCGCATAGACACGACATACGACACGACGCTTTTCGAACCAAGTGGCGAGACCAGTCAGCGACACGTCCTGCAGCGATGCGAGCCGGTAGCGAGGTATATTTCAGATTTATGGGAGAGTTGCGGGGGGGGCTCGGAGATTGTTGTTGTCACTCATGGCACGGTGGCAATGGGGCTGGTGGTAGCAATGGTGCGTGTCCAGGGCGAACACTCAGCCTCCTGTGCACTCAAAACAGAGGGCTGCTGCGCGGCTGGTTATTACAAGATTACCCGGGCCCCACACACACTGCACGGACCCGCCTGGGAGACCGATTTTACCTGCCACTCTGGCCACATCCCAAACCACAAGAGAACATCAGGGACGACGCCAATTTGTTATCTCCAGAGGGATGAGCTCAGATAGTCTCACAGAGCTGCCGCACAGCGAATAGCGTGCTGTAGGTAGAAAGGACATATACACAGACCCCAACGGCGATAGGGATGCTGGTAATATAACACGAGGCCTTCGAGTAGTTCTCGTCAAATACTGTGCCCGCTATGGCGACAGCCGTTATCGACAACAGCACCATAACCCCCCCCAGGCACAGCAGCGTGATACACCATTGCTTACGTTCGTCGGGCATGGAAGTCACCGTGGCAAAGGCTATCTGCGAGGCGATTCCCGCTAGTGCGCTGGCGGACAGTATGTAGAAATCGGGGCTGGTGTCGGGGTCGCGGTGCGTGGAGCAGGCACGTTCGACGGAACACATGAATAGAAAGACTGAGGCCATGCACAAGAAGATCCCGAATTTTCCGTTCTTCCAATAATGCAATGTGCAGCAGAACACATAAACGGAGGCCCCGGGGAGACCGACAAACAGTCCGAGGTAGAAGAGCGAACAGTCGTATGGGATCCCGGTAATGTCCACGGTCACGCGCGCGGCGTGTATGCTCGTGTAGACAAACACACAAATGGGTCCCAGGATACACCCGACACACACCACCCACACGCATTCGATGACAATGTTGAAGTGAGGAGAGACAACGACGTCATGTCCTGCAAACCCGACGCTCTTCACTTCGAGGATAAGCGCAGGGGACGAGGGGTCAAACATGTGTTTGGACGACTCTAGTATGCGATTTTTTCGGCGCGAAGACTGCTCTTCGACTTTGTCGAATATGGTGCTCATACTGTTCTCTATACACAGTGTGTCTACCACTTATATACGTGCGCTGGGTGAGGTAAAGCGCGATACGATGGCCTGTATATGGCAGGGCTGCAGGCCAGGGGGTGTGACCTTTGTATCTGTACTGATTTAAAGCATATCAAAGGCAGAGTGTCCCCCCGTGAATTTGCGACGCTAGCACACGATCCCTCTTCACACGCGCGTGTCTGAAAAAAACGGGCTAGCTAATTTTACATACATACACCCCCCCATACTATCGTCTTCACATTGGACTGCTTCTTGTTGGGCTACTTCTTGTTGGGCTACTTCTGGTTCTGTATATAAATAAACTTTAATATTCCCTACGAGTTCAGATGATATCAACATCAAAAAATGCAATGCTGTGCGATTCAAAGGAGTGCAGGACACCAAAACACGATCGGGACCCAGAAATCCACTCTGTAAGCAGATTTGAACAGTTGAACCGTACTACACCCATGTTTCTTCTGCATCATATCACAGACAGCAAAGCAGGCACCCCATTACGCGCATGGTTTTCGAAGTACGAGAATGAAATTCCATCCTTCGTGTGGGGCGAATGGTTGCAGATCAACAGCGAAGTTGACAACTCTGGCATTAGCAAAAAGAAATTCCTGCGCGCGCGACAGCGTGAAATTGTTTTGCTGAGAGCCTTCATCTCGAAATCAGCATCCACGCAAGGAAATTTCAGATATTTGGACATCGAATTGGAGAAAAAGACCAACATGGCGTTGCAAGCCATCAGTGGGATGTTAAAATCATTGGAAACTAGCGGGGAATCGCAAAGTGAGCCCGAAACACTGGGATATCCGTCAGCCTGCACACAAACGCCTTCGCTGGTCAGGGCAGGACTCGTTTTCTCCACAGAAAGTGATCAAAACAACAAGGAACAAGCGAATAACATACAACATGCAATCAAAATCTTAGACGACCCGCATGCACACGACACACAAGCCACAGCAGACGCACTGTGGCTGGTGGAGAAGGACATGGTATCCATGTTGATAAGCGACTTGACGCAAGACGGCGACTTCAACAAAGCAGCAAATGACAAGCGTGTGCACGGTATCATGCTGTTTACAGGAGTATCGAAACTGTTGACGGCCAAAAACACACCCGATTCCCCTCTGAACACGTTTCACAAGGCTGTTTACCTGCAAAGACGGATAAACCAGGAATACGAACTCAAACAGACACCCACTGTGTCTGTAGTCGATGCATTGAACGCGATAGGTAAGATGAAGACGGGAGATGGGTTTTTTCGAATGGCGTTGTCGATGGGGTATATGTTTGCCACACAACAGTCCGTAATGGATGATAAGTACATCAATTTGAAAACGTCGGAAAACATTCTGCAAAGATTTGCTCGGGATGAGTTTGCAGAATTGACAGACAACAAAATGCCCCCACAATGTATATATCCAATTCCAATACAAATAAAGACACCTCCTGCCCCCCAGGGTGATCACACATGCTCTGCTACTCTTATGCGAGCGAAGGACCACGTGAAAACGTGCAGCGCGGTCCTCAAAGATATGATTGTGAACGCACAGCTCAACATCGCCATTGCCGCAGAATTCCCAGTGAGCACCAGCGTAGGGATATCCCCACCAACACCCTGTGATTCAGAAACACGGAGCGAGAGCATCACTGTGTACAACGCACTTCGCTCCCTGCACAACAATGTGTTTACCAAAGAGATGGCCGCGGACATCGTGGGCTTCACCCTGTTGCTACAGAGAGAACCGCAATCGGAGGAGCAGCTGTGTTCTGATCCGAAGATATTCACAAAACCAAGCACCAGCCGAAGGCACAACGCCCGCGACCTGGTCCAAGCACTTGTAAGCAAAGACATTATGCCTGACAAAGAATACAGATTCGCGTGCTGGCGCGCCGATTCTGCAACGTGCATGGGGAAAGCGGGCGTGCACCAAGCCCTTGTGACTGGTGGTACAGGACAAATCTCTCATCGCGTAGACGCACGTCCCGATTACTGCGTCGACGTTGATCTGAATTATCCATACAATAAGGGTGCTGTAGACAAAATGGCGCAGGTGGCGCAGGAAGTATTCGACTCAGACGGGCTGGGGCGCGCTGTCACCGCTGTCGTAACGGTTGAAGGGGGAGGGTTTGTGAGGGAAAATGCGAGGTACATACTAGATGGGAACAAGAGAGAGCTGCGAACGCTGCAGCAGGAAAATGCGGACATTCAAGCAAAACTGGCAGCGAAATACATCGCTCCAAGTGAACTTGTAGCGTCTATCACCGACACACTCAATGTCGCAGCAGGAAACAAAGCGGAGGAGGTGACAGTTCAGGTGGTTCAGTCCGACGCAAACACGGCTGACTTACTGCTGCGACGAGACAAAAATCTTGCTGCTACGAGATCCATACTGAGACAAGCGAGTCAGATTGAAGAGGCAAGAGACTTGCACCATACGAAGCTATTGCTAGATTTTGCAGGGTGTTGGAAAACCCAACAGTACTTTGACGAGGAAGGCAATGTCGCGGCGATGGATGACGTGCCTTTTTCGGACAGATCATATGTTCAAAGACACGTCCGGCTGCAGCAATCGTTCCCGGAATTGGTTCAAAGCTTCCATGCAAACCCAACTGCGTGGCTCGTTGCCATTTCCAAAAGTCTGGCACAGACACATACACAGACACACCCCCTTATAGCTCCTCACGCCGAAGCGCATACCGGCACGCGAGTGGACGCGCCTGTAGAAAAACATTCCGAAATAGCCCCCCCGCATACAGATACAGACAATACCCACAATGTGAACACGTTCTTGGCAAGGGTATCAGCCAAATTAAAATATTTCAACGACGATGAGTTGCTGACAATTTTGCGGTCAAACCTGCCAGATGTGAAGGATGAAGTGCGGACTCTGCTTACAAAATTAGAGCGCACGAGCGCCACAGTGAGCGTACAAGATACTCAAAGCACACTGGGGTATGGGTTATGGCAAGATGAATTGACTCCTTACGACTCAGAAGTACAGAAAAAGGCAGATATTGTCACCAACAGGGCGTTACTCACGATAATGACACAGGAAGCAATTGCTGCCATCGAACTGGACGTTGATTGCACGGGAGTAGATGGTGCCAATAGTATTTTACATACATTGCCCCCTGCACCCGACAGAAACGAAGGTGAACAGTCCAGTGCTCTTGAATTTCATCAAACCCCTCTCACGGGACCAGTCAGCCCCACCCTTGACGGCATGTCTATGCTCCCGGATGAGAAGAGTGCATCATCCAAGATGGTTGTCACCAAAAATTCTAGGTCGGGGTTTGTTGACTTCAAACCACAATTGCCCCATTACCCTGGTGCGCCTGATCATCCCGCGGATAACCGCATGCCTGCTTCGTCCTCTGTTATTCAGCAGCCTGCTGTTGATGGAAGGGGCATCTATTTTGATGGAATAGGCGCTCCTGCTCATTCACTGTTTCACCATGTCGATAGTGCGAGCCTCGCGCAACTCACCGAACAACTTCATAAAGCCCCACATGATGCGTCGGATCCACAAAGACATACTATACTTGTTCACCTGGCACATATTTTCCAGAATCATGAAAAATTTAGCAAAGAAGTGAAATATCTCTTGGCCACGACTCCCCAATATATACTGAAGGAAATCGTGGGGCTGACAAAAATTACACCCGACATGCAGACATTGATGCAAGGAGACGCCGCAAATTTTGTCATAAGTATGAACGCCACACGTTTAGAGGAACAGGCACAAACCCAGCAGAATTTGGCTGCCTGGGAATCGTTCCTGCAGTGGTTAGAAATGATATGCAAAGAATTTGACAAATACACAGATTCTTCCAGGCATCTAGGCAACTTGAGAATATATCTGAATACAATTTTCACAAGGATGTGGAGAGACCCGTATTTTGCAATTTTTTTGAGAGTACTGGGGGCTGTCCTGCTGGGCCTTCTATATGTAATGCTCAAAGAAGGATGGAAATATGCCAAACACCTACTGGTTGTGCTGTGCCTCGTGCTGGCAGCTATAGCACACGACAGTAATATGCGGTTCCTCCCGTTCCACAACGATGGCACATTCGCCCATGCACTGGTATTCTTTTCCACCACAGCTCTTCTCACACACTCCCCGTACATCGGCAAGTGCGCGGCGAAATTGGTGTTAACTATTGTGCAAAAAAGTATAAAAATGATAACGATGCAAGGGGCCGGTATGTTGTTGACCGTGATGCAATCAGGGCCGGGCACGGTCTACGTGCCTCTAACTCCAGACAAATGCTTACTTCTGGATGCATGTAATACATCCCAGCTTTGCATTCAATACTTACAAAAAATGTGTGCGAGCACAGAGTCGGACATGATAAAACAAAACGTTTCCCAGGTAACCCCCCTGCATCTGCACATACCACTACCACACCGCAGGACATCTAACACACACACCTCATACATCCAACAGATTCTAAAAGATCAAAATGATGTGGCGACAAACAAGGACAATGCGCTCATCCGCATAGTGGAAACAATATTGAACAATAGCACTCTACGTGATGTGCCGTCGCTTGTACAAAACTTACATACAAACAGCATCCAAATATTAATAAACCTCGCCTGGACACATATGCACTCAGAAAACTTCGAAAATGACATAGAGGCGATAATGGCACAGATAGGGGTGCATCGCAGCGTCGAAGGGTTGCAAGCCATGCATGTTTATGATTTGTTTAGGGTTGTCATGCAACAAGAAAAACAGTCGGACAAAATTCTCCAAGCAACAACTCATGTGGGACATCTGATTGGACTTCAGCAAAGAGACACCCATAATGAGGCCAGGTTCTTGACGGATTCGGCGAGAAAATTGCTCGCCGACACACGCAAATACGACAAAGGCAATGACATATGGTGTACAGAGCTCGACAACGTATGCAGAAATATTGTCTTCTCGTTCATGATCCCTGCTGTATCTGATGCGTTTGATATTTTGCTGTCTGGCGAATCCGACAACACCCAAGGCATGCACGTAATCATCCCCAAACACATCCTGTTGCGGAATTACCTGAAAGCGGTACTGCACAGGAAACAAATGTGCGGTAACATGGTACAGGTGGCTCCTGGGTTCAACAAGGTGCGTGGGGATAGCCTAGACGTATACTAGATGCTACCTTGCGGCCAAGAAAGAGCCCAATACTGTGTGTGTGTCATTGTATTTTCACAAGTTCATGTGCACGCAGGCGCGTTATACTGAGCTGTGCGTGTGTAGTACCTCATCACACAATACCACCCCCTCCCCCCACAATCCCTCCGTGCCCAACACTACCACACGCTCTGAGCAGATTCGGGACTGCCTTCAGAAAGCGTGTCATATACACGAGAGCCCCGTGTACCAGGGCCTAGAATCGTTCAACAACACTATCAACATCATCTCCGAGCAAGGGAGCAGTATAGACGCAGAAACAATGTTTGATCTGTTTGACATGACAAGAGAAATCATCGATGGGTTCGATGATGTGGTGGACCGGAGCGCCATCTACGCGCAGGCGTCCGGATGGGGTGATATGAAGGAACTGCAACAATATCCAAACTGCCACGAAATTATAATAGTTCTCAAGCAACTACAACACTACAAACAGAGTGATGACAGCGATGCGTGTGAGCGACTGTGTGAAACTTTCGAGAAATGCTGGGAGGCGCTTCTGGATCTGGGGATCGACGAAGGCACAAATGCAGGAAGCTTGAGTGCGAAGGTTGGTAAATGGCGATCCGCACAAGTCACAGAAAACTCGACTCTTACAAATGCCTTCAAAGAGGAGTTACAGTGCATAGCGAGACGCGCATGTTTGTATACAAACCATCCAGAAAACCGCATCCCCCCACAGCAGCTTAGCGATTATGAAGGTATCGCATGCAAGGCACAGTCCGCGCTTGTGACGTTGTCAGAGAGAGAGACTATGCGGTTCGCACAGTCCTTGATTATGTATACGAATGACATGATGCAAAATATGACGACCTGGTGTCTTTGCAATGCAGTGCTTGCGGAGCCCGACGGCTCTCGCAAAAACCCCCTGCTGGCACAGCTAAATGGGGGTGCAGAGATACTTGCACACGGCTCCCCGCTGAACAATATGCTTGACAATGTCGACCAACAAAGAGACACCCTTCGCCGCCAGAGCAGAAAACTCCATGCTTGTTGCAGAAAGGTTGTCGGGGGGGACGTCCTGACCCACTCTGTGCTCGCCCCACTCCACGGTACCAGAAAACCACTCGAAGAAAACCCCAGTGATATATGTTGTGCACTTGAAGAACTGCTCTCATACATGTACAAATATATCGGGATACACGGCGATAACGAGCTTGCGCATGAGGTACTGGTGGTACAAACGCGATACATGACAAATTACAACGACCAAACAAGTGGTATTGTTGGGCTTCCGAAAAAGCACGGGGTACAGACAAGAAAATATAGAGAATTCGTAAGAACAAAGAGACACAACAAAGACCAGAAACTCAAAGATGATGCAAAGGAGCAGCACAGGAAAGAATGCAGGGAGTATGCTGTCTCCGTATCTCGAGATGGAATTGTGGATACCCGAAAGAAAATTCTCAGTTGACACTACACAACAGAATTCAGATGACACTACTTGTGTAGTGTCTCAGAAATAGTCAGCAAACAAATGTATTCATACCAACAATCATCGACATCATAACAGGACAGCAACTTTCGACGGTACACAGTTACTCGCGTGTTTTCAATTCAAGAGCATACGGCCCACGATACCATTTATTTGATGAGGTGCATGCGGACGGGGGTGGGAACACATTTCATACCCCCCTGCCAGGACCTCTAAAAACGACTTCACGATATCTACTGCTACGCGCAAATGATGTCGTGTGTGCTGCGCCATCATAGTCACGCCAGTCACCGCGTAATGAAACAGTGGCCAATTTGATCCAAAAACCCGTGGCGCAAGAGTCTACAGACACTTTGCAAGGAGTGTGTGCGGATATTGAGGCAATCTCCTTGATGTAAGCACCTCGTGTTTCGTTCTACTTTGGCAGAGGCCTGTCATTAGCGCAATAGTTTTTCACGTAGTGCTATGAAACACAAGCTTCAGTGGTTGGGTATGTGAGGTTGTAGTGCTGCATCGTAGCGACGTTGATATGGTGCAGTATGCTAAATGAAATGAGATGAGCTTCACTGCTCTGGTATGTCACAAAGAGACACAGGAGTCGCAAAATCAATCGCACCAACACACATGTGATTTTTGTCATTCGCAACAAAATAAGATCGGAGCGCGTATTGTACGAAATAACACCTCCTGTCGCTCCCGAAATTCAAACAAATATATGTCTTCAAAAGAGGACGATGCGGTGGGGCGTGGAATTTATCCTGGTCCAACACGCTGCAGCGAGTCTATGTTTTATGCGCAGTAGTATATATACCCACACCCAGCCGTTCAACGGCAACGCAACATGCAGGCAGCCGCAGCCGCAAATACCGATCCCAGTTCTAAATGTTACATGGTATTCACTGCCCACGCACCCCCTACCCGCCGGTTCAAGATTTCCGCGGAGAAATATGAAGAGCTTAAAACACAAGTCAAAAAATTCATGACCCTCAAAGACAAACTGTTCAAAAATGAATTTTCCCCCGCTTCAGACAGCACTGAAACAATGACCACCTTGTCGCGAAACATATTGTCAGAAAATGCCGCCCTTGTGAAGAATGCAACCAAATATGAACAAGTTATCCGGAAGTCTATAGATGACGGAAATGCAGCTGAAATCTCGAAGATGATATCGCTGCAGAAAGCGACTGCTGTAAGTATGAAACACTACACATACAATAGAATCGAAACTGTAATACCCGGCGACCTTTCCATTTGTGAAAGAACTCAGAAAGACACAACCCGGTACATCGGATTTCTTAGTTGGTATACACAAACATGTGAACAAAATGAAAATCTGAATAGAAGGATCCAAACACAACAAAAGGTCCTGCAATCGATTATAAGAGACAACGACCCCCGTAAGTGACAACGTGTTACAGATCCTCGTGCTTCGACTCACAGACCATGCAGGTGTCTCGGCGACATTTCATCCCATACCGCGTACAACGACCGCTCACTCTATATAAGACCGAGTAATCAGAAGTTTTTATTTCGACATGGACGTAACCGCAGACACTGCCCTAGTCTCACAGCAACAACACAATGATAACGTTGTGGAGAGTAGAAAATATGCAGAGCGCTGCCACAAAATCATTGGCCTGGTTGTGGGAAAAGACATAGATTTGATACCATTCGAAATTGTGGAATTGGCATTCTACTTGTCATTTTTGATAACTGGTAAGAAGCACCTGAATAGGCTGTGGAAAAAATTCGACGTTCCTGCCGAAGGAGCAAGAAAATATTCGATTTATTTGAAACGAATTCGTGACGCAAATTACGAAGAAGTACTATATCAAAAGAAAATGCAGAAACTGGCCGCTGAGAAGGTAGAAATTCCAGACAAATATCTGCGCGGTGGTCTCAAATTTTTTAAAATGCGCCAAAAATTGATTCATAATTATATGGAAAGTTCAGAATTCGCAAACGAAAATATCCAGGCTTTGGCGGTCATCAGGGAAGATGTCAAAGGAAACACAGAAGTATCTGCTGCTGACCACAAAACTCAAAATCAAGTGCATCAGGTGGTAGAGTGGGTGTGTCGCTTGCAAAAAGCCTGGGAAAATACAACGAAAGAAGGCAGAGACACTGATGACAATTTCTCCCATAATTTGAGCCAAATCGAACTTGTCAATGAAAAACAATTCGAAGCTGCTTACAAATTGTTAAACACGATAATCCCTCACACAGATGACTCCGAAAAATTGTATGTTTACACAGAGACATTGCAGATGCATTGGAGTCGCGATTCAGAGACGGACAATGGAGTGCGAACAAAAACAGATGCGTATATAGATGCACTGAAAAAGATAGAGCGCATTGGCGTGCGAAACTGTAGACTGAACGCAGCATTCCCGAGCAATCCACTTGATGTGTCTGGGGATATTTACGAGAGATATTTCCGCCGGATGACTGGTGGACAGGATAAATTGTCATACGACCCGGAAGCATTCAATATCGAATTTGTCCAAAAATCCAAAAGTGCAGATGTGTTTAATGCGATCCGCTTGGTGACAACAACTCCCTTTTGGTCATCACAGGAATGTCCTGATAATACGCAGCATACAAATAATATGATGCAAATTATAGACCCCCCCGCGTATCATACTGCGCTTGTGCAGAAACAAAACATTATTCTTAGTCAGATGTCGATTGAACCCCTGCCAACAAGAAGGTTCGAATATTTCACAATGGTGCGAATCGACCGGGAAAAATTCATGGTTGAGATGAATCATTCTGAAATGAATGATTATTCGAATGCAAACAAACTTTTAGACACACTCGACAAAAAAATTATGGAAATAATCACACATTTGAAGACATCAAATGGGAGTACATGGTGGAAAGGAGACCTGGGGAAACAAGGATTGGTAAAATAGTTCTGTACGGAAATGGGGTTACGGGGGGGTTATGAGGGGGGTTTTTGGAAGAATTAAGACTGTTAAATACAGTTGAGCATACGCGGGTTGTGCGGGGTGCGGGGAGGGATTTAAGTACGTCGACGATTAAAAGAGGCGGAAGTATGTAGATTGTTAAAATATCAAGTTGTGCATTGCAGCCGTGCAGTTTGTACAGCGCGAGCGCAGCCTGTATATACGCGCAAGGGGGTGGCATGGGGGAGCGACACATCATGACATCGAATTCGCATGGAATTCTCACAGGACTGCAGCCCACTATGAACACTGCCATGAAGTTGTTGACATGGACCGATCAAAAAAAACTCGACATCGTGCAAGCAGCCTTGGGGATTATTGCTACGAGTGGCGAAGTGAATTTTGCACAGTGGCATAAGTTCTTCCAAAGGTTCGGAAATGATACACATGCAGTACCTGTTCAACCAACATGTGCAACGTACAAGGAATATCTTGTACACATTCAAAGTGTGAAATCCCGACAATATGCGGGGCTCATACACTCGCTTGTAATTTGGTGCTGTCGTGCCGTCAAGATGCTAGAGTCCATGCAAAGACGCGACACGAGAAATAAAATTGAACTTAGCAAGCAGATATCACGGCTCAGCGCCCCTGTTGTTTGGAAACCTCTCACAAATGTAGATGCAACGGTGATACTATGCGCCCCATATATTCCACGTGACCTCCCATACACCCGTGCCTTGCCACTCCGACCGTGTCATCCGGACACTAACACAGTGTGTGTGGGGGGGTGTGTGTTCTGTCGGCAGGTTTTCGCAAGTATCGTGTCGGTCATTTGCCCCCGGAGCGCGCAGATCACCACCATCGAAGAGAAGGGAGTACCCCTCGCGCAGGTCGTGGACATCTTGCAACAGTACGAGACGAAGACACTGGCGAATTCCATTGACGATACCCTGACTTTATTGGTAGAAAAATTGATGGGAGATTCCGTGCAGGAGGGCGAAGACGTGTGTGATGCAGCGACGTACAAAAGACTGCTGTGTATACACGACCCAAACCCTGTTGTGGCTTTCATGGCGTCACAATTTACGGCTGGTAATGACAACAGAATTTCAATACAAAAATATTCTGCGTTGTGTGTTGTCGCAGCGATACCAGGAATCGGGGCGTATCTGGACGAATACCATGTCAATTCCCTTTCCAATTACCAAACATATAATGATGTCGTCATGTTCAGCAGAGAAGTACATGACAAGTCTCTAGCCACGTGCATCGCGGAACTCACAAAAACACATCATCACCCCTCACACGAAGACCCCCCGGTATGTGAGTGCGGGTGGGATGCGGAGGTCCCGCGAATGCATGTTATCATGGCACACACCCAGCACCATGAGGAGACAGTGCTTGATAAGATCATGCATGAGATAGACAACAAGCTTCTCGAGGGATACAATAACACCCTGGCCCGTCGCGCCCCTCATTAGTGTCTCCACAAGTACAGCCTGGGTAGGGCCATGTGATGACTTCACGCTACTTGTCACTTTTGGGGAATGTGCGTGCCATTCACATCCGATTTGTTTTAAGAAACCTACGAGTCAAGCCGTCCCATGGGCATACGCCACCTTTCACTGAGATCTTGTCGCAAAACAGACGTACTCCCTGTGTCGGGGGGTTCACACGGCGCGGCCACGTGTCTGAGTTATATTGCACGTATGCAAATGTGTATATGTATATAAAAACAGTCTTGTCACAAATATCAAAACCAGGAAAAAAATGAGCGAAGAAGATGCACATGCGAATACAGTTATAGCGTCAGAGTATGGCCTGAATGGTATATTCAAAAAAAAAAAAAATTTGGCGAAACTGGGTTTGGCTTTGACGACAGCACAACGTTTTGCAAATTGGAGCGATTCCGGCTATGGTGCAGCTGGTGCATCAACTCCAGGAAAAACAAGTACGACTTCGTTACAGCATGCAACTCGGGGGCAAAATGCTGTAAAACAGTATGCCAGCGGAAAATCTACCGGGAAACAAAACGATGCGAATGAAACTCATAGTGAAAGGGATGTGGACGATTCAATTTACGGAGAAGAACCGGTATTCGACAGAGATTTATGGGGTTTTCAGCAAGGATTAGATCGCTACAAACAGGTATATGAAACATTCAGCAAGATGAATGTATCTCTATTGGCAACAGAAGGCGCGAGTTACGTGCAGAGTATGTGTGAAAAAGCGGGTATAGTAACGAGTCAAAAATTGAGTGACACGATTGCCCAGTGCCATGCAGAGACGGAAAATTTTTCTGCTGAACAAAAGCATGAATGTGCCATTACGATGACAAAATTCAAAGATACACAAAACAAAAATACAGCTTGGGCTTCGTCATTTGGCGTGATGGCGATTTTGTTGTTTTATTTGATCAAGAATAAGAAACAATTGTCTGAAAATATATTACGACGATTGAAGTTGTGGGATGACAAAGACACACTGGAACAAACTATTGTGAAAGTTCAGGCAGTGCAAGCTGCCCACTCGAACCCCGAAGGAATTCACCTGCTACAGGAAATGATAGACACAACAGCCTACTTCTATGGCGGTTTGAGAATTTATTCAAAAAAAGAAATGGTTGATTTATGATGAATGCTTGCGCAATGGATGTTGGAGGTCTAGGGATAACCTCAAACATCGTCGTCTTGGCGAGCGTCAGAGGTTGAACCCAAACCAAGAAACAACCCGCTCTATATGTTCTAATAAGATGCATCGCGGTAACACTATGATGTGCATATATATAAACCTATCATACTGCATGGGTTCGAACTTACCTCACATGCCGGTGTATGCGAGCATGCTCGGAAAAGGCTCTCTGACTTCACCGTTCTATGGTACTCCCGATCGCGCAGGGGGCCTTATTAACCGGGTGAACGCAGAATTTTCAACGCGATTGGGGTTTCATGGTGCTGATATACCCCCGGATAATCGCGGGGTGGGGGAGATGCATCTTGTGAACATGATTGTTACCGCACCGGGCTTGTATCTGCAATTATACACGAGGCCACCTGATGTGACGCGTATCAAAAATCTGAGAGCATCATTTCCAACGATGTCAGCAGATGATTTGTTGGACATTGCAACACAAGACATCCTGGGAGTTTTGAAAGGGCACATAAAGAAACTGCTCGACACGCCCCGTGCTATCGACAGCGCAGAAGCGCAACGAAATATCAGCTTGGTTCTGAATGGAATAAACGAATGGGTTGGTGGGGTGGTACTGCTACTAGAATCCGACCCAGAACCGGAGACACAGCATGATCCCCTCATATCTCAGAGGAATGGATCACAAGACGAGGCAGTGACGCATTCCTCCATTACAGAGACGGGACAATATGATTCTCTGGTATCCAAGGAGTTTGGATCGCAAGTCGTGAAAACGAAACTTCCCAAAGTTGCAGAGGAGGAACACCATAATACTTCCGTATCCATGCATACAGTATCAGGAGGCGACACAATGACACAATGGAGTACGAATTGGTTACACACACTGCCTTTATTCGTCCCAGGCCACCACGACACATCACAATCCTACAATGAATGCCTGAAGCGTGTTCAAGAGATACAGCAGCCGTTGACCTCGGCAGACATGACGTATCTGAAGAGTGTGCAGGTTTATATTCACAAATTCAGGACAGTCCCGTGAAGGCGCCCAGGGAGCGAGGAGCTGGCAGACAAGGCCCACTCGCGCATTTGGTGTACAGAGGCCGTGCGTCTCCACGAAAAAAGCTTCCAGTATGTTCTCATCACGAAAAATAGATCACCCCCGGGCCCGTCGCATCTGACAGCGCGCGCATTGTCGTAGTCGCAGTCGTGTGCATGCGATTCGGCCTGCCGCATTATGTGCAGGTGCATCGCGCGGTCGATTACCGAGCCGCGCAATACACAGAGTAGCAAACGGGTCAGCGTGCGCTCTTGTTGTCGTGTTTTCGCATGAACTTGCATCGAGGACGCAACGAACATGGTCGTAGCGTCAGACTGTCCTCCGGGGTTTGTCACGACTGTGTCGTGGTTTATATTTTAAGTATGAATAAAATAGCGACACGGGGCGTACATGGCTCGATATTGCCATGTTTTTATAGCCTGTTCCAGCACAATCCCATCCGCACATTATTCTAGAACCCATTGCAGCACAGCCCCATCTCCATATATGTCTGTAGTCTATTCCGGCACAGCCCAATTCCCATGAGAGGTATCGTACCCACACCAACACATACCAAACAGTGCGACCTGCTCTTCCACGCATATAAACATCTCACCTTGTGCGGTCAGCATACACGCACACCAGCAACATGCAAGAGCTATGCTGTATATGCCTCACGACACGACTCGTTCGCAAATATGTGAAAATAGGAATATGTGCTCGGTGTTCGAAGCGACAATCTGCGTTAGGGAAGAAGCGTGCAGAGGACATTGTCCATGAATTCCTCACAAACGACGACGTGTTCCCACCAGCTGTGCACAACCGCACAGACCCGCTGACGCGGGGACTGTGTTGCCGGCGAAGAGTAGACTTCCGCATGGACTACCTGTACTTTCAGGTGATTGTGGAGGTCGACGAACACCAACACTCCTCGTACGGCGACTCGTGTGAGATGGTGCGACTCTTGGACGTGGTCACTGCGAGCGGGGGAATCCCAACTCTACTCTTCCGATTGAATCCAGACAATTTCCGGGTATGTGGGCGTGCTCAGTACATGCCGCTGCAGGACCGTCTTCTTCTACTGAAAGAGCGCATTATCCGCAGGACAACGCAGGTGATGCGGCGCATCCGTGCGGACACATCGCGTCAGGCCCGCGTGCTCATGCCCCTCCTATATATCGAATACCTATTCTTCAACAACGACAACCGCGACAACCGCTATCACCTCGTGAACGTACGCAGCTTCATCGACGACACAGTCCTGGCGCGTGCAGTCGAGCGCAGCGGGACGTATCCGGACGGCATGACATGAATGGTGGCACTCGTGCATACGTGACGCTCGCAGAGCACCAGCATCTATATAACCAGGGCGGTGTTCTGACCACGACGCATCTAAGACAATGATGCATTCAGTGTGTGAGCGGTGCGAATATGAGCACCGGCAGAACCCACAACGATGGTTTCTAAGATACTACTTCCAGGGGCACCACCCTGTCCACGTCAATACTCAAATGTCGACATGGTTCCATGCGGAATGTGAGTTTCCCACAATCAGAGACCCCAAGGCCCCAGATGCACGCTTCGCGCATGGATTCCGGGTGTGGGACTTCTTATACCAGCAGAGCGAGCTGCTCCCGTTCGACAATCAAGTGCATGTACACAAATGGAATCTGGTGCACAAGTGTAGTCAACACGGGTACATGTACAAAATATTCGATCACCACCTGCTCATGAACAAGGTGCTGCC
>Ga0105053_10005627_pt1 | contig 17737 bp, 7 predicted proteins | sample BON01_FD_78093 | JGI IMG/M metagenome (GOLD analysis project Ga0105053, IMG submission 78093) | Freshwater microbial communities from Lake Bonney liftoff mats and glacier meltwater in Antarctica - BON-01 | ecosystem: Environmental > Aquatic > Freshwater > Ice > Glacier meltwater | place: Lake...
CCCCCCCCACCCCCCCCCCCCCCCCCAAACCCCCCCCCCCCCCGGGGGGGGGGGGGGGGGGCGGGAACCGCCGCCGCCCTCGAGCAAACATCCCCCCCCGCCCCTCCACCGAACGGAAAAACAATCGCGTCCCATCTCAAAGCCCCGCCGCGAACGCCTCCACCTCCGCCAGCGCGCCCTCCCGCACCGCGCTCACTTCGGCCAGCGACACGCGGTGCCTCGGCGCCATGGCCGAGAAGGCAAACGGCCGGTCCGCCGGCACGCCCAGCACGAGCTCGCCGCCGCCGCCGCCCGCGCCGCCGCCGCCCGCGCCGCCGCCGCCCGCGCCGGCGGTCCGCCCGATCCCGGCCGTGCGCGTCTTGCGCATGGCGTCCAGCTGCCGCTCCAGGGTCTTGCGCACGAACTCGGCGCTGTGCGAGTCGAGCTCCAGGTCGCTCTTGTTGCAGGCGATCAGCAAGGGCAGCCGGCGGCGCGCGAAATCAGGGCTGGACAAAACGTCCCAAAGCGCGTCGGCGGCGGCGGTGCGGTGCGGCGAGACGTCGGCGCTGTCGACCACGAACACGACGCCCGCGGCGTCCGCGAGGGCGGACTCGAGGCGCATGCGGTGACTGGCGTGCCCGGGGACGTCGAGGAGGGTGACGGTGCGCGCGCGGCCGCCGCCGGCGCCCGCGCCCGCGCCCGCGCCCGCGCCCGCGCCCGCGCCCGCGCCCGCGCCGGCGCTGGCCGAGACGCGGGCGGCGGCCGTGTTTGGCGCCATGGACGCGACGGTGGGGGCAAAGCCCGCCTTGCCCGCGTCGCGCAGGCGCAGGAAGATGGCGGTCTTGCCGGCGTTGCTGGGCCCGGTGAGCAGCACCAGCGGGCCGCCGAGGCGCGGCGCGGCCTGGCGGCGGCGGGACGAGGAAGACGGGCCGGACGACAGCGCGCGCAGCAGGGAGGCGACAGCGAGCGCAAACACGAGCGCCAAGACGCAGAGCAGGACGAGGCCCTCGGTGGTCCCGGCGGCGCGCTGCACCTGCTCCGGCAGGTGCTTGAGCAGGTCGGCGACGGCCGTCTGCGAGAGCGCGGCGGGCAGGGCGGACGCCGCTGCGGCGGCGGCGGCGAGGCCCCCCCCCGCTTGGTGCGTCAGTGGCGAGGGCGGCGGCGCGGGCGGCGGCAGCGACGGCGCAGGCGGCGCGAGGCGGCCGCTCGCCGCGTCGTCGTCGGTCGTTGCTCGCTGCGCTCGCGCCTCTGCCTCCTCTCCTCCCTCCGTGGACGCAAGCGGGCCCTCGTCCTCGTCCATCGCTGCTTCTCCTGCCCCTCCGAGGAGCGGCTGCTCGTCCTCCGCGGCCATCACTTCGAAGCAAAAAGAGAGTCGGTTTTTAGCTGTTTGAAGTTTTTTGGTGATCCGCGGATCAAAGCTCGCTTTGATGGGGGGGTGTTGATGACGTCAAGGACCTGAAGAGGGTGTGATTAGTTGGTGACTGCGATCCGGGTCGCGATGCGTGGCTTTTTGGTGTGCGTTGCCACCGCTTTGTCTGCTGGTCTCTGGGCGGCGAGGGGGCGCCATCCGACGGCGCGCCGTGCCGCCGAGCCGACCACGATGAGACGCCGCTCGCGACGACGGCACAAGAAAACTTTCTTCAAGCAACATTGTGCCGCGATCAGTCGCGACCCCGGCATCAAAACACGGCACTTGCACATTCCATACGCAGTTCCATCGACCGCGCCCGTCGCACGGTCGAATCGCCAAAGCGCTCTCGATCAAGGGGCGGATCCTTGGCGCAAATCCGATCGCCCATCTAAATTTAGAGCTCTCTCTGCTCTCCCTCGATGCGCCAGCCCACGAAACCAACAGCGCAGCAGCGACATGAGCACCGCTACGGCGACCACGCCCTTTGACCCCGGCCAACAACAGGGAGGAGTCGCGCCCTACTACGCCCGCCGCTCCAGCAGCGACAGCAACGCGCCGCCGCCGACGACGGCAAAGACGGCGACAAGGGCGACCGCGACGGCGACAAAGCGAGGCGCCGCCCTCGCGCCCCCTCCTCCCGCTCCTCCCGCAGCTGCCCCCCCCCGCGGATCGGTCGACCTGAGCCGCGTGGCGGCATCGCTGCGGCAGCAACCTCAGCCACAGGCGCCGCGCCGGCCGCAGCGGGCGCAGCGGCAACCGCCGCCGCCGCCGCCCGCCCCGCGCGCCGTGCCCCCGCCGCCGCCGCTGGCGCCGCCGCCGCCGCCGATCAGCCGCAGCAGCAGCCGCACCAGCAACCCGCTTCCTCCGCCTGCCCCGGCCAGCCAGGAGACGCCCTTGGTGCCATCGACCATGCGACCTCCGTCTCCTAAGCCAGTCTCTCCCGCTCCCCCGCCGCCGCCCGCCGCCGCCCCCGCCGCCGTCTCCTGGCTCCCCCCGCCGCCCGCCCTGCGCGCCCCGCCGCCCCCGCCGCCGCCCCCGCCGCCCGACTTTGCGCGCGCCCCCCTCCCGCCGGAGCTCCGCGCGTCCGTGCAGCGGGCGCTGAGCCAGGTGCGCGGCGAGCGCGACGCCCCGGCGTCGACGCAGGCGGCCGCGCCAGCCGCCGCCCCCGCCCCGACCGCGGCGCCGATGATCACCCTCAGCCCGCGGCCGAGCGCGGCCGCCCGCTTTGCGCGCTTTGGCGACGGCGACGGGGACGACGAGGGCGGCGGCGGCGTGCGCGCCGAGCTGGACGCCGTGCAGGAGCGCCTGCGGCAGTTGTTCCCGCCGGCCAGGGGGTGGCCGCGGCTCAGCGGCGCGGAGCCGGACGCGGCGGCAGCGGCCGGGCAGATGGCGGCGGGGGCCGAGGCGGCGGCGGCAAATGCGGCGGCGGCGGCGGCGCGGGCGCAGGCGGCAGAGGCGGAGGCCGCCGCCGCCGCCGCCGCCGCCGCCGCTGCTTCCTCTCAGCAGGCTCAGGGCCGCCTGGGCGACTACGAGGCCTGGGTGCGCGAGGAGGTGGAGGCGCGCGCCGAGGCGGCGAGCGCCGAGGCCGTGGCGGCGGCCGCGGCAGCTGCCGCCGAGTTTCGGCTTCCCCCGGCCAAGCCCAGCAAAGGGACGGCGGCGGCATTGGCGGCGGCGGCTGTGCTGCCGCCCGCGCCACTGCCGCCCGCGCCGCCACCCCCGGCAGCGCCGCCGCCCCCTCGGCCTCAAACGCCGGCGGCGACCGGCTCGGACAGGCGGCCCTGGCAGCACGACAGGTCCTCGACCAAGCGCCCGCGGCCCCAGATCGCGTTTGGTTCGCGCGTCTCCCCCGAGCCGGCAGCGCCGCCTCCGCCCGCGCCGCTGCCGCCCGCGGTCTGGCCAGCGGCGCCGGCAGCAACGGCGGCGAGCAGGGGCAGCGGCGTCAAGAGGCCGCCCGCCGCCGCCGCCCCCGTCCCGCTGGCTGCGGCCCTGCGCTCCGCGAGGGCCGCGTCGCCGCCGCCACCGCAGCAGGCAGTCGTGCCCGAGCAGGTCCTCGACGCCCTCGTCGACGCTCTGATGATGAGCACGGTGGGGTCGGGCGGCCAGCGGCAGCAGCAGCCGCGGCAGCGGGAGGCGCCGGCGCCGGCGTCTGCCTCCGCCGCCGTCGCCGCCCACGCCGCCAGCAGCGCCTCTGCCGCCGCCTCGCTCCTCTTGCCCGCCCCTTCCCGCCCCCGCCGCCAGTTCGACCGCGTCGAGGACCTGAGGGTGCCCTTTGGCATGGAGCGCGCCAGCCCCGCCCTCGCATTGGGCGTCTTTGAGGAGGACGACGACGACCAAGGCGACGACGGAGACGTCGGTGGCGGCGGCGGCGGCCTTGCGGCGGCGGCGACGACGGGAAAGCCTAGGGGCTACGCCGACGGCACGTCGCTGGCGGCGCTCGTCGACTCGGTGGTGGCCCAGGTGCGCAGGGACCAGGCGAACAGCGCGATGTCGGCCCGGCGGCGGGCGTTCTACGAGCGGCGAGACGCGGAGGCGGCGGCCGCCGCAGCTGACGATGCTGCTGCTGCTGCTGCCGAGGAAGCGGCGGATGCGGAAGCGGCAGCCGCCGGCGCCGGCGTCGAAGACTGGCCTCTGCCGCCGACGCACCATCGGCAGCAGCGGCGCCGCCGCCCGTCGTCGTCGTCGTCGTCCTCGCCGCTCCCGCCTCTCCCCGCGCCGGCCAATCCCGCCTCGCATCACGCCGCGCCCTCCCAGGCCGCCGCGGCCCCGATCATCAGCGAGGACGTGGTCGCCCGGGTGGTCGGCGGGCAGGTGGCCGCGTGCATGGAGCGCTGGCTAGCCTCGCAGCAGCAGCAGCAGCAGCAGCAGGAGCGGCTGCAACGGCAGCAGCAGGAGCAGCAGCAGCAACAGCGGGCGGCGGCGGCGGCGGCGGCGGCGGCGGCGGTGCTGCCGCCCGCGCCCTTCGTGCCTCCGCCTTTCGCGCCGCCGCCGCCGCCGCCCTTTGCAGCGCCCCCGCCACCCCCAGCAGCAGCGCCGCCACCCCCGCCACCAACGTACGTCACCCACGCTCACTTCCAGACGGCGCGGGCGGTTGCGGCTGGCACCAACACCGAGGAGCCATCCTTGCGCCCGCCGCCGCCGCCGCGGTCGCGCCTGCTCTCGTTCGTGTCGCCGCCGCCGCCGCCACGGCCGCCGCTGCCGCCGCTGCTGCCGCAGCCGCAGGCCCAACAGCAGCAGCAGCAGCGGCGCCCTGCCGCAGCCGTGCCGCCGCCACCCTGGGCGACGCTCTGGCGGCCACCCCCACCAGACCTGCGGGACACGTCGGTCGAGGCCGAGCGGGCCGCCCTGCGCGCGTCGCGGCTGCCGCTGCCGGGCGAGGGGCCGCCGTCGCCGGTGGGGCGGGCAGAGACGACACGGAGGAGGACGAGCAAGGGGCGACGGCGGCGGCGGGGACGGCGGCGGCGGCCTCGCCATCGCCGTCCTCCTCTGCGCCGCCCTCTTCGGTGGTCTCGGCGGCGGCTCGCAGCCAAAACGAGGGGCGCTACCCGAACTCGGCGCCGTCCACCGCAGCGAGCGACGAGGACGGCGGCGCCAGCGTTTGGGAGGCAGGGCCGGCGGCGGCGGCGACGGGGGCGCGGCCGAGCGGCGGCGGGCGCTTCTCGCCCGGGAGCAGCGACGGCGGCGGCGGCGGGAGCGGCGGCGGCGGCGATGCGAGCACAGGCTGGGTCTCGCTGACGGCCAGCGGCCTGGACGCGGCCGTGCTGCGGCGGGCGCGCCTGAAGGATTTGGCGATGCGCAGGCGGCAGCAGCAGCAGCAGCAGCAGCAGCAGCAGCAGCAGCAGCAGCAGCAGCAGCAGCAGCAGCAGCAGCAGGACGAGCAGACGCGTCTCCGCTTGCCCCAGCGGCCGGCGCCTGCTCCAGCGCTGTCGCCGCCGCCGTTGTGGCCGTCGCCTCGGCCGCCGCCGCCGCCCGAGCGTGACGACAACGACGACGCCACGAGCTGCAGCTCCCTGCCGATGCTGCCCACACTCACGAACGGCGGCACCAGCACGATCTGCGCGGCCGACACGCCCGCGGCGGGGCGCGCCGACGACGAGGTGGACGGGCAGGGACGCGCGCCGAGCCCGCCGGGCGGCGGCGGCGGCAGCGGCGGAGGCTACGACGACGAGGACGACGACGCGAGCGCGGGCCTTATGGCTCTGGACGACGACGACGACGACGACGACGACGACGACGACGACGACGAGGAGGAGCGGGACGACTTTTAGACACATTGGCGCGTTATTAGAGTAGAGATTGAAGAAGGCTAGTTGCTTCCTGCTGCTGCTGCTTGCTCTCTCACCAGACGGCCGTCTGCGCCTCCTCTCGTCCCCCCCCCTCGGGTCCGGCGCCGCGCGCACGTGCCGGCCCTGCCTCCTCGCCCCCCGCCTCCTCGTCCTTCTCCGACGTGAGCACAAACCGAAAGGCCGCGTTCACCTCGCGCTCCCGCCACGGCGACCACATGGGCCAGTTGGTGCCCCAAACGTTGTTGACCAGATTGAAACTGATTCCTTCGCGAGCGAGGTCGGGCGGCGCGCACGGGCTGGGGAAGGGCAGCGGCGCGCCGGCGGCCACCAGGGCCGCGTCCAGCGACCCGATCCGGAGCACCTCCCGCCCTGCGCCCGCCGCCGCCTCCGCCGCCGCCGCCGCGACTCGCGCCGAGGAGGGCGGCGGGCGCTGCGCGCGCACAGAGACGCCCGCGTCGGCGACGGCGTGCACGGCGTGCGAGCCGTTGAGGGCCACGCGCGAGGGGTCGACTTCCGCGGCGATCTTGCGGATCCGCCAGGTGGAAGGGTCGGCGGCGGAGGCGGAGCCGGGCGCGAATCGCAGCCACAGGGCTTCGGGGCGGCGCGTGGGGGTCTTGCGGCGCCAGACCGCAGTGAGGAGGAGGCGCGGCGGCGAGGGCGGCGGCGAGGAGGCGGTGGCGTCGGCAGCGGGCGAGGGCGCGTCGGCGTCGGCGGGGGCGGCGACGGGGGCGGCGGCAGCGCCCGCCGTCGCGCCTCCCTGCGGCCCCCCCTCTCCCTGTCCCGGCTCGCGGATGTCCAGCCACGCCTCGCGCGGCGCCCCGGCCTCGCGCACCAGCGCGTCCTCGAAGCGCAGGACGAGCCGGATCTGCGACCCGCCGCCGAGCGAGGGCGGGTCGCGGCGGAAGAACGAGGCGACGAGCGCCGGCAGCGCGCCGACGGCGCGCGGCTGCCGGACCGGGTCGGTCGCGTTGGTGAGGTTGAGCTTGCCAAAGTCGCCGACCCAGGGGGGCTGGATGTAGGCGTAGTCGCGCCAGACGGGGGCGTAGTCCTCCTCGCCGTAGACGTCGTACCGCAGCTCGGCAAAGCGTGACGTTTTGGTCGGCCCGTCGCCGCCGCCGCCGTCGGCCCCAGCGCCGCCTTTGCCGCGGTTGTTGCCGCCACCGCCGCCCGCCCACTCGGCCCCGGGCGCCAGCTCGTGCCCCTGATCGTCCCACCGGCGCCGGCGCAAGGAAGTGAGGCCGCCCGTGCACCGGTCAAAGGCGAACGACCAGTGGACCAAGCGGATGGGGAAGGGCGCGCAGTCGTCGTCGCCGCCGTCGGCGTTTCCGGCCTCGTCGCCGCCGCTGCCGCCGCCGCCGGACGAGGGGGCCGGCGCCCGGCGCTGCTGCTGCTGCTGCCGTTCTTGCCCAGGTCTCCGCACAAAGACGGGCCGCCACAACCCATCCCTGGGCTCGTCATCAGCGGTCAAAGAAGGTGCGACTGACGTCTCCTCGCCATCCTGCTGCTCTCCCTCTGTTGCCGCCGCCTTTGCCGCCCGGAGCGCCGCCGCCGCCGCGCGCGCAAACGTCGCGTCCTCGGCCATCGCCGCGCGCTCCGCCACGTCGGCGTCCCAGGCTTCGAGAATCGGGTGCCCCGCGGGCAGGGCGGCCCGCGCGGCGTCCAGGTAGCCGTACTGCCGGCGCCACGAGCGCACGACGGCCGCGTAGTTTGGCGCCAGCTCGGCGTCGGGCCTGAGCGCCGCCGCCCTCCTCGCGCCGGCGGCAGAGACGCCGCCCCCATCGCCGCCGGCGCCCCTCTTCCCCTCCCCCCCCTCCTCCTGAGTGTCCACGTCAAAGCCGATCGACGGGTGCAGGTAGGCGTTGGTGTAGTTGGAAAAGTCCCCGCCGAAGAAGGCGCCAAAGGCCACGCCCCACGTGTGCTCGGGCACCTTGAGGATGAAGCGCGTAAACTCGGCAACGGCATACGCGCCGCCGCCGTCGCTCGATCCGCCCGCCCCGGCGGCGGCGCTCGGCGGCGGCGGGTCGTCGGCGCCCGAGCACCCCGGCGGCCGCTCGCCCCCGTCGCCGTCGTCGTCGCCGCCGCAAAAGGCGCGCCGCGCGCGCAGGGCGGACCGAAAGTCGGCGACGCGCGTCACGTCCGAGCCGATGCCGTGGATCCACGTGTCGCCGATCTCGTCCTCGACCACGGGGAAGAAGCGGGCGGGCCACGCAAACGCGGAAGGCGACGACGGTGACGGCGACGAGGACGGCGAGGAAGGAGGAGAAGCAAAAGAGGCGGAGGTCGACGATTCCCCGCCGCCGCCACCGCCCCCGCCGCCGCCCCCGCCCCCCTGTTCTTCCTCCTCCCATCCGCGCGCCTCCGCCATCAGGCCCTCCACGTACGCCTCGAGCGTCGACGCCCGCACGTCGGCCGCCTCTGGAAACTCCGAGCGCACCTCGGACAGCACCCGCCGCACCTCGCTCGCGTTTTGCGGCGGCCCGCCGTTGTCCCCGATCCAGTGGTAGCAAAGCGCCTGGTGACTCGTCGGGTGAGTGACGCAGCCGTCGCGCCGGTGCCCGCCGTACCCGCCTGGGTGCACGAAGTAGAGCAACGAGGCTCCCGAAGCGGGGTCGCGCCACAAAAACGGCGTGTTTTTGGGGACGCCGGGCGGCGCGGAAAACGCGTTGACGCCGGCCGAGACGGCCGCGACGCCCGCGCGCGCCAGCACGGGCACGGCCGCGCGCGTCATCCCGGGAACGTCGCGCAGGCTGGCCACGCGTTTTGGCGGCAGGCCGAAGCGGCGGTCCAGGCGGTGGGCGACGCCCTCGACCGCGAAGCGCAGCAGCGCGGCGTCGAAAAAGGCCTCGTATTGCGGATTGAACGGCGCCGCGTGCCATGTTAGCGACCCGCGCGCGATCGCGGTGGCGACGGCGGCGCGCGCTTGCGGGTCGGGGCAGCGCAGGCCCAGGGCCGGGCCGGGGCAGTCGAAGAAGAGGGAGAGGAGGTAGGCGTGCGTGGTAAAGACAAACGTGGGGTCGGCGTCGGCCAGGGTGATCTGGCGGGTTTGTTTTTTGAAGGGGGGGTGCGGTTGGGGTGTGGCGGCGGCGGCGGCGAAAGAGGACGAGCCAAAAGGAGAGACGAGCGTTGTCGTCGGCGCGCGCGCGTCGTCGTCGGCGTCGATCGCTTTGCCAAAAAACTCAATTCGCGATCGGGTCCTCCCCCTCAAGCTCTCACCGCTCGTGGGAAGTGGTCGAAGAAGTAGCTCTCGATCACGGCGTCGTCCTGGTCCGTGAAGCCCATGTCCTGCGGCGTTTGTTGGAGGAGGGGTGGCGCTCGTTGGAACAGTGAGAGTGAGGCTCCGACGAAAGAGTGCACGGCTCCTGCCTACTCCTGCCCTCACCAGGTGGTTGGAGAAGACCACGTGCACGGTATCCACGCGCAAGCCCCCTCCATCGCCATCGCCCGTCGCTGGCCGCCGCAGAGCGGCGCCGTCGCGAGCGGTCCGCCGCGGCTCGCGCGACGACGCAGCGGCAGCGGCGCCCCGAACAACGCAAAACACAAACAGCAGCGGCAGCAGCAGCGCCCCCGGTCTCCTGAGCACGCGCGCCATTGTCTTTTGGATTATTGATGTGTGTGCAAGCGTTACAACTGAGGCATCGTCTGTTGATGTGAATTCACAATTTCACCGCCACGACGGCTTGGTGGCGACGCGCGGACGATGGCCGTCGTAAAGGCGGCACGGTCGGCGGCCCGCTCCGCCCCCCGCCGACGAAAAGAAAATAAGGGGGGGGGGAAGATGCGTGCGTGTGATCGGACAGAAGAGGTGCGCGGGGAGGGGGAGGAGAAAGGTGCCAAACGTACAAATGATGGTTACGCACAACCTCCGCCCGCCTCATCGCGCCCTCGCAGCCCTCACCCCCTCGACGTACGCCCGCGCCGCCTCGAACGCGGCGTCGGCGCCCATCGCCGTCGTGTCCAGCACCAGCGCGCCCTCCGCCGCCCGCAGGGGACTCGCCGCGCGCGAGGCGTCGCGCGCGTCGCGCGCGCGCAGTTCCCTCAGCACGCGCGCGAGCGTCGGCTCCTCCTCCTCTTCTGCCCCGCCGCCCCCCTCCGCTGGACCGCCGCCGCCCTCCTCCGGTGCCGCCGCCTCTCGCCGCCGCCGCTCCTGCAGCTCCAGGAACCGCCGCCCCGCGCGCACCTCTGCGCTGGCCGTCACAAACAGCTTGGCGGCGGCGCTCGGGCACACGACCGTCCCGATGTCCCTGCCGTCGAGGACGGCTCCCCGCCCTCCTCCGCCGCCGCCGCCGCCCCCCCCGTCCGCCGCCGCTGCTGCCGCCGCCCCCGAGGCAAAGTCGCGCTGCGCCTGCAGCAGGGCCGCGCGCACGGCCGGCAGGGCGCTCACCCGGGAGGCGGCCTGGGCGGCGGCGTCGGTACGCAAGGCGGACGCGCCCTCCGACGCGCGCCCGAGGTCGAGCGCGCGCGCAACGGCGGCGACGGAGGGGCCGTCGTCGAGCGCAACGCCCGCGCGCAGGGCCTCGGCGCCGACGGCGCGGTAGAGCAGGCCCGTGTCCAGGTACCGCAGATTGAAGGCGGCGGCGAGGCGGCGGGCAAGCGTGCCCTTGCCTGAGGCGGCGGGGCCGTCGACGGCGACGACAAAGGGAGCAGAGCGTCGTCCTGCGTCGTCGTTGTCGGCGGCGGCGGTTGGGCGGCGAGCGCGGCCGTCGCCCATAGCTGACGTCGACGCGGCCGCTGCTCGGGCTCGACTGCTGCTGCTGCTGATGTCACGCCTTGGCGAGAGGACGGTACCGCGGGGCCTCGTCCTGCGTGCTGCTATTGTTGCTGCTTCTGCTCGGAACAAGCGGAGCATCGCTGCTGCCGCTCTGCGGGTGTGTTCCGTGAATCGGTTGCAAGGCCCTTGCAGCAAGGGAATGGGATGCGTCCGAGGTGGTAGGTGGCGAATGGAATCGGATTGTGTAGAAATTCGTACCACGAGCGCGGTCGGTCGTTTGTTCACACGCTCAACTACGAAAGAGGGCGACGCCCGGAACCGCCCGTTCGCCGACGACGACGACTGCCGGCCATCGTCACGACGCCGCGCGCGCGCTCGCCCAGCGGCTATATTTGGACAGACGCCGCAGACAGCACCGCAGCTCGCTCTCATTGGCTCGGCGCGCGCTCCGGACACACTCGGGTCGATCCTTTCTCGCCGCTATCCGCGTCCGTCCTAGTGACAAGATGGCGATCACCTTGCAACCAGTGACTCCGATTCCGATTACGTCAAACTTAGAGATGGCCGCCTCCTCGCGCGTCGTCTCGATCGCCTGGGAGCGCGGGTCTCTGCGCCTGTCCGACCTGCCCGCGCTCGAACCCACGGAGGACCCAGCCACCCAATCGGATCAGTTATGGCGCCGGATTGTCGTCGCGCGGTGGGCGTCGTATGGGTTGGGGTCGGCATCGGGCCGACGACGGCGACGATGGCTGGCGCGCGCGTGCTGGTCGCAGTTTGGCGCCCGCGTGCTGGCCCTCGCCCCTTTAAAGCTGCTGTGCGACGCGCTGGCGCTCAGCGGCCCCGTGATCCTGCACCAGCTGATTGTCTGGGTCGAGCGGCAGCGGCTCCTCCTCGGCAGAGGCGGCGCGATGGCGGCGGCGGCGGCGGCGGCGGCGGCCGCCGCGCCGGCCTGGCGAGACCGCCCGGCGGCCGGCCTCGCCCTCGCCGCGCTGCTGCTGGCGACGCAGCTGCTCCGCGCGGCCCTGTCCGCGCGGTACGCCCGCCGGCTCGGGATGGCGTCGTGCGCGGCGCGCGCGGCCCTGTGCGGCGTCCTGTACCGCAAGGCGCTGCTGGCCAGGCCCGAGGACGGCGGCGGCGGCGGCAGCGGCGGCGGCGGCGGCGGCAGCGGCGGCGCCTCGGCCGAAGAGCGGCGGCGGCGGCGGACGGACGACGGCGGCGGATCGCCAGACGGGCGGCCCCGGCCGCCGCCGCCGCCGCCCGACCTCGCCACGCTCGCGGGCGTCGACGCGCCGCGCCTGGTCAACGCCATCTCCTCGCTCATGGAGCTATGGTCCCTGCCGCTCCAGGCCCTTTTCTGCATGCTCCTGCTCTACGCGCAGGTCCGGCTCGCCTTTTCCGCCGGCGTCGCCCTCTTCTGCGCGCTGGCGCCCGTCAACCGCCGCCTGGCGCAGCTGATCGGCGACGCCTCGGCGCGCATGATGTCCGCCAAGGACGCGCGCGTCTCGGCCGCCGCCGGTCTGCTCCGGAGCGTGCGCGTGGCAAAAATGCACGGGTGGGAGGCGGCGCTCGCGCGGCGCGTCGCGCAGGCGCGCGCAGAGGAGACGCGCCACCTGGCCGAGCGCAAGCGCCTCGACGCAGGTTGCGTGTTCCTGTGGGCGTCATCGCAGCTGCTGCTGTCGGCCGCGACGTTTGCCTTGGCCGCGGCCACGGGCGCGGCCCTGACCGCCCCTGTCGTTTTCACGACCATAGCGCTGCTGGGATCGCTGATCGCGCCGCTCAACGCGCTGCCGTGGGTCGTCAACGGGGCGGTCGAGGCCGGCGTGTCCGCCGGGCGGCTGCAGGCGTTCCTGGCGCTGCCCGAGAGGCGGGCGGGCTGGGCCTACGAGCAAACGGGGGCGGCGGTCGGGCGTGAGGGTGGCGGCGGCGACGACGGCGGCCGCGAAGCAGGAACGACGGCGGCGGCGGCGGCGGCGGCGGCGGACGCAGCGGCGGCTTCTTCCTCACTGCTCGCGCGCGCTTGGCTCCCCGAGCGCCTGCCCCTCGCGCCACCGGGCGTCGCCATCGCCCTCGAGCGCGCGTCGTTCGCGTGGTCGGCGCCGCCGCCGCCTCCTGCGACGCAGCGACGGCGGCAGGATCGCACTCAGGAGGAGCGACATCGACGGCCTCCTCCTCCTCCTCCTCCTCGTCCTCCTCCTCCTCCTCCTCCTCCTTTCCCTTCTCCTCCGCTGGTGTTGCGCGACCTGACAATATCTTTTCCCGAAAACGCGCTCACGGCCGTCGTCGGCGACGTCGGCTCGGGCAAGTCGGCGCTCCTGCTCGCCCTGCTCGGGGAGCTGCCGCTCGTCGCGCGGCCGCCCCCCGCCTTTCTCCCCGGCGACAGGAGAACGGCAGCGGTAGCAGCGTCCCCCCCGACCATCCCGCCCCCCTTTTGCGTGGGCGCCGGTCTGCGCGCCCAGGGCGGCCGCTGCGCCTTTGTTGGCGAGGCGCCTTACGTCCGCGGCGGCACCTGGCGCGACAACCTCCTCGTGGGAACTGCCCCCGGAGCGCCTTACGACCCGGCCCTGGCTTCCGAGGTGTGGCGCGCGACGGCGCTCGACGTCGACCTGGCCGCCCTGCCGGAGGGGGACGGCAGCGCCGCCGGCGAGCGCGGCTGCCGCCTGAGCGGCGGCCAGCGCGCCAGGCTGGCGCTCGCGCGGGCGCTCTACCAGCGCGCGCCGCTCCTGCTGCTGGACGACGCCGTCTTCCCCGCCGTGGACGCGCACGTGCGGCGCTGGCTCCTGCGGCACCTCGTGCGGGACGGTCCGCTCGGGCCGCGCGGCGCCGTGCGCGCGGGACTGACGACTGTGGCGGTCACGCGTGAGCCCGAGGTGGTCCTGGCGGCGTCCTTGGTCGTCGCGCTGGCGCCCGTGGGCGGGCGCGTCGCGTTCTCGGGCCCGCCGGAGGCGTTCGTGGCGTGGCGCGCGCTCGCGCGCGGGCTTGGGCGCCCGCTGCACCAGGGGCCCGACGACGAGGTGGAGGAGCAAGACGACGGCGACGGCGACGGCGGCCTCGACGCGCAGATCCTGCGGATGCACCCGCATGCCAGCGCCGTGACCCCGCTCGGGCGCATCAACGAGGAGGGCAGCTGCGGCTCCCTCTCCGCCGCCGCCGCGCTCTCTGCGCGGTCGGGCGCCGCTCGGGACGGGCAAGAGGGGCGAGAGGACGAAGACGGCGACAGCTCGGCGGCGGCGGCGGCGGACGCGGCGGCGGGGGCGGCGACGGCGGGGATTTCAAACCCGCCGACGGTCCTGGTCCGCCTGATGAGCCGCGGGTCGGGCGGCGGCCCGGACGACGTGCGCGACTCCCTGGCGGCGACGGCGGGAGGCGGGGAGCGTCCGGGCACGGCGGCAGAGGCGGCGGCTGCGGCCGCCGCAGCCGCCGCGCTCGGCGGCCAACGGCGCCCAAGCTCGGGCCTGGCCATGCTCGAGCCGTCGTCGATGGGCTCGTCCTTCTTGAGCCAGGGAGGCAACGAGGAGGACGGCGACGACGGCGATGGCGACGGCGGCGCCGGCGACAGCGACGACGGCAAAAACGAGCAGCAGCAGCGGCACCGGCGGCGGCGCCGACAACTGCGGCCACAAAACGACGACCTCTCGCGCCCCCTGCTGCTGATCCCGGGTCACGACGACGACGCGCACGCCAGCCGCGACGCCGCCAACAGCGACGGCGAGAGCGACGACGACGCCGAGGGCGAGCGCCGCGCCAAGGGCGCCGTCGGCGCGTGCGTTCTTCGCGCGTACCTGGCGGCCGTCGGCCGCGCGGCCTTGCTGTCCACGCTGGCGGCGCTCGCGCTCATGCAGGCGTCGCGGAGCGGCGCCGATCTGTTCTTGGCCTATTGGGCGGCGGTCGCCGCCGGGCAGGAAGGCGGGGCGCTGGACGGAGGCGGCGGCGGTGGCGAGGGTGGCGGCGACAAGGGCGGCGGCGGCAGCGCGGCAGCGACGCCTCTGCTGCACGCCTTTCTCGCTGGCCTGGCCGCGATCGCTGCTCTCAACGCGGTCTTCACCCTCGCGCGCTCGCTCTCGTTCGCGCGCGCGGGCGTCGCCGCGGCGCGCGCGCTCCACGACGGCCTATTAACCGCCGTCCTCCGCGCGCCCGTCGCGTTCTTCGACCAGCACCCCGCGGGCCGCCTCGTCAACCGCTTCTCGTCCGACGTCAGCACCGTGGACGACGGCCTGCCCTTCCAGCTCAACATCCTCCTCGCCAACGCGTCTGGTCTCTGCGGCGTGGCGGTGGTCCTGGCGCTCGCGCAGCCCGCGCTGGCCTTGGCTGCCGGGCCGCCGCTGCTCGCGGCCTTTCGGGCGGTGCAGCGGCGGTACCGCGCGTCCGCGCGCGAGCTGCGGCGGCTCGAGGCCGTCGCGCGCTCCCCCGTCTACGCGGCGTTTGGGGAGGTGTCGGCGGCGGGCGGCGAGGGCGGCTCGGCAGCCGCGACCGTGCGGGCGGCCGGCGCGCAGCGCGCCTTTGTCGCCGCCTTTGACGCGCGGGCGGCGCGGCAGCAGCGCGCAGCCGTGGCTTCTGCCCTCACTTCGGCGTGGCTGTCGTGGCGGCTGCAGGCCATGGGCGCGGCGCTGGCGGGCGCGGCGGCGGCGCTGGCCGTGCTGGTGGCGTCGGCCGCCGCCGCCGAGCCGCGATCGCAGGGGGAAGAGGGAAAGGCGGAGGGCGGATGGGCGGCCGGGGCCGTGCGCTCCATCCTCACCTTGAACGCGGCCGCCGCCGTGCGCGCCCTCTTCCCTCGCCTCGTCAGCGCCGAGCTCGCCGCCGCCCTCGCCTCTGCGCTGTCGGCCCTGGCGGTCGCCTACACCCTGCCCGTCGTCGCCCTGCTGTCCGGATGCGTCGCGAGCGGCGCCGAGACGGAGGCCGACCTCGTTTCGGTCGAGCGCGTGCTCGAGCTTAGCGACGGCGGGTGCGGCGACGAGGCGGCGGCCACACTCAGCCTTGAGCCGGCGCTGCGCAAGGCGGCGGGGCTGGCGCCGCTAGCGCCGCCGCCGTTTGCGCCGCCATCGCCGCCGCCGCCGTCTCACGCAACTGCTCGTGCCTCGCCACTCCCGGCGGCGGCGGCGGCGGCCCTCGAGTTTGACCGCGTGCGCCTCTCGTACGACGCCGCGCGCCTGGTGCTGCTCACGCGCGCGGACGGCAGCGGCGGCGGCGGCGGCGGCGGCGCCTCCTCCTTCCAAGCTCGCGACCTGCTCCGCCGCGCCGCCCTGCTCGCCGCGTCCCCCGCCGCCGCCCTGAGAGGCGTATCGTTCCGCGTGGAGCGCGGAGAGCGCGTGGGCCTCGTCGGCCGCACGGGCGCGGGCAAGTCGACGGTCTGCGCGGCGGCGCTGCGCCTGGCGCCCATCTGCGGCGGGCGCGTGCTCGTGCTCGGGGACGACGCCCAGGCCCTGCCGCTGCCCGAGCTCCGGGCGCGCTTTGCCGTCGTGCCGCAAGTGCCGCTGCTGTTTGCGGCGTCGCTCGCCGACAACCTGGACCCGACGACGCGCGCCGAGGGGCTGGGGGCGCTGGCACTGGCAGATGCGGCGGCGCCGCCGTCTCTGACTGCCGCCGCCGCCGCGGCCGCCGCCGCCGTCGCCGCCGCGGCCGCCGCCGCCGCAGCCGCCGCGGGCGACGCCGCCGCCGACATGCTCTCGGCGCTGGACGCCGTCGGACTGTGGCCGCTGCTCTGCGAGGCGGCGGCCGCGGCGGGCGCCGTGCCCCGCCGGCGCGCGGCGCTCGCGCTCGCGGCGGCGGATGCGGCGACCGCGCTGGGCGGCGGCCCTCCCGCGGCGCGGATGGCAGCGCCCCGAGGGGCGCTGCGCCCGCGCTTGTCGCCGGCGCATTTGGGCGCGGTGGCGGCCGTGCTCACTGGGCTGCAGCTGGGGGACGGCAGCGGTGGCAGCAACGCCGCGTCCTCTCGCGACGGCGGCGGGCCAGGTCATCCTGCCTCGTCGCCGCCGTCAGCGGGCGGCGGCACCTGCCTGGAGCTCTCGCTCGGCCAGCGCCAGCTCCTCTGCCTGGCGCGCGCCCTGATGCGCCGCGCGCCCGTGCTGCTGCTCGACGAGGCGACGGCGAGCGTCGACCCGCGGACGGCGCGGCGCCTGCAGTGCTGCGTCGACGCGGCGGCGGCGGCGGCGGCCTGTGGGGACGGGGGACGGCGCGGCGCGGCCGTGCTCCAGGTGGCGCACGACCTGGCCGCAGTCGCGGCGTACGACCGCGTGATCGTGCTCGACCGCGGGCGGGTCGTGGAGAGCGGGCCGCCGGCGCAATTGCTGGCGGACGAGGCGTCGGCGTTCAGCGCACTGGCGCGGCGCGCGAGGGTGGTGCCGCCGCCAAAAGGAGAGGTATAGAGAGCAGAGCCACGCACACGCGCAGACATTGTGGGCATCGCTACATCCTTTTTTACTCTCCTCTGGTTTAAAACCGAGGCTTTGTGTGTGTGCGCTGGCCGCCGCGCGGTTTTTGTTGCGTTCTCTAGAGGGGTGTTCGCTCTAAAAAGCGACGGAGAAAATCTTTCTTGCCTTGCCGGCGATCTCGTCTCTACGGAAACTCGGGCGACGGAGAAGTCCCTGCCCACTCGGACGGATGGATGTGTGACAAGAAGGCTGAAAAGCAAAAACCCACTCACGAAAATGCCTGGACTTGTAAAAACGAACGAGACGAACCAGAAACGAATACGGGCTCCGTCGCCGTCGCCGTCTCCCTCTCTCTCTCTATCTGTCTATCTTTTGCCTCCGCGCCAAACTAACGCGCGCGATCGCCCCCCCCGCCTACCGCCTCAGTGCTGCTTCTTCTCCGGCAGCGGCATCGCCTTGCCGTCCTCCCCGAGCACCTTGGTGTCGCCGCTGGCGCTGACGGCCTGCGCCTTGAACTCTGCGTCCAGCGTGTCGTCGTCGGCGCCCGCCACAAAGTCGACCACGTCGGCCGTCATCTGCGCCAGCGTGGGCAGGCTCTTGAGCTCCTCCTCGCGCTTGCGCTTGGCCGCGGCCTCGTCGGCGGCCGAGGCCTTGCGCGCGGCCATCTCGGCGGCGAGGCGGGCGCTCTTCTCCTTGACCTCGTCCGTGTCGCCCACCATGTAGAAGGCCATCTCGGGGTAGGCGTCCATGCGGCCCTCGAGCAGGTCCTTGAAGCCGGCGATGGTCTTCTCGAGGGTGACGTAGCGGCCGGGGGAGCCGGTGAAGACCTCGGCGCTGTTTGGGGGTGGGTGTTTTGTTTTGTTTGGCGGTTTCGGGGCGGGCGGGTTTTGTTTTTTGGGGTTGTTGTTTTTTGGGGGGTTGAGAGTGAGCGGTGCGTTTTATGGGGGGGGGGGGGGGGGGGGCCACAAAAGCAAAAAAAGAAAAAAAAAAG
>Ga0105053_10005631_pt1 | contig 17732 bp, 12 predicted proteins | sample BON01_FD_78093 | JGI IMG/M metagenome (GOLD analysis project Ga0105053, IMG submission 78093) | Freshwater microbial communities from Lake Bonney liftoff mats and glacier meltwater in Antarctica - BON-01 | ecosystem: Environmental > Aquatic > Freshwater > Ice > Glacier meltwater | place: Lake...
CAATGTATAAAGTATTTTCAAATACTTTAGTGGCTACTTCATGGAACGCGTTTGCAGGCGACATAGCTGTCAAGTCGAGGGATGCAATTAAATTACATCAGGAGAAATATAATGCGAATTCAGTGATTCCACATATTGTCCTTGCTTCTGATTACCTCACGGATTGCCATCAGGCTCTTTTCTTTCAACAAGATACTCTTGTTTATTAAGAAATTAGCATTTGATGGCTTTTATCCACTACTAGTAGTGCTTCAAAATAAAATGAATCTTTAAAAACAACAAAAATCGATTTATTTTAATATTAACACTTTCTGATGAAAAAAGAAGAGTGCACCACTTGTGTTTCTTGTCATGTTCTATCACCGTATGGTCCACAAATTGAAGTGAATATTTATAATTTGAATTGGCTTTCTAATCTGGTGTACGTTGTTATCACGCACAATGAATTGCATTCATTCATGAACTAAGATTGCTGGTATTTTTTCCCATCACAACAACATTTCACATAGCAAAGGAACTAAGAATCCATAGTACACACATGTCAACTCCAGCCTCTGCTAGAACAGCATTTGTCAGATGGTCACTCAAATGATACCAACGATTTTAATTCATTTCCCTTATTTATTTAAAAATACTTTTCTTCAATGTTGACTGCGTCAATGGAAAACATTTGCATTGAAAAGTCGAAACATTTTTTTTTTGGAGATGGAGCCACCACAAGGTACTGTAAACGTATTTGAATTTGAATGCATACTAACAATATTTAGGAGACCCCCCTCCGATGCCAGCAGCATCTAGTTCTTCTGTGAGAGTATGCTGCCGTTTCAGACCTGCGAATCATCTCGAAAATGACCATGAATCTGTCCGAGCGTTTAAAATATCCGGTAATCAAGTAGAAAGTAACGGATACGATCAAGAAGTGTTTAGCTTTGACAGTGTATTTGATGATACTGCCCTTCAACAAGATGTATATGAATTTTGCGCTCGACCTCTTGTCGACGATGTTCTTGATGGATATAATTGCACAATATTCGCATATGGGCAAACGGGCAGTGGGAAAACTCACACTATGATGGGACCAGCTATGGATTCTGATTTAAAAGGCGTGATACCTCGTATCGCGGAAGATATATTCGTTGCGATGAGACAAGCTTCAGCGGACACTGAATTTACAATCAAAGTTTGTTTCGTCGAGATATACATGGAGAGAATTAGAGACTTGCTTAATCCCCAGGATCAAAATTTGCGCATCCGTGAAGACAAGAATTATGGTATTACTGTAGAAGGAGCGCAAGAACTCTATGTCTCGTCGTCGGCAGAGCTACTTCAAGCTGCTGCTAGGTACGTTACCCTCTTTGAAAAGAAACTTTATTAATCAATAGTATTGCAGGGGCTCTGCATGTCGTGCGATTGCATCAACAAGAATGAATCAAGATTCGAGTCGATCTCACTCTGTTTTTATGGTAACGGTGAATCAGCGTACCGAAAGTACAAGTAAAAATGGTAAACTGTTTCTCGTGGATCTCGCTGGTAGTGAAATGGTGGGTAAAACTGGGGCAACAGGAAATGTTTTGCAAGAGGCCAAAATGATCAATCGGTCGCTTTCAGCTCTTGGCAATGTTATAAAGGCATTAACCGAAAACAGCAAACATATTCCGTATCGAGATTCAAAATTAACTCGGTTGCTACAAGATTCATTGGGAGGCAATTCAAAAACGTCTCTGGTCATTACTGCATCTTGCTTCTCATACAATGCGCCTGAAACTCTTTCCACTTTGAGATTTGGAGCAAGAGCGAAGAATATCAAGAATAAACCTAAAGTGAATCAGGAGATTTCGGTGCAGGAGTATAAATTAATGGTCAAGGATCTTGGTTCATATGCAAGGTCACTAGAGGTGAAATTAGGTGTAGATATTTCATTGTCTCCGCTAAATGATATGCCTGACAATACTGAATTCAGCCGTCGACTTTCTCAGTCGCCAAGACCTGAAAACAATTCCAAGTCCAAACTGATGCCAAACGAAAATTCAAGCCTCCTAGCTCAGGCTGATATCGCATTAACCATTGTCTTGGAAAACCAATCAAAATTAGAATCCAATCTGAAAGCAAAAGAATCCGAAATAGTAAGCATCCAAAATATACTTGAAGACACACAAAGCGAATGTGAAATTCAAAAAGTAGCTTTTCAGGAATTGAAGGATCAAAAGGAAGAATGTGATATTTCTCTGAGAACGATAATGGAAGAAAGAGACGAATTGACTCGTCGAATAGGTGATTTATCGCTCGATAACTCAAAGTCAGGCTTCGAAATTGAAGATTTAAAACTGGCAGTAAGCAATTTGCAAGCTGCAAATCATATGCTTTTAGCAGCAGGTAAGGTAAATAAAGAACCTGTTGGTGTGGTCGAAGACCTTCAGAGTGACTTGCAAAAGCTGACTAATAAATACATTGAACTGAGATTCGAGCATATAGAGACGAAAGATGTCCTGGGTTCTATGCTCAATGAAGAAGATTTCACGCTACTGAATGAGCTACAAAATGTGAAGTCCCGTGAAACAAAAGCACACGATGATTTGAGAGATGCAATGATGCAGATGGAAATTTATAGACAGAATGAAGTTCACATGTCCTTGAAAATGAAGAACCGGCAAAATCAAATAGAATTTCTAGAGGTCGCCTTACACGATTATCAAGACTCGTTTAAAACCAACACTGAAAATTATCAAGAGCAGGTATCCAAGTTACAGCTGGAATTGTCGCAATATAAACTGCTTCTTGAATCTGAAGAATCGCATGCTAGAATCACCAAGCCCGTACGAGGAGAATCAATCGTCTCGCCCAATTCTGCTGGTGGTCGATCATCCCCAAAATCTGGAGGTCGTCGATTCGATTTTTGACAAGATATGTTAATTTACCTATGTCGTTAAAATGCGAATAGAAAAAGGACAGAATTTTCATGTAGAACTTCGTTACGAAATGACATTTTCTTTGTCGGATTTGATTTTGAATGGTCGTCACAACGTAAATGAACAATGGACACAATATTTCTTCAGGTTTGAAATAACGATTCACTTGTTTATTGGCAATTAGCCAAATATATAACAAAAAGTCGGTTCCCAATATATTCCTCATTTGGTATTTAATTGACTCATTAATCAGATTAGGGAATGACTCTTGACTAGCTGTGCAAAATAATTAAATCCTGAAACTCTTGCTTAGCAAGTGATGGTTTCTTCTCGGGTATTTCTGTATCCATGTTTCATTGTAGCTGTTTCAGTGAATTTTGAAACGCTTTTCCAATCTGACCTTTAGGTATCGACTGCTACGAGTGGATTCCCTGGAAGAATGTTCATTTTACCAGGCAATTAGGTCGCATAACTAAAAGTCCATCCAGTAGCTTGCGGAGTAGAATGATTTGCGATTTGCTCTATTGATTAATTGTTTTAAATTCGAAGTAATAAAACACGCTGGTACCGGTACTACCATTCAATGTAACTTGTATCGTTTTTGACCATTTGGCACAAATCCAACTGATTTTTTTGTTTGTTTCTTGCAATGTCTGCGATAGCCGTGTTTACTAGTGGAGGCGATGCGCCCGGAATGAACGCAGTTGTACGCGCAGTTGTTCGACTAGCCATTCATCATGGCCGGGAAGCATTTGTGATATATGAAGGCTACCAAGGGATGGTTGATGGTGGGGATATGATCAAGCAGTTTACCTGGAAAGATACTTCGCTGATCATTCATCAGGGAGGCACAGTCATTGGTTCTGCAAGGTGCATGGAGTTTAGAGAGAGAAGCGGCAGGTTGAAGGCCTGCAAGAATCTTGTGGACCGCAACATCACCAATTTGGTTTGTTGTGGTGGTGATGGGAGTCTGACAGGTGCGAATATGTTCAAATTGGAGTGGTCCTCCTTGTTGGAAGAACTGAACCAAGCGGGCGATATCACAGAGGAGCAAATGAAAGCTTGCTGGTTTCTTAATATTGTCGGATGTGTTGGTTCCATCGACAACGATATGGTGTATAAAGGAGGTGTGACCATCGGTACTGATACAGCACTCAATAGAATTATAGATGCCATTGATGCAGTACAAAGCACAGCTTCGAGTCATCAGCGTACATGTGTGTTGGAGATCATGGGCCGAAACTGCGGGTATCTAGCATGGGCTGCAGGCGTAGCTACAGGCGCAGACTTCATCTTCATCCCTGAGTCTCCTCCAAAGGAAGATGATTGGGAATCGGCCTTGTGTGATCATCTGAACTTTAGACGTCGAGCAGGTGCGAGACTTTGTACTGTATTAGTAGCTGAAGGAGCCATTGATAAGTTTGGGAATGCTATTAAGACTGATTATGTTCGACAAGTGATTGTAGACAGGTTGAAGCATGATACAAGAGCAACTATATTGGGACATGTGCAACGTGGAGGGCATGCGTCAGCCTATGATCGTTTACTAGGGACGATGATCGGAGCAATGTGTGTGGAAAAATTAAGACGGACTGAACCTGGTGATGCTGCCTGCATTGTAGGGCTTCGCGGTTTTCGACCCGTGTACTCCAAATTGGAAGAAGCTGTTTCGGACACACAAGCAGTGGCCGAGTTCACTAAAAATCTTGATTTCAAAGGTGCAATTGGAGCTCGAGGAAAAGGGTTCAAGAAACATGTGGGTTTTTTGAAGGCCATCAATCGAGACAAGCCGAAAGTTTCCACTGATCATAACTCCAAGGCGTTTGTTATACTTTGTTGTGGTGCCCCAGCTTCTGGGATGAATGCTGCTATTCGTGCTACTGTCCATTATTGCATGAATGAAGGTTGCGTTGTGTATGCAGCTCACGGCGGGTTTTCAGGTTTAGCACAAGGCCATCTGGAGAAAATGGAATGGATTCGTGATCAATCTTGGCAAGCTTTAGGAGGGTGCAGCATTCAAACTGATAGAAAAATTCCAGTTTCTTACGAACAAGTGAACGAAACTATCCAAAAGTACAACTTACGGGGCATTTTTGTGGTTGGAGGTTTCGACGCATTGGTAGCTGTGAACCATATGGAGAATTGTGTAGCTATCCCTGTGATACTCATACCTGCAACAATCAGTAACAACGTGCCTGGTTCAGAGTACTCCTTAGGATGCGACACTGCGGTAAATGCAGTAGTAGATGCCATTGACACGTGTAAGATATCCGCAGATTCCGCAGCTAGCCGTGTTTTTATCATTGAGACGCAGGGAAATTTCTGTGGGTACCTCGCCTTGACTGCAGGCTTTGCTGGAGGAGCGGATATTGTCTACACTGACGAAGAAGGAATCACGCTGGAGCAAATGCTTCTGGACATCGCAAGAATCAAGTGTCAGATTGTCGCTGACCAGAAGCGTCATTTTGTTGTGGTTCGAAATGAGAATTGCAACTTAAGATACGATATGAATTTTATGAAGACACTATATGAGGAGGAAGGTAAAGACTGTTTTTCAGTTCGAGTGATACAATTGGGTCATTTATGTCAAGGCATGTATCCATCGCCCTTCGACAGGGTGCGTGCTACTAATTTCGCGTGCACTGCTGCAAAGCACTTGATAAACTGCGCGGATAATAAAGTGAATGATAAACTTGTTATCGGTCAAGTTGCCGGAAGACTGGCAATTCAAAAGGTGTCTGATGCGGTCAAGGATGCAAACATGAATAAAAGAACACCAATGACCAATAGCTGGATATCCATGCTACCGCTTCAAAAAATGCTGGCAAAATACGGTCATCAAGGTGTCGCACCAGAGTTCCAGTCCATTATGGACGCTATGTGTGACGATGATGATTCAAGTTGCAGCAAATTGTAGTTTTTTAATATTTCGAACATGAGTAAGATGTGCCAGATTTCAATTTTCAAGAACTTCACTAGTTTTTAATTGTAAACTGCACTTAATATCCGTTCGTGGTTTTCAATACCTTACCTTCAATATTATTTCAGAGGACAAGGATATACACTATTAGCAGTTCCGTCAACATATTCTCTTTTCAAAGATAATTAAACTTGCTCAGGTGATGTTTATGTAAATACAAATGAATCCATCAGATGTCTACATATCTGCTGGCTTGGAAGCCATCGAATTTGAGGAAGGAGCAATTACAGATTTTCGTTTTGCCATATTTTCAGCACTTTTTGGGGCCCGTTTCCCCCCTTTGCTCATCAATACACGCACGAATGATAACAGTAGTAATATGGATGAATTAAACATAAGTATGGGCAGAGCATATTCTGAACTTCGGTAAAGCGCAGGACTTAAACCTAATCCAAGAAACACAACAGCACTCATCGTATATCCAACCACAACGTTCACCTTAATAAGACGAAGATGCATCAACTTTTTCTCGAGTTTTTTATTATACTCTTCGCCATTCAACGAGAAAACCTTGGACTTCTGAAATGCCTTCAATTGCTGCATCACCGAATCTATTGTTCTGCTAGAGAGGACAACGAGGGCTAAACTCAAGTTTCCAATAATAATGTTGCCAATCTTAAACTGAGTGACGGATGGATTAATAGCGACGATTTGAGCGCATGCAATAGCAAGGATTTGGTATGCAGAAGCCCAGCTTGTGTTCATTTGAAATTTTTCTATTGTAGCATAAAACATCAACAATTTCACCAGCATCCCGACATTCATCAGAGAGATTAATAACAAAGAATTTGAAATACACCACGTAAAAACAATGTTCTCTAGAAAAAAACAGCTATTCATCTGAGATAACTTGAGAGCGCCGGCAATCAACACGAGGCTATGATAGCATAAAATGAGCCAATAAGCTCTCGATCTCTTCGATGAAACTCCGGATGTCATCGATCGGCTTGAGTGGCGATTTTTTGTATTTCGGTGTCGCCTCCGGTGTATCTGCATTAAAAACAAATGAAGCAAGACAATCAAAATGTTAGAAAGCCACAGCCCCGATACCAGGCGAATGTTATAAAAGGAGCAATCATTATCGCCATATATATACGAGTTCCTATTAGATAGTCCTGAATCACATATGCATGTAAAGTTAATGCATTGGGCATTCAAGCCACACCCCGGCGGCTCGCACATGTATATCCGGTGAAAATACCGATTCCGAAAACGGATCTTTTTTTACACTACTCAGCACACCTGGACTCGTTACGTTGTACCGGTTGCACAACTATACAGGTGTGGTCTGGTACGGCTGTACCATATGCACGAATCATATAGTTAAAAGAATGAGCTGAAATTCCAGCGTGTCACCACTAAGTTAGCCAGCCGAAAGGAGAATCCATGGACACAAGATGAACACAAGAAGAGTCTCTTTGGAATTTAGATATTCAATTTGAGTCATAACTACTAAATATGGCTGGTGAAGAAATTTCACACGTACCTGAATTCCAGAAGATCGATTGTTGAAATTTACCAAGTAAACAAAAACTCGAATTCAACTTGAACCTAATTTAAATTTTATTTGGAGCTGACGACTCAACTTGCAGAACTCCTGGATATCGGACCTTTCCGTGCAGACGCATATTTTTTTTGTGGCTTTTTATTATTATTCGCGCAAACGATAAGAGCAATAACAATGATTCGGCCACTAGTAATATTCAGATCTTCTGTAAAGTGCGGGGACCAAACCGAGGCCTACACCAATATCCAGAAACGGTATACAACCTCAAATAATGCATAATATTAAGCTTTTTCTGAATTCGCCTCTCGGTTTCAGCACTATTCAATGAAACAACAGTCGAATCCCGAAATGATTCTAATTGGATAACCACTGAATTGATGGTTTGGTTACTTCGAATAGCAACTGCTATACTCATTGTTCCTATGACAGTACAACATAGTCTAAATATTGTAAGTGTAGGACTAATGGATGCGATCTGAGTGAACAATACAGCAACTACCTGATACACAAGAATCCATGAATTGCTTAATTGAATATGTTCTTCTCTAGCATGAAATGAAAAAACCTCGTGAGCATTGAAACTGTCAACAAGGAGAGGAGGAGAAGGCCGGTGGTCAGACACCAAGATTAAGCAATATTTTTTAAAAAGAAACAATCGCGGGGATTCGTCAATTTGAGTATTCCTGCACAAATGCATAGCATCTGGTATAAGATAATAATATGCCCCGACCTACTGGTTTTCTTGACGAGAACAAAATGTGAGGCAGCTGCTTTCCTATTCTTGCCAACACTTTTTCTGTTAAAAAATTGTCGGCGCAGTTTATATACTTGTACTAGTACCATATGAAACCCAGTGGTAAAGATGCAGGAAATCCATAAGCCATTCATAATGCTGATGTTATAGTAATTGCAGAAATTATCACCGTACAGATAGGCCTTTGCATTAGAGAAACCAGTTTTACAAATACAAGAAGTGTTACCAGGCATATTACCACATTCCTCCATCTAGAGCTGCAAAAATATCTCCTTTAATTTGCTCCACAAATGTCGTCGTCGTCACCTTTAACGGATCTAATAGAAATACCAGATTCAGATGCTGATCTAGAGGTGCGGTCCCCGCATCATCCTCCATTCTGCTAATTCGAGCTTTCTCTGCTGAATTGTGATGTTCGCCCTCCTTTTGCTGTCACTTGTGTCCCTGAGCACATGCCTCCAAAGTGGCATTGAAAGGAGCGGAGTCCTGTTAAAAGACTGGCCTGTAAGTTGGTTCTTATTTATAATTCCACAATGTTTAAAGCAAATCACAGGTCCTTCTCACGCATAATGCTGGAACCGGCTACTTTGATTCATCGGGAAGTAATTTAAGGACTACTGATTCTACATATGCATCTTATCCTTCGCAATTAATTTTGAAAGTATCACAGAACCAGAAGGAGGGGTTCCTGGAACAGCTTGCGTGTGGTGCACGTGCTCTCAATGTGCGTCCCGCAGTCTACCAAGACCGTCTTGTGATGCACCATGGCAGCGTGGTAGTAAACCATAACTTGTCGTTGGCTATGGACGATGTTCTTTCTTTCGTTGCCTCAAATCCAACTGAATTGATTCTTTTGGTTTTTTCTGATTGCACGGGAACCAACTGTTGGACTCGAACTATGGATTTACTTTACGATAAAGGGATATATTTACATAAAGAAGATTCAATGGGCCAGTTGAATGTAACAGAAGCTAAGCGACTAGGAAAGATTGCTACGGGTGGAAGTGTTGTGGGGGTACCTCAGAGTGCCTGGCAACAGAATTACAACCCCGGCAATACTGAAAATTTTGCTCGTTGTTACCCTGACTATCAAGGCAAATTCACCGGTCGCCGTCTTCAAAAAAAAGGAAGTTGTCTTGAACAAGCAGACTTGCCAATGACGCTCTTAAGAAACCAAGTGACAACTCTAGCCAACCAAGTCGAAACAGAATTAGCAGCCCAGAATGGTCATTGGCAATACACCGCTGATGATATCGAAGGAACCATTCTCTCTCAATCCAGTTTGATTAATGACAATTCAGAATCCGAAGCAAATCGATTCGTGGCGAACTTGATTCAGAATCTGGTACATGTGAATTTGTTACAAGTGGACAACGGTAAGTGGCTTTGACACCTATTATTAGTATTACTGTAGTTCTCACCCGCGTTTTATGAATAGTGTGCGATGGGGGTCAGGAACTTTTCGCTCAATTGCAAGCGTATTCGGGGAACAAGAATTTATCGGATTATCAAATTGTACCGACCGGTTCTCCCACCACTACAACAGATGCCCCCAATTCTGCTGCTACTTTCTGTACAATGTTATTTTACTACGCAATACTTGTTCAGTGTATTTAATACTATAGTTGTCCTTATTTCCCTAACTCGACGTGTTCTTGCAAATTAGATTTTTAAAAAGCAACAAAAATTGTTTGAACGACGTTCTTCAACGATGCGATCTATTAAAATGGGCAACATATAAAGATATACAACCGTGTGTCCCATCCACCAACCAATTCGATGGTTGTTTTTTGTTCAAAATCGTCTCATGAATACCTACCACTATGGGAGCTTTGCACGTTCGCAACGACAGAACTGCGTCACCAGGCCAATATCGCATTATATCGCCAAAGGCAAAGACATGGGGCCATCTAATACATTGAATCATTGGATAGCCTCGAGGATGAAAAAACTTACTTGCGGTCGCCCAAGAGCCGACGGTAATTGGCATCCCCTTTTATGATCGTTAAGGTGCTACTGGTATACAAGTCTTTTAAATGTTGCGGGGAATTCCAAAATGGTAACGGTGACTGGTAAAATTCATCATCAGTTCTAGAAAGAATTAGGGCCAATTTGAAGAATACTAAAGACTTGGTACTCACATTATTAATTTGCCACTGGAAAGAGCTTCCCGGAGTTTCAACCCAATAATCGGAAACTTGGAACTGATTGTATCAATGTGTTCATAGACATCATTGACAATAGCATCACTAACAAAGACAGGGGCACTCTTGGAATGTAGATGAACCACCAAATCCGACATTAATAAAAAATGAACTAAAAGTAGATCATTCAGGAGCTCAGCCCCGCAATTATCCAGAATATAGGTAATGACACCGCATGCAGGCAAGACACAATCATGATCAACTAGTAAATGTTGGTTTTTTCCAAAAGCTGATTGGACTTTCCCTGCAGATATAGACAGATCAGCTCGATTGCCCCATAATGCTGCTTCAATAAACGCTCGGAATGTGTTTTTTTCAGGCAAAGCCAATCCGTTAATTCCAACACTCAATGCTTCCAACTTATGCGTGCGAAATGGATCGAGTCTATTCGAAAAATACTCTGTTTCTCGTAGAAGCAACCGATACAAATAGTTTTCAAAAAAGAACCAGCCCACGTCCAAAGCATTTTTACCGGTTTCACCGTAACTGGACCAATCGGATCCTCCATCACTTGCATCGATATTCTCGACTACGAATGTTTCCGCTGCAAGTTCATCAGCTATATGTTGGATGCGTTGCTGCTGTGCCGAGGTCAACGTATGCTTTGAAATGACGCTGATCAGAATAGCAGGCAGTCTCTCGGTGATAGATTGCCGCACAAATTCTTCATCCCTTCCAATCAATGAATCCGGCAAGACCAACAACATCAAGACTCAATGATGCTGCAAAAAAAACATATATTCAATTTTTTTTCGATGACAGAGAATGTTGTTGTCGGAGAGTCGCTTCGTGGAGCATCTCTTCTGGCTGGCGTTCAATTCGTATCCCGGTTATTCACGTTCATTTTAAATGTATGGCTCACAGCGTACTTGAACGATGCTTCAGCTGTCGGTATAGCTTCGGTTCAACTTTACCTGTTCTACACAGTGACCTTGACTCTTGCTCGTGAAGGTTTACGTAGAACTTGTTTACGAATAGTGCCTGAAAAAAGCTGTTCTGGAGTCATCAACATGTGCTGGATAACCGTATTATTCGGAATTTCCGTTATAGTGCCAGCAACTCTGGCGATTTTCCTTCGTGATGAAAATGATGCTGTACTCGGGTCAGTTACCCGCCATGATTACGAGCGATCTTTGTATGTGACTGCATTAGCCACTGCTGTCGAACTTATATCAGAACCGTTCTTCATAGCTGGCCAGGGTAGGTTACTGTATGCCCTACGCTCGAAGATAGAGGCTGTAGCTGTTGTGAATAAGTGTTTGGCTACAGTCGCTTGTGTTTGGTTCCTCGATTTGAAAGTGACAGCCTTTGCAGTTGGACATTTGGTTTATAGCTCTACCCTGTTGACGATGTATGGAAATTGGGCATTTCAATATGATGAGCACTTGGAAGCACCGGGGCTTTGGAATTTTAAATCTTGGAGAGATATGATGCCTAGCAACCGTTTGAAGATTGAAGACTGGACACTGCCTAGAGTTGCTTTGAGTATGTCTGCTCAAACTGTTTTTAAACTCGTTCTTGCCGAAGGAGAGAAGATGGTGATGATGATCATTGGACTGCATTCAAACGATCAAGCGGTGTATGCTATAGTATTCAACCTGGGGTCTCTAGTGGCTAGATTCGTTTTTCAGCCTGTAGAGGAATCTGCATTTGCCATCTTTGGTAAACTCAATTCAATGAACTCACTTTCAGAGTCTCATAATTTGTTGCGAATACTTTGCAAATGGATGTCCATCATTGGCCTCGTATTCGTGGCGTTCGGCCCTCATTTCTCTCATTTTCTGCTTAGAATTCTCTATGGAATCAAATGGAGTGATGGAACCGAAGCCCCTGTAGCTCTAGGAATGTATTGCTACTACGTTTTAATTCTCGGCATCAATGGAATAACAGAGGCATTCGTGCATGCAACTGGGGACGATGCAGTGCTCCGGCACTTCAACTTGTGGCTGTGCTTTTTCTCGATTGTGTATCTAGCTAGTGCGGCAGTTTTGTTGCAATTTCGAATTCAAGGACTGATAGTTGCGAATTGTATCAATATGGTCGTTCGAATTGTTTACAATATGTTTTATATTAGTAAACACGTACCTGCTTTTAAATCACTGTTTCCTCATTTCAAAACAGTTGCAGCGTTTTTATGTGTGCATGTAGCCATGGCAATTTCGGAAAGGTTCCTTTATTTACATTTCAAGACGAACTTCAATGCACTGATGCATCTTGGCGCCGGATTGGTGTCGTTTGCTTTGATTGTTTTGGTTCTCTTTATTTTTGAAAACGACCAGATCCGCGATTCCAAGGCTCTTTATACTTCAATGAAGTCACTCAAGGTAGAATAAAAATTATAAATTATTGTTTTCAAGAAACCTTTTTAGGTTAGGTGTCGCGCTCAATGGTTTCACACCGTCTTCAAATCCCTCTGGAGTTACATCGTAATTTGTTTCAGGGATCAAATCAGTTGCTGATTTGGCTTTTCGTAATGGCTTTTCCTCCAGAGAGGGCTTTCTGTTTGACCTCACTTTGTAAGAACTGGATTTGTTGGAAAACGGAATCCTCGACTTTCTCTCTTCAGCTGCCTTCATATCTTTCACGGCCGAAATAAGACCCAAGCAAAATGTATGCAACGTATTAAAGAACTCTTTCATAGGGAGATCAGGGTCTTCCGCAAAGTACTCCAATAAATCGCAGTACGAGTCTGTCACGCCATCTAGTTTCATGGTTAATAGAGATACTGTTTCCTGTGCATTAGATCCCAATGCAGCTAGCTTATTAGCACCTTCATTATCACCTCCAGCCTTTCGAATTGCTTCAAACAACTCTTGAAGACCGTTTCGTAGCGAGTTGATCTCGTCTGTCAAGGAAACGATATCGATGTTCTTAGACTGGGAGAGGGAAGCCAAATCATCTTGAACTCGAAGCACCTCGGGGATTCGTTTGGAAGCGAAGGATACTATGTAGTCCAGAATTGTGGTGGATTTATTGAAACTCTTTGTTTGTGAGAGTTTCAGTAACGACGCAACTGTGAAGCCTTGAATGCTTCCGTTACCCTCTGAGTTCAATTTGTTACCAACAAGAAGCACCACTTGGAAGAGTCGTTTCAATTTCTGCGATCGAACGATTTCATCGCATGCACTTCTAACGATGTCCATCTTCGTGGTTAAGTCTTCCGCGCGAGATTCAAATTCATTTGCAAACAACATGGCAGAAACGCGAGCGTCGGCATTGGTGACTTTTTTGGCAACTTTAAAAATAAACTGCTCCGCTGGACTCAGGTCATCTGACTTCCCTCTGAAGTTTTTGATATTGCGTAGTTCCGAAGTATTTGGCACCATGTTAACCGAATTAATAACTTGTAAAACATCAAAGGTGAGGACAGTATCATCAAAATCCACAAGTGCTTTGCATAGAACATCTGGGCGTATTTTCAGCTTTGCTAAACCAATGGAAATGTTTTGATTCCTTCGGGAGTCCAACAAAGATGGTTGCCTTATCTTGCTGGTAATTTTATTGCAACGTTGAATATTTTCACTGTTCTCTACAAAGAGTGATTCGAGTTCGTCTATCTCGGATTCAAGTTCGTGGACTAACCGTTGTGAAGGAGAAAGCGATGACCGAGATTTCCAAATTGAATTATCCAGGCGGTTTTCAGGGACTGCCTCCCAGTGTAAATTCTTTCGTCTGGACTTGGGCCTATTGGCTGTCTTTACATTCTGTGTTACAACAACATTCAAAAACGGTTTCAACTCTTCGATGCGTTCTGGATCTTTACCTTCAGACTTGATTTTCAAAATGACTGCTTGCGCATGAACACCCATTTTCAGCATCTTTCGAAACTTGTCGTACTCTTGATTATCTTCCGCAGATAAAGTTGTGTGTACTTTGGGATGGTTTCCAACCACATCAATCAGTGGGGTCATTCGCTTTAATACTCGTTGCCCACTAGTAGGAGTTTTAACAAGATCAACATGAGACGCTTCTTTTTTGGGCGTGATTTTGACAACATTTATTGGAGGTGCCTCCTTTTTGGGCGTCTTTTTAGCAACACTTTGCGGAGATTGAATCACAGCTAATTCATTCAGCATCTTGTCAAGTTCATTCGTCATAACCTCGTCTTCTACATACGGCACATCCACTCCTTCCCTAGTTTTTGGGGTAAGTTGTCCTGGGCTAGACAAGCCATGACCAAATTTCTCTCGTAGAAAAGGACTGAGATCCGAGCTCACGTTTTTAGTCAGCGTCTTCTTCGACGTAAAAGGCGATAGAGGTGGTTTACCAGCAGGTTGTTCATTCTTTGTTTCGTGTATAGACTTTCTACCTGACCGGATTTTCTGAGGCGAAGTCCGTACCAATCCACGCAGAAAATTAACCCCATCGAATAGGTCGTTGTTGGCCCGTTGCAGTGCAAACACGGATGATGATATTTCGTAGCCTCTGCTGCACATTTCGTCCAGCTTACTCGGGTCTGGTCGCACAGAATGCAATGAAGTTAAGGTTTCCATGGCGATTTCATGACTGTATTTTACAGTGTACATGTCCTCTGGCAAAGTATCATGAGGTTGGATTACCAGCTCTACTTTAAAACCTTCAGGTAGAACTTTCCTGTATTGAGAATCCAGTTGACTCGCGTCAAGGGTGTGTACTCCATTTTTTTGGAGAAACCCTGTATGAAGGGGAACAGTGAAAAGGAATTTGTTGCTGTTGTTTGGGAATTCTACTTCCAGTTTTAAATCGCCGTACAATTCCATTTCCACTTTCATCAGCAACTTGCCTTGTTTTGGGTCCCAATGCATGATGGATTCAGAATTGTTACATGACGAGTAGACAAGTTTCTTTTCGAACTTATTGAACACATATAGATTCACAATTGGTCGTCCTAATTTGAACTCCCCTTCATCAAAATCTTCGAACAGGGAGAAAAAACTTCCTGGTCTTGCGATAATGGAATTATCTGCTGCCGATATAAGAGGCAATTTATCCAAGAGGATCATGAACAGCTTTACCGGTTTCGGTTGCGGCAGAGCGTTTATGAAAATGACACTTTGAAACAAATTCAGAAAATGTTTAACAGATGGATTTGATTTGCTCAACACATCCATTGCTAACATTTGCTTTTTTACGCGGTTTGAATAAAAGTACTCCAATGATTCGTACGTGTTGGCGAAGTCACCAGAGTACACAAGATAGCACGCGATAAACAAACGCGAAGCATGAACACCAGAGTTGCAACACACCACAAGAACGTTTTGAGGGTCCATGTCAAGCCATGCTTTCACCGCTTGGCACAATCTGAAAATCTTTTCTAGTGTTGGATCTACATCCAAGTCGCAATCGAGAACTTGGTAGCCTAGTTGGTACTTTTCAAACGGGGATTGAACGGAAAGATTAAGTAGCAGATACTTGTGTTTGTGGCGCTGGTCTAGCACTTTGCCCAGTTCGTCTATATTGTTTCGTTTAGCTCCCTTTTCAGTATGTCTGTTCCAAGGTCGGCCTACAGCAATGATTCTTCCTTGTAGATAGGTGATATCTAGTGGCCGCAGTGAAGGGCTTTCCATAGGCACAGGAGAACCAAACAGCAACTTAAACCCAGGCAAACTGTTCAGACCATCGAAGATACTCATACGGCAGTTATCCAAGTTTTTAGTTTGAAATGACCCTCGAAAGCGGGGGCCAATATGAAGGAAGTGATTTTCGAACCCAAGTGTTCGCTCGTGATGTCCCATTCGTGGTTGGTGGAGACGGCAGGCGAGAAGGTAGCACTGGTCATTGGGAAAAAGAATTTCTTGTTGTTGAATCCAGTTTCTTTAGAAGTGAATGCTTGTATTGATCTCTCGTCCATCAAGGAAGTGTGCGGAGCGATAGATTGCGATTGCACTATATACTTGAAAGGGGCGAATTTATTCGGAGCGGGTTTATGTTTAGTTGCAATGAGTGACCGAGATGCTGTTCATATCATGGTGACATTGATGATGGAGTCCAGGTGCTTTGGGGAAGTGTCTACGGAGATCCAATTTATTCTATCAAATATTAACTACGACTCTAGCAGCGAGGTTACATTGCGTATTTCTACGGCGCAGGTGTATGACAACGAAACCATCAATAATGTGATGGGTCCGTTGACACCGCGAATGATACTTGGAAGCGCTGATTACGTGGTTTACTTGACCGAAACCGAATTGGGTATGGCTCATGTGGAGAATGGTATCTCTCTGTTGACTTTGGCATTGAAAGATATATCACGGATTCATACGGATGAAGGATGCACCATACAAACACGTGACGGCAGGTTCATTTGTTTCACTTCGTCAGACGATGTATGTGCGTTCGTATTGCTGTGTAGCGCACGTGTGGCGAAGAATACATTTCTATTTGTTGATGATGCAGTGCTAACGAACACATTTCGATTTGCAGACAATGTAGAGTCTTCAAAGGAGAAGACCCAAAGTGCAGTTCGTTCAAACACAATTCAATTTCCTGGCCACGTGGAAGTTTCACAGGAGAAGACTGAGGAACAAGTTCTTGAAATAGCCCAAGCGATTCTGAGCCAAAGTCAGAGACGAAATAATGCAAGAAAGAATTTAACTGTGTCTCCACTGGGTGAATTAATAAATACAGCCATAGAAAATGAGGAGTCTCTACTAATTGAAGAGAAGAAATTAGAATTCAAACCCAAAATACCCTCACGAATAGAGATCGAGCCAGTAATACCGTCACCTATTGAAATCGAGCACGCATCGATACCCTTACTAATAGAAATCAAGCACACAGTGCCATCACTACCATCATCAATGGAAATCAAGCACACCGTTGCATCGTCGCCATCGCCAATAGAAATCAAGCACACAGCACCATCGTTACCATCGTCAATGGAAATCAAACCTGTGGCACCTTCACCAATCGAAGAAAATAAAGCCGCTGGAATAGAAACGGAAAGATTAAATGTTGAAAAAGAAAGGATAGCTGAATTAAAGATGGAAACTCGCCCTGCGAATTTGCACGTGTCTTTTTCAGATCAAGCAGATAAAAATTCCAAACGCTCTAAAGGCTGCAAGCAACAGTAAATCTCAATTAGCCTTATTTTTGAATTGGATTAGTTTCCTGAAATGCCGGTGAGAATTTACGAGAGTCAGAGCAATTAGCCGTCGAAATTGAGGTATGTTAAACATTACTGTGAAATGAACACACAATATGCCCATACAATTCTCGGCCTTAAATTTGGCAGTTCAACCTCGCGTTCGGATCCTCCCGCATCGCCAAAATATTGTCTTTTGAAATGATTGTTTTTAAACCCAACAAATATCGATTATTTTAAAGCACCACAAGTAGTGGATAAAAGCCATCAAATGCTAATTTCTTAATAAACAAGAGTATCTTGTTGAAAGAAAAGAGC
>Ga0105053_10005632_pt1 | contig 17730 bp, 7 predicted proteins | sample BON01_FD_78093 | JGI IMG/M metagenome (GOLD analysis project Ga0105053, IMG submission 78093) | Freshwater microbial communities from Lake Bonney liftoff mats and glacier meltwater in Antarctica - BON-01 | ecosystem: Environmental > Aquatic > Freshwater > Ice > Glacier meltwater | place: Lake...
CAGGGATTCTCACATGGCAGTTGATGAGTTCTTTCCTCTCTCGAATTTGAAGGTCCCAATGAAATATCTTTCAACCAAGAACTGCTTTATGATGGCTTAAGAACATGATTAAACGCATGGATCTCGAAAAAGAAGCCGATAATTAAGGTACCGAATCCTGAAAAGAAGTGGGTTTATTTCATCATACTCCAATCCTATCCTAAAGTCGCTTGAATTACTTTTGCTGGAGACTTTTGAACAGAAATACCTTAGGAGACTTTCAATAAACATTTTCATTAGGAATTTAAATATTTTCAACTTATAACCCATTGTTCTCTATCAGCAAATCATATCAAAATAATCTACAATGCCTTTCTGACGACAGAATTTCCGTGCATCATCAACGGAGGTAAAGTCATGGAATTCGAATTTTGAATGAAAGCTTTTCATTCCTTTTCCTGACCACATTTTCAGACATCCTGGCGACCCATTAAATCCAGGCCATTTTATTCGCTTGAGCATTTGCTGTTCGAACTTGGTGCTTGCGCGCTCACCACCTTCCACTAGAACCAAATTGGCTCCCTTGGTAGATTCATCAGAGACTGCCACAAGACATCCTGTTAGACCAAACTTTTGAGCATTGACATCGATTTTAAAGCGATTGGAGGCTGCGATTTCTGCCGGATTGCAAATATTATGGACCCAATACACAGTCACAGTAGGTGCACCAACCGAATCTTCCCGTATCTTCTTTTGTTTCTTCTCCCATTTCTCGGCAGGTGTTAATTTAGATGCAAGATTTCGCATTTCATGGTTCTTAATCCTGGCTTGTGTTTGTTCATATACTTCCTTTTCCAGTCGGGATGGATCTGCAACGGCTTGCTCCCCTAATACTCGCATGAGATTGCTCAGTTTAACTTTAGGTGGGGGTGGCGGCATTAAACCGGCTGCTACTTGGTCTCTCATATCCTGCTGCCTTTCCGATCGCTTTTGTCTCCTAATCCGTCTCCGTTCCTTTTTAGTCAAGTATAAAGGTATCGAACGAGATTTCGTGTTTAGTGGGATGAGCGGTTTAATAAACGTTGGGTGCTCCACGAGTTTGAAGGTTTTTTGATTTTCTATTTTCAAATTCTCAAAAGTTGCTTGTTCGGTGGATTTCTGACTGGCAAATGGCATATCCCACCATTCAATTTGCGGGATAGTTTGCTGCAGCACACGCGCGATCTCAATGGCCGGAGAATGAATATCAGCACCAGGTTCTCCGTCAACGAGCATCCGGAAATGTCTACGTGCGTCCTTGCTCTTCTTATTGTTGATGAACTCTTGGTGTGCTTCGCGTGCTCTGAATACATTGGCTGCTTCAACATATTGACCCTTCGGAACGAATTGAAAAGCATGCTGTTCACGTATTCTTCGTTTATCTGATGAGATTATCCTGTCATCCACGAACTCTGAAGATTCATTGTCAGGGGATGTATAGGCCAAATAAGGATTTTCTTTGGGTTTCCTGCTTTCATTCGCAGAATGTTTAGGTGCTTTCGAAAGCGGCAAGCTGGAAGAAGGACCCAATGGTCTCTTCCTGGACGCTTTCATCTCCTCGATCATTAATCGAAGTGCTTCCGCTTTCTCCTTCGCTTCATTCTCTGTCAATGACTCCATCACTATTTGAATCGGGGGGCTATCTGGATTTGATGGAAGAAGAAGGCTTTGTGGATGGTGTGTGGCTCTCCCAACATGGTCCGTTGACATCTGATAATGTCCTTGAGTATTTCTCTCGAAGTACTCACTACGAGCGTACTTGCAATAATGAATACATCCGCAATGAGGAGCTAAATCCAAGCGTGCTGCTTACATTGCAGGGCATTGAATACCGTGTAGAAGAAAGCGATCATCCTATGTTATTTGTGATTGTGAAACAATATAGACACTCAAGAACAGTCGTGAGGAATATGGATTTTTTTTTCGTGTTTGATAACCGGGTATTTCAGGCACATACTGTCAGTGAGTTGGTTGCTTCTCGACTGTCTCGTTGCTGCAAGCATCTTCAAAACGTCCTGGATATAATATGGAGCTTCAAATCACCGATTCAACCAGTGATTGATCCTCCTCCACGATTGATTGTAGATGGTGCGGTAACTCAGGAAGACGTGAAGATAAATACCATTCTCAAAGGGTTGCTGCAAGAATTTGTCCGGGAGATTGCTGGTCAGGACGACCATAAACTTCGTTCTATTGCAAGTCCTCGTTTATCAATTACTCCGAGGCAACCTTCTGGAATTCCTTTCCTTAAAGAATGAGGTTTGCTCAAGATGAGAGTAAATAAGGCCCACCAGCAGAGTTTCGAGCATTTGTTTTCTTCGTGTAGCGACATGAGTTTTTCCAGTGTTGCATTTATATTTCGAATTCTGTTCGATGGGATTTTTGGCCTTATTGGATACCAAGTTATATATATATAAGGTCATTTGAATTTTAAAACAACTAAATACGAGTCTGAAACCGTTGTGAATCACATAATGTATACAATGTTTCCAATGTCCCATAAAATTTATTCTCGCATATACAATTCCGCTTAACTTGTCCAAATAAACAATGTGTCTACTCCGCCGTTGGCTTCTCTATGAAGCTCTTGGATACATAACTTAATATATTGTTTACGTCTGCTTCCGCCATTCGTTCCAAATGACCGTCCCGCAGTTGGCGTCTCCTTTCAAAGTCCATTCCAGCAGTAGGCTGTTTCCAAGCATCGTATTTCTCTTCACCGAAGTCCCATGTGTAGCCTTGTGCTGGACTAAACCGAGTAGCTTCCACAAGCTCATCAAATGCATTATGGATATGGTGACTGAATTTTGTTAGCCTCGATACAACAAGACGTTCAAGAGTGGGGGCCTGGTACACAATTCCATCTAACACATAGTACCAAGCCATGTTCTCAACATGGTGCTTCGAAAGTCGGCGAAGTTTCAGTATTACAAACAGCAATGGCTCGTGGGACTGGCGGAACAAATGGTATTGGATGCCCTTAGTGGTACTGCATATGCATTTAGTACATTTTCTTGTTGCTACCCATTATGTACTTACGCGAAGATTGAATTGTCTAGTCCTTGCCTTTTGATGTCTTCGTTCACACTTGTGGTGTCATAGAAGGGAGAACAAGCGAAATAGTCCAACGCATTCTCGGCTGCTAATCCGAAAGCCTGTAACCACTTCTCGTCAAAAAACGATGATTCACTTAGCTTATCTTCGCCCATCTTCCTTTACACTAGGATGACGATGGGGTCCCCGCACAGAATGATTTCGGCGAAAACACTGAACTTGCGGGGGGCTTTGATTATAGAAGACACTCATTAGGATTGATGGCCTCATACTTCGTGAAAAGGTCGATCCTCAATGTAGTTTCTAAATACATCCATGATGATTTCAAGTTGGATATTAATCTGTTCAGCAGTGGAAACACGGTGGAGTTAGAAAATGTGCGACTGCGAGATGATTGTATTCCAAGTTCGCTGCCAGTAAAATTGGTATGCGGTCACCTGGGCCGGGTTGTTGTGCAGCTTCCTTTGTTCCATCTCTCTTCTAAACCAACTCATGTGTTTGTGGATGAAGTTTCTATTGTATTGGTGTTGAAGGAAGAGAACGATGTGTCAAGGGAAGATCTTTTTGAAAGGCTTGTGACTCTAAAGACCAGGGTAAGACTTTCAGTCGAGCGCATGTTCAGAGAAAGTGCACAAGTAGGATTCGATGATGATTCAGAATCTAATGGCGAGGAAGAACAAGACGATGAGGACAACAAGTCTTTTGAATTCCCCAAACTTCCTCATTTTGTCAGGAATCTTCTCAAGAACTTTCGTGTTCATGTAGGGAACATTCACATCCGCTTTGAATTGTATACAAAACCCGTAGAATCATTTTGCCTCAAGGGGAAGACGTACAACGCCTCGCCTAGATGCAACGCTATTGGGATGTGTCTACAAGACTTTGAGCTTGACAATCTCGGGGATGTTTTGCGCTATTTGAAATCCAGTGATCCTTTTGTGAATGCACCAGATGACGAAGCATCCAAGTTTTTCAGAATATCCAGACTTGGGTGCTACATTGATGTTGATGCGCCACGAACAATGTGTCCAGCAGATGCGATTGGAGATAAATCACGATCTAGAATGCTTCCTAATCCACTGGTGTCTTATGAAAACCACACTTGGGTAATAGAACCACTTACGTTGGTTATCCGGCTTCATGTGAATTCTTGGTTTCCTTCGCGAGGGCAAGTTTGGCGACCTGTTGTGTACATCCGTGCTTTACTGTCAGGACTTAAACTCAATGTGCATCCGGCCACATTTCAAGTACTCTTAACCACTGCAAAAGAGTTAAAAAACTGGCATGCAAAATTAGACCATAAAGTTTTGCTACTCGATGCCCAAAACTCCAAGACGACCATGAGTGTCTCTGAGCATGCACAAAGGTGCGACTTATACGCAGCGCATTATCTCAAGACGTTGGGCTTGATGGCGGATCCACATAGCAAACCGAAATACAAATTACGAGCTATCAAATTATTGCAAGTGCTAGAAAAGTCAGTTCATATCGAAGACCTAGTTACATTATGGCCCAAGATGCTAAGCGAGTTGAAAACCAATACAGGAGCTTTTGTTTCCACTGCCAAGCGCCATATAGGTCATCGAATTGTAGAGAAAGGTGAAAAAATGCATAAACCCCACGAGAATGTGGAAAACCAAAGCAGTATTATGAGTACTACGACCAGTCCCAGCGTGTCAAGGGAGAATTTCATAAGGATGTTGACTGTATCTCAGATCTATGACGGGAAGCAAGAAGAAACCAGTGAAGATGACACAGATACTGGAATTCTTTCAAGCATGATTCAACCTAAATTTGATATCACCCTTTCCATCGATAACATAGTAGGTCATGTTTCTACGTCCCGCCAGAGTGCCAGTATGTTCTTATTCAACATGGAGAAAACGTACATTGGCTTGAGAAACTTTGAGAAGTCCAGCACGAGTCCTTTAGTTGTATCTGCCTCGTTTGTATTGTTTCGTGTTTTGGAGGCGCGTGGCCTGGGTGATCATGGTATCGGAAGCCCGTACGTGATTATGTCGCATACACAAACGTTTCGTACGAAACATAGTGCACCTACCGGCAAGAACCCTGTGTGGAATGAAGCATTCCTATTGGATCCATGGGAAGGCAAAAAAGATTTCTTGATCACTTTATGGATTAAAAAGGATATTGGGAAGGATGTGATGGCAGGACAGTGCTCGTATGCCTGTCGCTATGAAGACATGGCCAATGCCGACATTCATGATTGGCTGTCGTTAGGCCCTGGTAACGGTTTCTTGAGAGTGGCTGTAGCGAGGTCGTCATTACATTCGTTGCCACGAGGTCGGTTTGAAACAAATCGAAATCTTGAAAGAGCGAAGTGGCCGAATCGCAATCCAATTACTGTCGAAATGTATCTAGGCGACATAGTTGTCAAGTCAGGCGCTACGAACAGCAACTCAAAGAAACCTACATATGTCAACATTGTCCACTTGGAAGCCGGATCCCATGTATTCCTTTTCTTACACCAAAAGGAATTTAGTCGGTTTTTGGCCTACAACATGGTCAATCCAGTTCAAAAATGTGACCCATTTCATTCGAATCTTTTTTTGGAATTAGCTGCTTGTCATATTTTAGTATCGAGATGGCAAATATTGTTCATGCTATCTTCCTTTTCTGATTCGTATATTGCGCCATTGTATCAAATGTTAACCGAATGTGAAAAAGATGAATTCGGTGAATACATTGAACAAATAAGAGAAAGGTCGACCAGTTCGTTGACAAACATGTTTGTAGAAATGGGTGTTCTTGAAGCAGGGAAACTACCAACGCATCTTGGTGCTTTTCATCTTGTAACAGACACAGCATTGCCTGTGATCCTCGTTTGTAATATTAGGCTGTGTCAAATCGATGTTGGGTTTACTTGGGGATCTGGATCAGGAGAGATCACCCAAGATGCTGGTCGCGTGGGACAGACTGATCATATTGTATCTCATGTGGTCCTAACTAACGCCAATGTGTTCGTTGGCTCGCATGTAGTAGACCCTAGTAACGAGAATGTGTCTGGGTTTAGAATCGAACTGTGCGTAGGCTCCATTGGGATTATTGATGATAGTGCACCACATCGGCCTGTTGTGTATGCACATGGTCACAGAAACACCGATTTCATATCACAGGGTAGCGATGACAACCCTCCGATACTGAAGGTGAAGATATTCTTGCCTTTCTTTTGGGCTTTTCACCTGAATTTTAATGATCGTAGAGCCAAAGCTATACCAGAACGAGTGAACAGTGATTTGAAGATCGATGTTAGTTTTGAGCGTCTGGTCGTCGAAGCCCCGGCGATATTCTTTGTGATTCTTCCTATCATTGGTGGAATCATGCCTCTTACCAAACTCATCACTATTCCGCCGCTTCCAAGTATAGCAATCAACTCTATAGTGTTAAATATGTTTTTGAAAGATTTTAGATGTGTAGCTATGGAGACATTAGATCCACAATATGGTTCGAGAGCCATTGCTATGAAATTTTCATTGCATTCAGGGTTTCAATCGTTCGCTCATCAGGTGAATGATGTGCTCATTGCTGATTTATCGTTCGATATTGGGGTGTGTACCCTCTTGGAAGGTCACGCTAAGGACCAAATTAGTGCGACGAAGAAATTGAATTCATGCCACTTCAATAAGGAGTTTGAATCAGTGGCACATGCTTGCGCGAGTCATTTTAGGAAAAACACGCGGCCATTTTGGAAGGAGACACATAAAATTCTTGTTGATTTCTCTCTGGATTGTGAACTTGATATTAAGAGTGGTGCGAAACCTTCTCATGCAAAAATTTCTTTTTCTGTGGCTGCAAAGCCGTTTGAAGTATTCCTGTGGTTAGACGACCTTGCAATTATCTTTCGAATATTGACTAGTTTTTTGAATGATGCAGTGTATTTGACAGATTCTTTCACTGATATGGTTGGTTTTGAGTTACCTGTTTTCGCGTGGACCACCGTGCCGTCGGAAGACTTGGAAAACGATGAAGATCTAACTCAGAATTCTGTTCTTAGAAGCTACGTGTCGTCAGAGGTAAAGTCTTCTATCAATGACCGAGTGAGAGCTCGATCCGCAGCATTGCTCTCCTCTGTTCAACTGCCATTGACTTTGCAAGATATTCTGCTGCTTGATTACCGAGTGTCTTCCTTTGACCATATTGAATACGGTATTGCGGACGATCCCAAAGTTGATCTGCGCCTTATCATTGGTCACTCGGATTTTCCACTGTGTAGAATGCATTCTGCATTGGATTGGAGATTCTCCAAGAATGTTCTGGAAGTCGATATTGACATGGATGTTTGGTATTATAATCGCAAGTTTTCAGATTGGGAGCCTATCGTGGAGCCTTGGGAGTCCAAACTACAGGTTGTATTTGAGAGTGACGAAGGCGAATTCCTGTCTTTGAAAGGAGTTTCGTTTTCCTCCGACGAGATCCTGGAGGTTGATTTGACACAGCTAGTAATGAAAGAATTTATGATGTTTGCGCTTGAAGGGACCCGTATGCTTGATCACACAGACGTTTTCCATAGTTCTACGTTCTATCCCCGCATCGATCAGCCTGTGTATAAGCAAGTTCAACAATATGAACTTTGCAATTTCACCGGTGAGTCTATCTTGTTTCAAATTAAGTGGGCGCCGGTGAAGGTGATGTTTTCAGAAGCGCAACAAAGGGATGATCAGCTGAATTGTGAAACTTCCTGGTCGTTAGCAGGCGATTTTTCTAGTCTCGGCGTCAATGAAGTTTGCGACATTGAATTCGATGAGGAGTCCCTGAGAACCTCCAGTGACAATGCTGGGCGGTTATATATTAAAATATGTTTTGAGAGATATGATCAAAGCTGTGAGGCGTATTTAATACGAGTAGATCGCATTGGGGATTTCGCAATTGCTCTTGGGAACGGAAATATATTGCGCATATCTATTGGGACGAAGGATGGATACCGTAAGAGTGTGATGCTGTTGTCAGCAGTGTCCTTAGTGAATCACACCAAGGAGGATCTTGTCCTCTCGCGTGATCAAGGAACTTCAATGCCGTCTCTTCATCAGGTACTCAGTGTCAACTCTACCTTGTTCGTGCCTGTTGCGATGACTGACTCCAAACTATCTTTTAAATATCTAGTCCATTCCAAGCAAGATTTTTGCATACACACAAAACGGCGAGACTAGATTCTACAACACCTGTCCGGAAACAAGTGAGAACATTCTAGATTTGTCATTGGACAAAATGCCTAGTGTTGGGGAGTCTGCTGAATGGATTGGTATTTTGAGTAGTAAAAATATGTTGTGTGCAGTACAAGCTAGTATTCTGGATTTGAATTCGATGGCCTTTAACAACTACCACGAGACTGGAGGTGACACGGAGTTGGTGTCAGCGGGAAGAAAAGCAGTTAAAGCATTGCGTCCAAAATGGTCTCGAAAATTGAAGGAGATGGACGAAGCCAAGAGCAGCATGCTAAAATGGAAAGCCTCGTGTATGCGTGCAATTCAAGTGGTGCTCAAACCATTGCTAAGTTTTGATAATGCATTGCCTGTGCCACTGTTGATCTTACCAGTCAAGTTCGACGGCAGCCTCGGTCATGCTGAAGGAATTGCAGCCGGTGCAAAGCTGGTACTGCATGATCGCAATGCCAATGCAATCCAGCTCAAAATTCCTTCTGAAGATAGTGAGTGGAGTGTTCCCATTCCTATCTTTATAATGGCGAATCCCAAACTGCGAGCACTCCTTCTGCGTGCAGATCCCCGTTACACTGATTTCATGTCTACTGCTGTTGAGGAGAATGTGGCTTTTTCAAAATCTACTTTCTTATCTCTGTATGGTGGACACCTTCACGAGTTCTCAAAAATGGAGGCAATGCGAGAGACGGATAATCATTTGGAAGCCATGACTGACTTGTTGCAGCAAATGAACAGAGTGCCACTGGCTAGGCGTATCAATAGCATCAATGCTGCATCATATTGTATGCCCACGGACCACTGGATGTCTGCCAGAGTCATTGCAGTGTCGCAATTAGAAGTAAATTCTGGAACCACTCGTAAGAGGAGAGTTACGCTGATGTTTCGCAATAGAATACTAGGAACACACCCAGTAGCTGGGTTGTTCACAAAATCAAGTTTAATTGCACTGTTCGAGCAAACGCTGAGTTTTATGTTTCCATTTTCTAGCTGCAGCAAATCGCTTATAAACAAGTGGCTGTATATACAGTATGTGGAAGTCCACGAAGCGTCGCCTTCAAGAGTCATCGGAGCAGGTAAAATCGACTTGAGTCATTTGATGTTTGATTTTTATACTCGTGGGGGCAGCGGCATCGTTCGTAGAATATGTCGTGAAGTGACATTGTATGCGCTGAACGGCAACCATCTCGATGAGTCACGCATTATCGGCACCATGGATTTTGATATTCGACTGCTGCCCAATACAGGGAACCTTGAAAAGAAAGCAACCCCTTCAAAAGAAGAAATGAACGACCAATCCATTGGAGATATCCGCAATTATCTGTCTGATAATGAACCAGGTAAAACCGATCACGATGAGTTTGAAATTGTATCTGCCTTATCTGATCGTGAAGAATTTGAAGATTCTTCTGGAGATGAAGAAATTTTTGTCGATGAAGGTTCTAAAGTTGCCAGGGAACGTTGGTCAAAACTTCGAGTAACAGCCAAATTACTGGCCAAGGCACCGTTGCCCGAGTTGTTGGAGCAAGAGGAGGAAAACTTTACTGTTACCTACACGGATTCTATGCTAGCCACTGGTCACCTTGTAGCCGAGATCAAATCCTTCGATTTGTGGAAGACAGTTGCTAGAATTCATGACAGTTGCAAACTTCCATGCTATTTAAATTATGAATTCACTTCGGATTGTAGTGAATCTGGATTCAAAGTAACATGGTCGCCCCAGAGATGGATAGTTAACGAAACTTCAATGCCTCTGATTATTCAACAGGTTGATGGTGGTCAACTTGGAGTTCAAATGGTTCCTCCAACGAGAGTGAGTCTTTTCAATGATCTCGTTACACATGGCCGTCTTGCTTTTAAGGAGCCAAGTTCGAAAAATATCTCCAGTGTGAATTTGATAGCCCCCGCCGAAACCACAGCATCCATTGACTTTAATTTCAAGGGCGAGGAGGGGGGCAGGGCTGTGGCATGGCAAGAGAGCTTTTCCTTGACAGAGAAACAATCGAAAGTAACAAATGTGAATGGCCTCACAATAAGCCATCAAATATACATGGCTAATCGAACACAATACTCCATTGAGGTGAAACAAGTTGAATCAAGACGAAGGCTGGGCAAGATGCAGCTCGAACCGTTTCTTGACACTTTTCTACCCTACCAGTTCAAAGCGTCAGAATTCCAATTCAGGTTGCGAAGACAGCATAAAGGAGAGAACGAGATGTCTTCTGATTGGTCTGGAGTGATCAATTTAAAATCCAGCTCATTCTCGAGCAAGCATTCCAACGTCCCAGTCGCAGTATATGATACTGATGGGGACTTTGTGGATTGCATTCAAGTCGAAGTCTATTTCAGCAGAGAAACCACTCATAAAGGAATCGTGACTTCCCTGTTGACAAGCTCACAAGTGAGAACATGTTTGATTCGATTTCGACCTGATGACCCCCCTACTTGTATCATCACTAATAATTCTGGTCGTGTATTGATTGTGGATCAACTTGAGAGCGGAGAAAATTCCAGTTTCGAATTAACTGTGCAGCCAAAGGACCGTAATTTGTTCGGCTGGGCGCTTCCATCTGATGACCACAAACGAATTCGTGTGAAAATGATTCTTAAACCAGAAGAGAAAGCGTCAGCTAAATCCACTGAAGATTTGAATTTGACATTTGATATGGAGAAAGTAGGCAAAACGAAGACTGTTGGTATTGGAGAGTATCGTATATATGCCAAGGTTGAGATTTCTCACAGTACTCGACAGCTGGTTGTGACTTGTGAGAAGAGTGATGTCATGAATGATTCGGTGCTTCTTATTCAGGACCCGAAAAGCATGGGAAACATGGGAAACATCGACGACCCATTATCGACAGCGCAATTCGTGGTCTGCGTGCGCGTCTTACAACTTCGGAAAGTGGTTGAGGATATCGTGGCTCTCCCATTCGTCCGAATTCGATGTGGCGGGGAAGAGAAATTGACCAACCAAGGAACTAAAGACGAAAATAATGTTGTTAGCTGGTCTGATGCACCGATTTACTTTCAGTTCGACGTGGTCAAGCCTCGGTACATTGACTTTGATGTTATAACCCCAGTTACGGATACTCAAGGAGCGGTTAGTGATGGTATTGTTGGAAAATACAGGATCGAAATTTACGATCGATTTGAAGAAGAGGAGGGAATTCATCGCATCCCAACTCAGATAGTGCGACTAAGGAATGGATCTCTGCCCTCGTTTCGAAAAGTTGAGCTTCAATTTGAAACATATCTTATCACAGGTCCCACGGGACGAAATGCTGATGCTCGAAGCTCCCATGTTGTTCGACTGTCGCTCCCGGGTTTGGGGATATCCATAATCAATGAAAGGAAGAAACAGGAAGATTTGTATTGCCGGGTCTCTGGCATAGGAATCCATTTGAAATGGATGGAAGGGCGTTTGAATGCGGGACGTTTGAACGCTACAATGCGCATTCGCAAGATTCAGATTGATAATTACCAACCTCATGTTCAGGATCGTGTTTGCATCGTCCCATTAGAATCGGATGTTCCTGTGCTAGAGATTAATGCAATAGTGAACCAAGCCAACATTTATCTACTTGGAATAGAATCACTGCAAGTACTTGTGCAAAGTTTCATGTTGAAGATCGATGAAAATTTCTTGGACGCCGTATTTGGACTGGTGCATCCAATCCTGGCGCATATGGAGGATGTGACTTCTGGTGTCACCAAGGCACTTCGTCTTGTGTATGGAGGATTTGAAGGCAAGCGCACGGTACGATATCCAATGGAGGAGGATTTTCTCACTGGAGAGACCTATTTCATTGTGTCTGACACCCGACAAGATGTAGTCTCGCATTCCGTGGAACATTCCAAGGAAGTTTTGCGGCCTTCTGTTCAGAGGGAGATTCCTTCCAGGATATTCAAAGTATATCTGAAAGAAGCACATATTTATCCAGTCCACGTGATTGTATCTTTCTTCTTCAACATGGGCGAGGGTGGTACTCTGGGTCAATATCAAAAAGGGGTTTGGTTCAAAGGGGTGATATCCGGTCTTAGTAAGTGGAGCGAAGTTTCGTTCAGAATATCAGAGTACCATGATAACGATTCCTACGGTACTATCTCCCAGGTGACTAAGGAGTTACGCCGCAAGCTTATTAAAGAAGCCGGATTGCAGAGTTGGAAAGGAATAGCTGCTTTAAATATCTTAGGAAACCCGCAGGCATTTGTGGAACGCACATTGGGAAGTATTGTTAATTTCTGCGTATCGCTACCGACTGAGTTTAGACGTAATGGAATAGGTTCGGGTGTTTCGGCTGCAGCTGATAGTGCTGGACACATGGTTTGCGTGTTTGTGTCTGCCCCAGTAGAATTTGCAGGAAGGATCACAGGTTCATGTGCCACGATATTGGAGGGAACTCGTCCGGTGCGTCACTTGGGTAAGCCATTGAGGCTGATAACGACCAGTCTAGAGTTCATTGTACAGGGAACTGATTTTCTAGACCCCTTAAGAGTGACCCATTTTCAAATCCGGAAGTCGCGGAAGTTTGAAGCAGACCACGTATTTCAGCCTATTCCAAAAGAGCCTAAGAAGGAAACAGTTATCATTCCCGTGTTGGACGAGACACCTGAAATCGACGAGAGCGTCGTGATAGACATATTTGATGAGTCAGCAGAAGGCATCACGGAAGAAGGAAAAGAAAGAAATCGTAGGAGTCAGTTTCACATCAATCACCAGCTTCATTGCTGTCTTTTATGTGTTCCTGGTTTGAATTTCGTTTGGATATTTATTTATGCCCTTCATGTAATAGGTGTTCTTCAATGGTTTTGATTTTTAATCACCTATCCATAGAAAAACCCGCAGTAGTTTCTTTTAATTAAAAAGGATTTATAAAAACCTTAACAATAATTCCTAAAATACTCCAAGAGGACAGAACGCAGAAAACGAGGTTTTGATAATTTACTTCCAAGGTGTTTCGACACGGATAGCCCCGCTCCAAAAGAATTTTGCCGTTAAAATAAAAAGTCGATGAGCAACAACATTCACTCGCGACGGCAGCGTTGGATGCAGCAGGAGCTAAAAGAAAGCCCAATAGAAACATCCCCCAGAGGACCTGCTGATTTAAAACAGCATCACAATGAGATATCAAACACGTGGCTCCAATATTTTAACCAGCAGAATATCATTGGCATCATCAGCGAACTTGTAAGGGTAAGTAGCTATGCTGCTGAAAGCCGTTATCTCACAATATGGCTTAAAGAATATTATCCATCTTATTGAACTACCGGCGAATCCGTAAGTTTGCATTTATCCAAATTGGTATAGTGGCTAACTTTATACAAAGGTTTGCCTTTTTCGCGAACAGACTTCGTGTTCTCGAATTCAATGCATCCTTGAATCGGATGCGATTGGAAACAACGGAAGTGTCCCAGATTGAAAGCGAAGATGTTATAACCAAGGTAGCCAAAGTACGTGAACTATTTGCTTCTCATATACAACAACTAAAAACAATATAGGTAGAGAACGAGCATATCTACGGCTCGAAGAATGTGCTCAAACTGATCGATGTGGATCGATTGTCATATTTGCTTCATGAATTGAGCAGTATTGATGGGGTTCTTTCAAATGGGGAGGTGACCAGTAACGGTTACAACTGTCGATACTTGTCAGGCTTGTACGGTCCTTGCATATTTTGGGGTTCCATACTTTCGGATGTTCCTGCCAGCATCTCCATCTCACACGAATACATCGCTAAAGGCCCAAAATTCGAAAAGGCTGTCGTTTTATTCGCAAATCACATAATTCAGGAAATTGCGTCTTTGGATTCGCAAAGTGATTCAGTTGCAGCCGTGAGTTTTAAAATCGAACACCCAAGCAAATCGGGACAAGACCCATTCAAAAAATGGACTCCAGGAAAGATACGCAAGAACAACGCTTCTTTTATTAGCGCGCTGAAGGGAGCCACCACAGGAAGAAGGAAACTGTTGATTGAGTGTATCATCCCTATCCGTACTGGCAGTAATATCTGGAAATTCTCCCACGTAGAAAAACACGTGTCCTTGCATTTCGTCCAAACTGGAGATTCAAAAACGATTGTACAAACATTTAATGCGATCCCCTTGTGCTGCCGGATGTGCGGCGTGTTCACCAACAGCGATGATTCCAAGGCATACTACGAAATATACCGTGGGAAGCCAGGAGAACTAATAAACGAATATATAAACATTCTCCAAACCCGAGTTGCTACAAGTTATCTTGGGGGCAATTTATGTCGTGCAATGGAGAGCTTGCTTTGTTTACAAGTTATTGACCAGAAAGTCGAACTGCTGGAGGATATTAGAAGGATGATGCACTCTTCAGCTGGCCGGATGCACGGACTCATTCGTTGGAATCGAGCACTTCATTCAGTAGTGGAGTTTTGCACGCATTCCGGGGAGTTTATTCGTCAGCCCCTATTGGATAAAGTGCTGCAGCAATTTCGATGGTACAAAATTCAAACTTTAAATTTGTTTTCTAGTCGGGACAACTCGGATATCTTGGTTTTGCACCGAACCGTTCGACAGATGTTGTATGAGATGAGTGATAAGGTATCGGACAGGCTGCTATTAGATCCAACCTATACGATCAAGCGGCTACAAGCACTCAACTTTGTATGCGAGGCATTGGTTGCTACCTTGGAGCGAGATGTATCAGTAGCATTGGCTGATCAATCCACCAATGTGGATTCATCTTGGACATTGATCCGTGAATTAGATATAATACTCAAAGAGGCTATAAGCTCAAACAGTTCAGCTCTCCGCGGTTTGGCTGTAGATGAAGTTGAGGCGATGGAAAGTGAGCAGAAAGCCAACGAGCGAGCAAGAGAGAGGATGCTAGTCATGAGCTTACCCAACGTAGTGGCTGATCTCAAGAAGCGCGGCAAAGTACCGCCAGAAATATCGAGAGAAGCAACTTTGATAAAGTACTTGGTGGATCTCCGGATAGATATCGTGGTACAAGAGGTACTTCAAGGTATCATGCTGGAAGGTAAGCTGTACCCGAACCCGTTTCCGTTGATTGTCACTCGTTTTCGTGCAGAGAGTACAAGGCATGTAGTTTGGACTGAAAAGGATACCGATCTGCTTGCTAGAGTATGCCCCCCGCGACTACCGCTATTGAGAAGCCACAGTCGTAGTGGTATGGTGTCTATGGGAAAATTGAATGGGCTGGAATGCACGGTACGACATTGTGAAGAGCAGGATGTAATCCAATTGGCAAACTCACTCTCCGCAATCATACCGCCAACGGGAGGATTTCAAACCGATAATCATCTTGGAATATACATGTGCACTTCCATTGGCGGGGGGGGGCCACCTTACATTCCAGAATATCACATTGCCATCACAGTGAGATGATCATGTTGTATGAGACGCATGTTTATGATGCAACTGATAAAGCTGGTCCACTAGAATCATTTGGAAAAAACGTTTTGAATCAGGTCCTCTACCTTGCTACACAAACACAGAGTCAAATTGTCGGATTGGTCACCGGTGCTTATGCCATCGATATGCTGAATGAAAATCCCGGTAATGACGGTGGATGGCGATCAATTGCAGCCCATGAGATATCGAATGGAAATGCGGAGGAGCTGCTTCACCCTGAATACATATCAGGTTGCTGCATGGATATCCACGAAATTAAACAGGACTACGATGATTGTAAGAGGGAAATCATTCGAGCTTGCAAGGTTAAAGAGCCAATCGTTCTTCGGATTTTAACATGCATCGATATTTCAAACGGGGAGAAGGCGTATGTTTTGGTGGACAAATTGATTTCCTTATACACTGTACTATCTCCGGCAGGTGATATAACTAGTTATATCCCTCCATTTCTCCAAACAGAAGTCGCATATCAAAGTGTGTGGCTTGATGTGGATCAAGGGGTTCGAGTCCTCGATGTTATTTCCGGATATATTAATCAACCTGATGTTGACTTAAACTCAAGTCTGCATCCTGCATTCAGATCACAGGTGAGAAAACTCAGATACCGAACTGTAGTCAACGTTTCCAAAGGGTTCTTATACACTGCTTACCGAAGTATGTTGCGATTATGCTTTTTAGACACCGACAAAAAACATATGATACCCAATTTGGCGAGGATGATGAAACCAAATACCATTACTTTTGAAATTAGCAATTCGGTTGACAGCACCATGGTTCTCATCGCTGCTTTAAGTGAGAGAATGGAATCAGAATATGCAAGAAAGAAACTTGCAGCTGCTGTTCTTAAAAGCAAGTTCAAATCTTTCCGGGAACACACTGAAAATGTAATCAGCAGAAATGAATGCGTGTTCTTACCTGGAATTCGAGGGAAAGTACACAATTTTCTTGTTCGCATTGAAAGCGACCTTGAGCTAGATCGTTTAGGAACTATGCGAGGTCATATCGATAAACTATACGAGCTGAGAACTTATTTGGAATGCATTCTTGTAGCAGCGTCGCAGGCAGTCCATTCAAATTGCCCAGAAATTAGTAGATGCGTTGACGAATTTGCTGAAGAACTATTGACATCCTCTGATTTGTCACTATTTAAAGACAAATCCAATTGAGATCATTTTTCCGAAATAGCATTGGTCCACCAAATTCGTCGTCGTTCCATTTCTTCTTCTTTGTCAAACCATTTGTATCCTAAATCCACGTTTGCAACATTTCTAATAGTAATCGATATTCTTTGTTCTTTCACCGGCAGCACTTTATGACTCCATCTCTCGTAAGCGACTCCTCGTAGAACCAGCATGCTTTTCGGGGCGAGAGATTTTTCAAACACAATTTTCTCATTGTCCATGAAACAGATGGTGGCATAGGAGCCTAAACTCAAAACAGCTGCCTGGGGTTTGAAATTAGGACCGTCTTGATGCGCAGATATTCCTTGACCGGAGGAGTATCCGTTAATCAGTGCCTGATTGGGCATCTCACCATAAGCATCCGTTGCTACAACAATACGAAACACTTCTTCCAGCCAAGAAGGCACCTCTTCCAGAATGGTACCATTAGGATGAGGAACTCCTCCGATATTCAGCAGTTCTCTCCCTGACAATTGTAGGAATTGTTGCTTGCTTAAAACACCCCATAGACGATCCGCAGCTTCATCAGTGAAAACATTTTCTATGTACACGATGTCATTATCGAAGAACGATGTATACGGACCAGGTTTCGAAGCAATTCCCAGGATATCCTCCACTTGTCGTGTCTTGCGACTCGCATCACGTTCCTGCGCCAACAACTTCAAAAAGTCCATACTAATCTAAAGACTCAAAAAATAACGCGACCAAAAAAAAGGGATTTTTGCTGAATTCTGATTTTTTTTTAAATCGATTTTTGTTGTTGTTTAAAAAAAAAAAAAAAAAAAAAGTGTTTGCCCTATGAAAAAACCTTTTTTTTTTTTTTTTTTGTTTTTTTTTTTTTTTTTTTTTTTTTTTTTTATATGGATACGTCATATGAGACCTATCTTTAATGTCCTTTC
>Ga0105053_10005639_pt1 | contig 17709 bp, 9 predicted proteins | sample BON01_FD_78093 | JGI IMG/M metagenome (GOLD analysis project Ga0105053, IMG submission 78093) | Freshwater microbial communities from Lake Bonney liftoff mats and glacier meltwater in Antarctica - BON-01 | ecosystem: Environmental > Aquatic > Freshwater > Ice > Glacier meltwater | place: Lake...
CCTCTACCTGGCTCTCCCTCCCCCTTTTTCCCCCCCCCCCCTACACATCACCGCCCCCCTCCTTCCCCCCCTCCCCCCGAAAAACTTTTGGTCCCCCCCCCCCCCCCCCGAAAAAAAAAAAAAACCATGGTCTCCCGCGCGCGCCTGGCGCTCTGCGCCCTGGCGCTTCTCGCCGCGTGCGCGCCCGCGGTCGCCACCACGTACATCAACGGCAACAACGGCTGCAAGGAGGCGTCGCCCGGGCCCGTGAAGGGCCTCAAGGCCGTCGCCACGTCCCCCTCGCAAATCAAGGTGATCGTTTGGTTTTTCCCCAACTAACCTCCTCACGAGACGCGGTGCGCCCTGGGGCGGCCGCCGCCCCCCCAATGAAGGCGCGCCCGGTCGCGGGGCGGCCAGATGGGAGGCGGCGCGTCCAAGTGCGACATTGGCGAGCGCGCGCCTCTGCCCACATTGGCGAGCAAAGAGGAGCCATCGCGCGCGCCGTCACTCGTCGCCAGGGGAGGGGAAGCCGCCGCCAGCGACGGGGCCCCCCGAAAGGCGCGCAACCGGCCGCCGGTCGCGCCGCGCCTGTGCCGTCGGCTTCTCCTGCCCTCTGTTGCCGAGATTTCAGACAGGCGTCCGGGTCGCGCAAGTGGCTCGGGTCGTCGGCATCGTTTGGCTGCTGGGAGCGCAGGGCGTCGCCCGCGCAGAGAACTCGCGCAAAAAGACTAGTCTCGCTCACCGCCCCTTCTCTCACTCCCGCCGCCCACCGCCCACTTCGCCAACACCGCGCCCGTCCGCTCCTCATCCTCGTTCCGCAGATCACCTTCAAATCGCCGCCCGGCAACCCCTGCATCGAGTACTACCTGGTCGAGCTCGTCGAGGCCAGCAACTCGCGCTCGTTCGGCGAGCCGCGCAAGTCGACCCGTGAGTCGGTCGTTTTTCTTTGTTTGTCGTTGTCGTCGTTTGCGAGATCTTCTTTCCGGCCGCTACGGGACGAAACGAACGAGAGCGCTGAACATGCCCTCCGTCTGCCCCCCCCCCCTCCTCTCCCCCCCTCAAAACTACACACAAACAAATGCGCAAAATAAATACGCAAAACAACTCAAAAACAACAGAGTACGAGGTCGTCTACAGCAACCTCAAGCCCAACACCGAGTACCGCGCCGTGGTCACGGCCGTGTCGCCTGCCGGCAAGTCGTCCGGCGCCTCGGTGCAGGCGCGCACGCCGGCCGACCCCAACGCCTGCCCCCAGTCGCTCGGCCCCGTGCAGGCGCTCTCGGCCTCGGCCTCCAACTCCAAGGGCCTCCTGCTGACGAGCAGCTGGAAGCCGCCCGCCAACGCCGGCCGCGGCGGCAACCCGTCGGCCTGCGTCGCCGGCTACCAGTTTACGCTGCTCGACGAGCGCGGCAACGTGCTGCGGTACGAGTACCCGTTCAACCCGCAGCTGCAGCTGAACACGGGCCTGGCGTACGGGACGCGGTACCAGGTGCGCGTGGCCGCCTACCCGAAAGCGCAGGACGGGGGCAAGGGGCCGCTCGGCCCGCCGGCCACCGTCGGCCTGACGACGCCGCCGCCGCCGCCGCCGCCGTGCCCGTCGTCGCCGCTGCCGGCCGTGGTCGCCCTGTCCTCCAAGACCGAGCTGGTCGCGGCGCAGTCGCTGGCCGTGCGCTCGTCCTGGCAGCCGCCCTCGGGCGTGTCCGCCGCCTGCGTCAAGGAGTACGTGTGGACGCTGGTCGAGGTGTCCTCCGGCGCCCAGGTCGCCAAGGCCACGACCGCCGCCTCGCAGCTGACGTGGAGCTCGTCGATCAAGCCGTCGACCAAGTACCGCACGCGCGTGGTGGCCGTCAGCCCCGGGGGGCAGGCCGGCGCGGCCGCCACGATGGAGTTTGTGAGCGGGCCGTACGCGACGACGGGCCGCAAGTGAGAAGCCAAAATCAGAGCGCGGGGTCGCGGACGTCGAGTCTTTCCCCGCCTTCCCTTCCCCGTCCCGTCCCATCCTTTCCCCGTGCCGGACGATAGTGTGTTCCCCTAGCGACGAAAAAAACACAACCCGTGAAAACAACACACCGCCGTGAAGACCGCTGTTTTGCCTCAAGGGGAGGGGAGGGGAGAGGAGGGGAGAGGAGCGCGAACGGCTCGACGAGTTTCCCGCCCCCCGCCGCCTGTCCTGCGTTTCACCCGAGTCGAACGAGTTGTCCTTGCGCCTCTTCGAGCCGCGGCTGTGAGACAAAGCGCAGACACGCGCCCACACACACACATACGAGGAGTAACAACGACAACAGAGCTTGGCAAGCGAGCCGCGGGCCGACTTCCGAAAGAGAAAGGGGATCAATCCTGTCGCCGAGATGGCCGAGACTACGAGTGACGACAATCTCTCTGAACCTTCCTTCGTGGCGGCTGGGTTCCTGCAGGGCCTCTGGTTCGGCCGCCTCTCCCCGGATTACGCGGGGAGCATTTTGAAAGAAGTGCTGGAGGACCGCACGGGCCACTACGGCGAGTTGTCGCCCAAGTGCGCGGAGACCTACTTCTACTACGCCCAGATGTTGTTCGACCACGCGGTGGCGCGGACCGACCGGCTCGACGAGGACGAGCAGCGCTCCTCCCCGGCGCCGGACGACGCCGCCGACGCCGCCGACGCTCCTGGCGCTCCTGGCGCGTCGGAGGAGGGGGAGGAGGGCGCGGAATCGGGGGCGGAGGAGGAGGACGAGGAGGACGAGGAGGAGGGGGGCCACGCGTACGACAACGACGCCGAGGAATACGAGGACGAGGAGGAGTGGGAGGAGGAGGAGGAGGAGGGCGACGCGCACAACAACGACGACGGCGACGGCGACGGCGACGAGGACGAGGACGAGGACGAGGAGTACGAGGAGGGCGAGGACGGCCGCCGAGACGACGAGCAATACGCGCCGATCGCCGCCGACCTCAACCTGGCCTGGGAGATGCTCGACATCGCGCGCGTCATCCTCGAGAAGCCGGCCGTCGAGGTGGAAAAGGCGGGCGACGGCAAGGCCGCCGACGAGGCCGCCGGCAAGGCCGCCGACGAGGCCACCACCGCCGCCCCGCCGCCGCCGCCGCCGCCGCCGCCGCTGCCCGGCGCCGCCGTCGCGTTGACGGGCGTCCGCCGCCTCTCGCTCCTGGCCGACGTGCACGCGCTGCTCGGCGACCTCGCGTGCGAGCTCGAGGACTACGACGCCGCGGCCGCCGAGTACGCCGAGGCGGCCGCGCGGCTCGCCGCTCTAAGGGCAGACGACGACGCCGAGCCGCCGCCGCCGCCCGACGACGACGACGACCTGGTCTCTGCCAGCGAGCGGGTGCAGAGGCTCATGCGCCTCTACGAGGCGCACTCAAAGCGCGGGGCGGCGCTCGCGCTGCTCGGCCGGCGGGTCGGGGCGGCGCGGAGCTACGACGCGGCGCTCGAGGCGGTGCGCGAGGCTTGCCGGCAGTCGCACGCGGTCTCGGCGCGGGGCCTCGAGCTCTCCCTGCGGGGGCCGCCCGACCCGAAGAAGCGCGAGGCGAGGAGGCTGGCCGAGGCGGCGGCGGCGGAGCGCGAGGAGAGGCGGGGCGGCCTCGGCCTCGGCTCGCGCGACATGCGCGCGAGGCTCGAGGCCAAGCGGACCGGGGCCCCGCGGCCGTCCTGGCTCCCGGTGTTGCCCAAGTACGTGCAGGTTTGCTCGGGCAATTGAAGCGATTTGCATCGCGGCATCGCCTCGAGACAGACCCTTGCATCGCGGCATAGCCTAGAGACAGACTCGAGACAGACGGAGGCCCTCGCCGCCGAAAGGAACAGCCGCGGCGTGAGCAGCAATTTTTACCCGAGCGCGCACGCGCGCGACGCTTCATAGGGAGGACGTCGCCGCGGCGACCAAGGCCCACCGCGTCACACAAACCGACCAACCACTACAACAACCCAGACCGCCTCCCCTTTGACCTTGCTGCAATGGTGGCGCCGCCCCCCACGGGTGGTGACGATGGCGACGATGGTGCGCGACTTGAATCACAGACATCGTCGTCGTCGCCCCCAGCGGCCTGCGCGCTCTCGCTCGCGCTGTCGCAGTCGGTCTACTTTCCGGGCGGCACGGTGCAGTGCCTCGTCGAGGTGAGGGCGTGGAGAGGGGTAGCCAACGCGTGTCTTGGTTCGTTTCAGAGAGAGACAGATGGAGGAGGAGGGAACGACACCAACCAACGCCAAACATGCAACGCGAAAAACAGGTCCTCAACCTGCCCGCGGGCGGCCGCGTGGTGGTCGAGTGCGCGGGCACCGAGCGCGTCGACAGCAGCTGGGTCGCGTCGCTCTGGCGCCCAGAGGTGACGGCCTCGCGCGACGGCCGACGCTTCGTCCGCTCGGTCTTTCGCAGCGCGCCCGTCGTCCTCTCTCCCGCAACGGCGCCGGCGCCGGCAACGACAACGGCAACGACAACGACACCAACCACAACAACGTGGGTCGTGCGCTTCCGGCTCCCCTCGTGCCTGCCGCCGGCGTTCCAAGGCTCGGCCGTGCGGTTCGTGTACCACGTTTCGGCGGCCGTGCGCGTGGCGGGCGAGCCGTCGGCGCCGGTCGTCGTCGCGGCGGCGGGCGCGCCCGCGTCGGCCGCCGGGCCCGCGCGCTTGGCGCCGGCGTCGGCCCCGGCCTGGGCCCCCACGCCCGCCCCCGCGGGCGTGCGCACGCTGGCGCAGACGGCCGTCGGCTTTGGCGTCTGGCCGCTGGCAGATTCGGACGGCGCAGCGAGCCAACAGCACCAGCAGGAGCAGCAGCAGGCGCAGCAGCAGGCGCAGCAGCAGCAGGAGCATCAGCAGGCGCAGCAGCAGGCGCAGCAGCAGCAGGAGCAGCAGCAGGCGCAGCAGCAGGAGCAGCAGCAGCAGCGGGCGGGAGACCCAGCGTCAGCTTTTGCTCCCCCGAAAGGGCCGCCGCCGCCGACGCCGTCCGACGCCGTGGGCGAGATTGCCTACTCGCTCGGCATGGACGTGCGCGCGCGATGGCGGCATGTCTTGCCGGGTGTAAGTGGGGGCGAGGCCAAAGGCGAAGCGCCAGTAGCAGCAGCAGCAGCAGCAGCAGCAGCAGGAGCAGGAGCAGCGAGCAGCGACGGCGAGCAGCGGCGGCGGCGGGGGCGGAGCAGCGGCGGCGGCGGCGGCGGCCGCGGCCTTTGGCGCAGCGTGGGAGTCGCCGCCGCGCCCGACGGCTCTGCAGCGGACGATCCCGACGGTGACGGCGACGGCGAGAACGGCGATGGCGACAGCGACGGCTGCGGCGGCTTCGGCGGCGGCGACGACGACGACGTTGCCGAGGAGGAGGACGCCCGAGCGGTGCCCCGCGCGCCCCCGGCGCTGCCCGCCGCCGCGCGCGACGCCCTGCTCGCCCCCCGCGTCCTGGCCACGGCGCGCGCGCGCGCCTTTGTGCTGCGCGCGGGCGACGGCGCCCCCTTGGCGCGCATCACCGTGCAGCCCCCGCAGGACGGCGGCGGCATGGGGGGCGGCGGCGGCGGCGGCGGCGGCGGCGGCGGAGGCCCGCCGGTCCCGCTCCTGCAGCCCGGCGCCTCGTTCGGCGTCGCGCTCGACTTTCGCGAGGCGCACGACGACGCGGGGGCGTGCAGGGCGGCGCGAATGGCGGCGCGCGTGGCGCGGCGTGCGTGGGAGGAGGGCCGGAGGCAGCGCCGAGAGCAGGAGGAGCGGCAGCTGCAGCAGCAGCAGCAGCAGCCGCCCTCGATGTGGGGGGGAGGGGCGGGGCGGCGGCAGCAGCAGCAGCGGCAGCACGAGGAGCGGCCGCCGCCCCCGCCGCTGCCCCCCGCCCGCGCACGCTGCCTGCAGGCGACCGCCCTCCTCGAGAGCCACGAGGTCGTCCGCGCCCCCTACGCCCGCGGCAGCTCCGCGAGCCCCGCGGCGGCCGCTGTCAAGAGCCAAAGGGGAACAGGGGCCGGCGACGGGGGCGCCGGCGCCGACGCCGACGGGGGCGCCGGCGCCGACGCCGACGCCGGCGCCGGCGCCGGCGGCGCCTGCTTCCGCACCCTCCACTCCGAGGACGTGCGCGTGACGGCGCACGCCCTGTCCGCCGGCTTTTCCCTCTCCGTCCCGGACGGCCGCGGCCCCTCGTTCCGCACGCCCATGGTCGCGCACCGCTGGGTGCTGCGGTTCGAGCTGGTGCTGGGGTCGACAGTGGTGCGGCCGCGGCCGCGGCAACGGCAGGGGGCGTTAGAGCGGGCGACGGCAGAGGGGGCGGCGGCGGCGGCAGGGGGCGGGGGGCGGCGGGGGGCGGCCGGAGGCGGCGACGCGGACGACGACGACGACGGCGACGACGACGGCGACGACGACGAGGACGACGAGGGCGAGGGCGACGAGGAGGACGACGAGTGGGAAGCGTCGATCGGCCCGGCCAGCCTGGCGGGCGTGCCCGCGCTCTTGGCGTGGTCCCTGCCGCTGGCCGTGATGCCGCCGCTGTGACACCCCTTGACATTCTTTGCCCGAAAGAAGCGTGGTTTAAGACTATGATCCGTTTTTTGCAAAACCTTTGCCATCGGTCGGGTGGGCCGACCGATGGCTGTCCGACCTGCGCGTCTGCGACGCCTCGGCCGTCATCGGCCCGCCCTACGCCGTCTCCGCCGTCGAGCCGCCCCCCCGTCCCGTGCCGCCCGCCGTCCTCGGGTTTATTTTTTGCCCGCGTCAGCCGGCGACGTGCGCCTCCAGGATGGCCGCGCGGTCGCCAAAGTGCGCCCGGTACGCCTCGAGCTCCTCCGCGCGCACGGGGCGCGGGCCGACGCCGCCTTCCCCGCCGCCGCCCTCCTCCCACCTTTGACGAAGGAAGCGCGCCGCCGCCCACCCGCTCAGCTCTATTGCCTCGGCCGAGCCGAGCTCTGGGGCCGGGGCGCCCGTGAGGCCGCGCAGCTTTCGCAGCGCGCGCGAGCCCTCGAGCAGCAGGGCCACGTCCGAGAACGAGTGGTGCGCGGAGCCGCGCGGCACGACCAGCAGCGCGCCGGCCGCCGCCGCCCCCCCGCCCGCCCCGGCCGCCGGGCGCTTCCACGTCTCAAAGACGCGGCGCTGCCGCTCGCCGTCGCAGCTGAGGCGGCCGTCCGCGCGCGGCGTGTTCCAGGCGAGGCTGCCGACGACGAGCAGCGGGGCGGGCGGGCGGCGGGAGGCGGCGGCCCCGGGGTCGGCGAAGGCGGGCGCCAGCGGCGGCAGGTCCGACTGCAGCAGCGGCCACCACGGGTCAAAGGCGACGACGGCGGACACGGCGGCATCCAGGAGCGGCGGCGGGGCGTGCGCGGCGGCGGCGGCCGTGGCGCCGCCGCACGAGTGGCCGGCGACGGCGAGCTTGGCCAGGTCCAGGCGCCCGCGGAAGGAGGCGAGCACGGGGTCGCCCGCCGCGCCGCCCTCCTGCTGCTTGCCGGCCTCGAGCCGCCACAGCCGCCCGCCGCCGCCCTCGCCCTCGCCGCCGCCCTTGCCGCCGCCCTCGCCCTCGCCGCCGCCGCCCTTGCCTCCCTCGCCGCCCCCTCCCGCCGACGCCGCCGCCGCGTCCCCGGCGAAGGCGCCGCCGCCGCCGCGGTCGAGCGCCCGCAGCGCCCGCGCCGCAAGCGCGACCTCGCCGACGCGCACGCCGTTCTTGCGCTCGAGCGCCGCGCCCATACCCAGGCCCGAGAAGTAGAGCCACTCGCCGCGCCCGCCGGTCACCCTCGCGGCGCCCGCGGAGCCGTCGCTGTGCTCGACGCACGCGACGGCGCAGGGCACGCGGCGGGCGATCTCGCGCGCGAGGTAGGTGTAGGTGTGGCGATTGGACGCGGCGCCGTGCGAGAACACGACGACTGGCAGGCGGGCGGGCGCGCGGCCGCCGCCGCCGCCGCCGTCGCCGCCGCCGCCGCCGCTGCCGCTGCCGCCATCCGCCGCCGCCGCCGCCGCGAGGGGGCGCGCCCGCGACAGGGGGAGGCGCCACGTCGCCGACAGCAGCCACAGGGCGGCGGTCAGCCCGGCTTTCATGAGCCGCAGCTTGAGCGACGGCGGCGCGCCGTGGAACGCAAACGCGGCGTAGCCGGCGGCGTACTCTCGGCCAGCGACGCCGTCGCCCCACCGCGGCGAAGAAAACGGCGGCGGCGCCGCGGGCGACGTCGCGCCGCCGCCGACGTCGACGCTTGGTCCGTCGGTCGGGTAGAACAGGCGGAAGCCGACGCTGCCGCTCGGCTCTTCGTACTCGAGGTCGAGGAACGAGAGGGAGACGGCCTCGTGGTCGTGCTCGGCGCGCGGGGCCGCGGTCGGGGGCGAGAGAGGGACTGCCTTCTGCGCGATCATCGTGGTGGTTGAGGAGGAGGAGGCGACGGTGGTGGTGGGCCGGACACCCGCCCTGATCAGCGCGAGGCGGGCGGGCTTCGCGGCGCGCAGTCCCGCCAGAGACATGTGTTACTACTGCTGGCTGCGCTTACTTCGTTTTGCTATGCGGAAGGACTGTACTGCACGCCTCTGCTTGTCAACGGCGCGAGCGGGACCGGCGCCGGCGTCGCGGCGGTGACGGCGACGGCGCCGGTTTCGCTTGCTGAGGCTCAGACGGCGGCAAAGGTCTCGTCGACGCAGGCGTCAACCGACGCCTTGGAGGAATCGTCGCAGTCGACGGCGACGGCGACGGCGACGGCGACGCGGTTGCCCCCGCCAAAGACGCCGTCGAGGAGGCGATCGCGTCCGCCGCGTCCGACGCCGCCAGCGCCGCCGAGTCCCGCAGCGCCGCCGCCGCGTCGCCCAGCGCCTGCTGCAACCCGCCGCCGCCGGCGCCGCCGCCGCCCCCAGCCGGCGCGCTGCTCGCCTGCCGCTCGAGCTGCTGCGCCGCGCGCGTCAGGCCCGCCGCCGCCGCGTTCCCGCTCGCGCGCTGAAAGGGGGCGATGATCGAGCGCTGCAGCCGCTGCTGGAGCGCCAGCGCGGGCTCGGCGCTCTCGGCCACGGCGACGAGCGACTGCACGGCCAAATTGGTCGCGTTGCGCGCGGCGACGCCGCGCAGCTCGGCCGCCGCGCGCCGCGCCTCGTTGGCCGACGGAGACAGCGCGGCGGCGGCGTTCGCGAGCGTCGCGCGGAGCGTCTGGCGCTCGCCGCGCTCGTACGCCCGCTCGCGCCGAAGGCGCGTCGTCTCGGCCCGCCGCACCATCTCCCGGCCCAGGTCCGAGCCCTGCAGAAACCTTTCGACGGCGGCCTGGCCCCCCGCGTCAAAGGCGTCGGCGAGGGCGCGGACCGACCGAGGGGGGGATTCGGCGCCGCCGTCGCCCTCTTCGCCGCCGCCCGCGTCGCCAGCGGCGGCCATCCTCAGGGCGTCGCGCTCGCGCCGCCGAAAGCCCTTGCCGCCCTTGCCGCCGCCGCCGTTCCCCTGTCCGCCCCCCTGTCCGCCCCCGGGCACGACGTAGTCTTCAAAAGACACGGCCGGCGACGACGACGGCCGCACTACGTCCTCCTTCGCCTCCCCCTCCTCCTCCCCCTCACCGTCGTTGCCGCCGCCCTCATCCCCCCGCCGCCGCCGCCCGCTCGGCCCGTCCTCCACAAACGCGACAAAGTCGTCGAGCGTCCCCCAGTCAAACAGCGCCAGGCACAGCGGCACCCCCCAGGCGCCGCCGCCCACCCCTAGCCCCCCGCCCACGCCGTCGCCGCCGCCGTCGTTGCCGCGAATCAGCGGCACGGCAGAGCCGTCGACGTAGTTGGATCGCGCCGCGCCCCACGTCAGCGCGCCCGTGCAGGTCGCCGGGTTAAATGGACTCAGAGCGTTCGTAGGATAGGCAATCGCCTGGCTCTCTTGGCCGCCGCGACCGCCACCGGCCGTCGTCTGGGCATCGACCCAACCCAGCGACTCTGCGCCGGAGAGGCCCGCGGCGTCGCCCGCCGCCACGACGCCCCCGAGCGCGTCGGCGCTCCCCCGGTTGACCGTGCCCGCGCTGCTGCTCGCGACGGACGCGCCCAGCTGGTTGGCGATCGGGTTGTAAGCAAACTCGCCGACGGCGTACCCTCCCGCCGTGCCGCTGGCCGCCGCGCCGCGTGCCTCGCCAAAGTGAAAGCCGACGGTGGGGCGGATGGTCCTCGCGATGGAGAGCGGCGCGGACACGTAGGCCGCGGTCGTCGCCTGCGGCCGGCCGTCCTCCTCGGTGCCGGCCGCGGCGCCGAGGGCGGCCAGCAACGGGCTGCGAAGGGCGGCCGCGCCCGAGGCGGCCGCGCCGCCGCCGACGTGCACGGTGGCGTCGGGCGACAGGCCCGCGCGGGCGCGCGCGTCGACCGACCCCGAGGCGGAGAGCACGGGGGTGTCGACGTAGAGGGTGACTTGTTTCAGGGCGCGGCGTTGTCGCCGCCGGCGCGTGGTGGCGGGGCTCGCGGCGCTCGCGCGGCCGGTTGTAATGCCGAGAACGCAAGCGGAAAGCAAAACGACGAGGACGAGAAGCGCGGGCCGGTTGGGTCTCATTGCGTCGTCGCACAGCAGCCGTCAAAAAAGTCAAAACTTGGTTTTTCGAGGCACCAAAAATAAAACGTCGCTTCTGTGGGGTTAGTTTTATAAAAGCGATGGGATGGGATGCAGAAAAAAAGAGGAGGGCAGGCCCTAGTTCTGCCAAAGGTGTCGCCGCGCGCGCGCGCCCAAGTCCAAAGAGGGGGGGAAACAAGTGTGAGGGAGGAGGAGGGCGGCGCCGGCTAATTTTTCGGTCGAGAGGCGCGCGGCCCGCCCCCCCGCTTTCCTCTCTTTGTTCTCTCCTCCCGCCGCCCCCAGCAGACCGCCCAGCCCGGCCGGGCCTCGCCAAACCCCCTCCTATTCCATGTCGGCGATGCCCAGGTACGACAGCATCAGGCGCAGCTGCTGCGGAAAGTCCACGCCGGTGGCAAACTCCGTCAGCAGCCCCACCGCGAAGCCAAACATGACCCAGCGGCCGTTGCTGCGCTCGGCGGCGCGGGTCCAGCCGAACCCGCTCGACTCCTGCTCCTGGACCTTGTAGGCGGCCTGGCGCTGGAGGAAGGCGCGCATCTCCTTGGCGCGCTGGCGCTGGTACTCGACGGTGACGCCGGTGGCGCCGGTCGGGGCGAGCGGCAGGGCCGGCGCGGCGGCGGCGGCGCTGGTGCTGGCGGCGGCGGCGGCGGCCGGCTCGCCGCCCTCGGCAAACAGCCTCGGCGGCTCGGGGCGCTTGGGCGGGGCCTCGGGCTTCTTCATGAGGCCGCCGTCGACGGCGCGCACAGAGACGGTGGGCTGTTGTTTTTTGTTCCAGGTTGGTTTGGGGGGAGGGCAGGAGGGATGAGCGGCGGGCGGCGCGGGCGCGGCGTCGCGTTTGTGGTGTCGGGTGGCGGGCGCGCGCGCGGGCGCCGGCGCCCGCTCCGTCGTCGTTTTCCCTCGGCTGCACACTCCACGGCTACTCACCCTCCGCCGGGACAGGGCAGGCACCGCCGACGCGCGACGTCCTGCTGTGTTGTGGGATTGGATTGGATTGGGGTGCGTGAGGAGAGGGGGGGGCGGGGCGCGAGCGCGATCAGGGGGGGGGGGCGTCTGCCTCCTCGCAGAGGACCACAAGCACCCAGCAGCAGCCCTTTGCTGCGCGCGCCGCTTGTCCACGGCGGCGCCCCGGCGCGCGCGATCGGTTGCATTGCCGCCACCGGGTCCTGCGCACCTGCTTGTGTGGCGCAAACGCTCTGTGTACGGAGCGCCATTTTTCCTCGCTTTCCTCCTTGCTTTTAGGGGGGCTTGAGGCTCTGGTTTTGTGTTTCGTTCCACGGGGGGGGGAGGCTCAATGGAGGCTTGATGGGGAGACGGGTGAACGATCAAGAGGGGCGGGCTATGAGCACGGTGGCGATGGCGGGTAGTGGGCGCGGAATGAGAGTGAGGATGGAGGTGAGGACGGCGGGCGAGTGCCTCTCTTTGCAGGGGGAGGAGGGAGGAGGGAGGGAAAGCTCTGAGCTCTGGTGTTGCCCTCTGTCGCTGCGCACCCGCGCCCACAACGACCAATCCCCCGTTCCACATACCTGCAACCACTCTCCACACCACCCTCATCAGACACACAACCAGTGCAGGGACGAAACAAGAGGACGATCGACCCGCACCCGACTCCACCTGTCGTCGTTTCTCTCTCGCGCGCTCCGGCACCGCCCCCCCAGTCAGTCAGTCAATCAGTCGATCGCGCCACCATGGACGTGGCGACGGGGCCCGCGACCGCGTTCTTCGTCGGGGCCCCGAGCGGCGGGGGTGGCGGCGCCGCAGCACCAACAAGCATCGGGGGCGGCGTCGGCGGCGGCATCGGCGGCGCAGGAGCGGGCCCGTCGTCGGGCGGCGGCGGCGGCGGCGGCGCCGGCCCCTCGTCGTCGCATCAGCAGCAGCAGCAGCACAGCGCGGCCACGGCGACCGTGACGACGACCATCGCCCCCGCGCAGGGCTTCGGAGGGGTGACGGACGCGGTGGTGCTGCGCCTGGTGCCGAGGCGAAAGAAAAAGGTGCGCTTTTGGCGTCGCGCCGAGGGGAGGATGATTTGTCGTTCTTCCCCCGAGGAGGGGCGAGCCGTCGGCGCCGACGAGAGCCCGCCCGCCCCGTTCCTCGTCGTCGTCGCCGTTGCTCATGCGCCTTGCTCCTCCTCCTCCCCGCGAACGACGCTCCCCACCCTAACCTCAAAACCAACAGAGCGTGCGCTGGTCGGCCGACGTCGAGGAGGTGGACGAGTTCTCGGGCAAGAGAAAGTCAAAAAGTAAGGAGGCGCTTTTTGTTTTTAGGTTGCGCTCGTTTGCGGGGCCGCGCGCTGACGGGGCGAGCGCCGCTTTTTGCGCCGCCCGCTTGCCTGGACGCCGCCCCACGAGCGCGCCCTCGCCCTCGCCCTCGCCCCGAGCCCCCCCCTCTCTCGCTCACTCCTCCCCCCCTCCCCCCGAACCACCCCCTTTGCCGCGAAACGCAGAGTGCTGCATCTTCCACAAGCGGCGGGCCTTTGGCGACTGGAGCGACAGCGAGGACAGCGAGGGCGGCGGAGGCGGAGGGTGCGACGAGTGCGGGCCGCCGCCGGGAGGGGACGAGGGCGGCGGCGGCGGCGGTGGCGGCGGCGGTGGCGGTGGCGGGAGCGCCGGCGGAGGGGCGGGCCCGAGCGGCAGCGGGCTGCCTGCGGCGGTCACGTGAGGCAGGGTTGCAAGAACAGGGGCGCGCGCGCGCTGCAAAAAAGTGCGCCCGCGGCGCCGACGCGAGGACAAAACAAGAAAAGAACAAACAGCCCCCCGCCGCCTCGGCCGCTTGGGCCGCTCCCCTCCGCCCCCCCCCCAAAACCAACAGCAACAATATCGACGACAACGACTCAATCCTTTCTGACGGTCCCCCGAGCTGCACACATCCCCGCTCGGTTTCGGGCCATCATCCAGGCCCCCCTCACTTGATGTGCCGCCGTGTGCCGCCCCCTGCGGTCGGCGCTCGCGCGTCGTCGCCCCCGCAACGCCAAGGGCGCGTTTTCCGCGGAACGCCGCCGCTCGCCTCTATCCTTCCTTCATCTCCCGCTTCGTTGGGCCGCCTGTGATTTCAATTCCCTGCTTTTTCGATCGCCGTCGTTTGCATCGTGCGTGTGTGTGTGTGTAAAAAGCCGCGCGCGCGTCCTCCAGCAATGCTTCGGCTCTTTGGGGTTCTTGCCCTCCGTCGCGTCGACGCCGCCCAGGCGTCGTCCGCCCGTCGTCGCCGATCGCGCGCGATGCCGCGCTCTTTTCAAGACGAGCCCCCTCTGCCTCCGTCGCACGCATCCAATCACCGCCACCCGACCCGCGACACACACAAGCCCTCCGCTTGCCGATCGCAGGCCGTCCCTCTCCCTGTCAAAAAAGGCAACCATCGACTCCCGAAAATCGCGAAAACGCCAGTTCCCTCTTTACTCGCGAGCTCCTCTGTCCCCCCCCCCCTTGCGCGCGCGGGCGCGGCACCGTCTCGATGCACTCCCGCTGAGCACCGGACCCTGAGCCCCGCTCGCGCGACGTCTCGAGAGGGATTCCCCCACGATCACAAAAGCAGGACGAGAGGGGAACCAGGGGTCCTATCTCTTTTTGAGCGCGTCATGCCGCCCAAGCTGGGCCTCCGGCTCACGGTGCCGGAGGACGAGCTCGCGCAGGATGGCCCGCCGTCGTCCACGGGCGGGGCGGTCGCCGGGGCCCTGCGCGGCATGCGGGTGAGTCCCACCGGAGCGGGGCGACGACGACGGGCGCGACGTCGACTGATGACCGACGGGCCCGCCCTTCAAAACGTCGACGCGCTGTTTTCCTTCGCCTGTTTTTCCCCTCTTCACAATCACCGAACCAACCAACCAAACCACTATCGAACGACAGCCCCAGGACTCCTGGGACGTGCAGGAGGGCTCGGTGACCTTCCTCAGCCGCTCTTACAACCCCTACCAGTTCTCGGCCGACGGCCTCATCCGCGCGGGCGGCGGCGGCGGCGGCGGCAACGGCCGGCCGGCGGCGGGCGCGGCGCCCGGCGGCGGCGGCGGCGGCCGCGGCCCCCAGCCCCAGCCTCCGCCGGGCCCGCCGCCGGGCGCCGGCGGCGGCTACACGCGCCCGGGGCACGCCGTCTCGCAGTCCAACCTGGGGCCGCGGTTGCCAGCGGGGCAGGCGGGGCAGGTGGCGGGGGCGGCCAGGCCGGCAGCGGGGCCGCAGGCGCCCCCCCCGCAGCACTCCCCGAACCAGCAGCACCCCCAACAACATCAGCACCAGCAGCAGCGCCAGCACCAGCACCAGCAGCACCAGCAGCACCAGCAGCCCCAGTCGTACCGCATCAGCGACCGCGACGTCTTCCTGCTGCGCCGCCTCGGCCAGGGCGCCAGCGGCACCGTCTACAAGGCCTTCAACGTTCCGGCAAAGCGCTTCGTCGCCGTCAAGCGCGTCGACCTGGCCGAGCGCGCGCGGCGGCAGCAGCTGCTCAACGACGTGCGCGCGCTGTGCGGCGCGCCCCCGGCCGCGGGCCTGGTGGCGTTCGGGGGGGCCTACCACGCGCCGGGCAGCGGGCAGATCTCGATCGTGCTCGAGTACCTGGACGGCGGGTCGCTGGCCGACGTGCTCGCGCGGCTGAGGGCGGCGGGCGACGCCGACGCGATGGCGGCGGCGGCGGCGGCGGCGGGCAGCGGCGGCGGCGGCGGCTACGGCGGCGGCGGCGGGCACGGCGGCGGCGGGAACGGCCTGGGCCCCGGCAGCCAGCCGCCCGCGCCCCCGCCCTCGCAGCAGACCCAGACCCAGCCCAGCCAGTCCGCACCCGGCGGCGGCAGCCCCTTTTCGCCCGCGGGCCCCCACGCCTCCCCCTCCTCGCCCTCCTCCTCCTTCCGCGGCCTGCCCGAGCCCCTGCTCGCCCAGCTCGCGCGCGACGTGCTCCGAGGGCTGGCCGCCCTGCACGCCCGCCGGACCGTGCACCGCGACATCAAGCCGGCCAACATCCTGCTCTCTTTGTCGGGCGAGGCAAAGATCACCGACTTCGGCATCTCGGCCTTCGCCGTCGACTCGACGCTCGCTGCGTGCGAGACCTTCACGGGCACCGTCACCTACATGTCCCCCGAGCGCGTCGAGTCGCGCCCCTACGGCTTTGCGGCAGACGTCTGGTCGATGGGACTCGTGTTGCTAGAGTGCGCGACAGGGGCTTATCCGTATGACGCGTCGGCGGGGCCGCTGCAGCTGATGATCGAGGTGGTGCAGGGGGACCCGCCGCTGCCGGCGGTCCGGGCGGCGCGGCGGGCCGGGTTGGGGGCGGAGGGCGCGGCGGCGGGCCACGAGGGCGCGGCGGGGGCGGAGGGCGCGGCGCCGGGCTGTTGGGCGGCCGACAGCCCCGAGCGGTGGGGCAGCGGCGGCGGGCTGCCCGAGGGCGGCGGGCCCGGCGGGTGGGGCGGCGGCGGCGGCGGCAGCAGCCCGGGCGCACCCCAAACAACCATCGCCCCGTTGGGCGGCGGCGGCAGCAGCAGCCAGCGACAAGGCTCGCAAGGCCCGCAAGGCGGGGGCGCAGGCGGCGGTGGCGGCGCCCAAGGCGGCGGCGGCGCCCATGGTGCAGGCGGCGGCGCCCATGCAGGGCGGGGCAGGAGGAGCGTGTCGCCCGAGCTGCGCGACCTGCTCGCGCGCTGCCTCGACAAGGACCCGGCGCGCCGACCGTCGGCGGCGGCGCTGCTGGGCCACCCGTTCCTGCTCAAGTACGGCTGGGGCCCGGGCGGGGAGGGGCCGGCGGCGGCAGGGGCGGCGGCGGGACGGGTGGGGGGAGGGGCGGATGGCATGGCCGTTGACGCCGGAGCGGGCGGCGGCGGCGGCGGGGAGCGCAGCGGAGACGGCGACGGCGACGACGAGTCGAGCGGCGACGCCGAGGAGGGCGACGGCCACATGCGCGCGCTCGCGCGGCGGTGGCCCGACCTGCGCGCCTTCATGGCCGACGTGGTGTTCGACCCGCTCGAGAAGCTCGACGAGATCGCGCTCGTCTTTGCGTTCTCGTACTACGAGCTCCTCTCGGCGGCGGCGGCGGCGGGCGCAAGCGCGGCGGCGGCGGCAAACGCGGCGGCGGCGGGCGGGGCGGCGGCGGCGGCGGCGGGCCCGGGCTGCGCGGGCGCGTCTCTTGCGGCCCGGGCCAACGGCAGCCCCTCCCGCGCCGCCCACCCGGCCACCCCGGCGTGCGTGCGCCAGCTCGAGTCCCTCTACACGTCCCCGAGCGTCCTCACGCACGAGGGGGTCGTCGCGAGGGGCCGCGCCGCCATCGCCACCCGGCTGCAGGCGCCGCTCGACCTGCGGCCGCCGGCGCTCGCGGGGGGCGGGGCGGCCGGCGGGGCGGCAGGCGGCGGCGGCGGCCTCGGCGCCGGCGTCGGCGGCGGCGGCGGCCAGCAGCACCCCCCGCCCGCGGGCGGCCCGCTGGCCTACCGGCCGCTGAGCGTCGACTGCCAGCCGCTGGGCCTGGACGGCTCGGCGCTGGTGCACGTCGTCGGCGCCATCACGTGCGGCGGAGGAGGGGCGGCGGCGGCGGCGGCGGCGGCGGCGGCAGCGGCAGGCAGAGGCGGCGGCGAGAGCGACGGCGGCGGCGGCGGCCCCGCTCCGCCGCCTGCGCCGCCGCCCGTCGTCGCGGCCCAGTTTGCCGAGACGTTCATCCTCGCGCAGTCGGCCCCGGGGGAGTACTACGTCGCCAACCAGTGCTTCCGCGTGCTGCGATAGCCCGCTTGTTTTGCGCGCGTGTGAAAAGCTGGGAAGAAAAGGAGAAGCGGACGGAGCCTTCGCTCCTCTCTCTTTGGCCCCGGGGCGGCGCCCAGCCGCCCGCCGGCCGTCGCGCGAGGACAGCCGGCGCCGTCTGTCTGCCTTGCCCACGCGCGCGCTGGCATGCCCTCGTCGCCTAGACCCATTAATCTTCACAATAAGTCACATTCCACCATCACGGTGCACCATCGTCCTGCCTTGCTCCGCCAAACACACACTCACGGAAACGAAAAGCCATCACTAATTTCTTGGCCTTTCTGCGGCTTAGGGACTGAAAATGACCGCCACGATGCGTCGCGGGTCGCGCGCGCCGCGCCGGGGTATGGGTGAGTAGCTACTGATGACGTCTTGGTGTCCAGTTCCGCAGTGAGCAGTGGGAACCCGGCGCGCGACGCGGAGGGAACGACCTGTGGGCGTATTTTGGGTTTAGGGGGGTTGGGTGAGAGGTGGGGGGGGGGGGGGGGGGGGGGGAAAAGAGAGGGGGGGGGGGCGGCGACCGGGCGGGGGGCGCATGCGGAGACGCGTGCGGCGCCCGCCCCGACACCGCCCCTTCAACGCAAAACACTCCTTTCGGAAGCCGATTGCCCCCACGCCGAC
>Ga0105053_10005642_pt1 | contig 17703 bp, 4 predicted proteins | sample BON01_FD_78093 | JGI IMG/M metagenome (GOLD analysis project Ga0105053, IMG submission 78093) | Freshwater microbial communities from Lake Bonney liftoff mats and glacier meltwater in Antarctica - BON-01 | ecosystem: Environmental > Aquatic > Freshwater > Ice > Glacier meltwater | place: Lake...
CAGAGCGTCTGCATGCGCGCTTGTGATCCTGTGGCATGTGAGCGCCTGCATGGTTGCACGAATCCCGTTGTGACCGCCCTGCAAGAAACAACAGACCGCGCACAAACTCGCCTGTTCGAAACCCATCGATGGGTGCCACCATCCCAGTCGCGATGACTCATATCAGTTTTCAGCTGTGTTGGATTCTTACCGGCAACAAGCGGAGTGTGTCTTGTCGTTTTCCCATCCTCACTCTTCCGCTGATCGTTGTCATGCAGGTTGGTGGGAGTAGTTGATCAACACGCGAAAGCACAATGCAGGGTCGTAACATCAGGAAAGGGGCGCCTGCCCCGCCAAATTTTTCGCTGGAGGGGCGGGGTCTTTCCGGGGATTCTTTATCGTTTGGCGGCGCGGCAGCTGGCGGCACGCGCATGGCCTCATCAGGAGTTGCTGGTCTAGGCTCTCGGCACGCTGGCAGTCCGGACAGTCCCGCCTCGATGCGTAGCATGGGAGGAAGCGGTGTGGGGAGTGGGAAATTTGCGTCGACGCGGCCACTCTCGCCTATGCAAGAAGGCGACTCGCTGGCGCAGGAGGTGGACTCTGAGCTGAAATTCCAGGGCGATCTGGCGAAGCAGAACCGCGAACGCGTGGAGGCAATGCGCGCACAGCTCCGCAAGTTTCAGCGGGAGACGTCCAGCAATGCCAAAGAGATTAAGAATCTTCGTGCAGAACGCTTCAAGCACCTACAGACTGAAGCAGATCTTGTGAATGCATCGCTAGAGGAGGGTTTCATGGATCAGGAGGATGCTGCGCGCGAGGCGTTTGCCAGTAAATCTTTTGTGGTGCCGCACTCGGATCTGCCAGACATAGGTGCTGGCACAAAAGGCGGTGTTGACCCGGGCACGGCTGAAAAAACAGCCAAAGATGAGGACCGCGCGAAGGACGAGCTCTACCCTGCGAGCGACCCAGACAGTGACGTAGAGAGCATGTGCGGCAGGAAAGGCATGCTTGAGCTGGCAGCTCTTGCAGCCAGCGAGGAGGCGACATTCATGAAGGTTAAGACTTACAAAGGCTCGCTCTTTGGTCCGGCAGGGGAGGCGCACATGGATTTTGCACAGGAGTCTCATCTCCAGCCCATTCTTCACACGGTGGCGGGGTACTCGGTTCGGGGTCGGAACAATAATGTATTATGGCTTGCCAGCCGCAAAGTAGTCTATACGACTGGAGCACTTGCCGTGGTAGCTACCCCAGACGCAGCGCCCATGGTGATCCAGCAGGATCATTTCACCAAGCACTCGCAAGAAATCAGCGCCATCTGCGTGCATCCGAACGGCAGGACTGTAGCGACAGGTGAGGAAGCAGCAGAGCCTAGCATCTATGTGTGGGACAGTGATGATATGGAGGTTCTCGGCGAAAGTCCTCTTCATGGCTTTCACACCCGTGGCATAGCTTGTCTCGAATTCAGCAAAGATGGCATGTTTCTTTTCGCAGTGGGACGTGATACGTCGCATTCAATCTCAGTCTACGATTGGAAGATGGGCACTGTGATCTGTAAGGAACACGCCGACACTCGCCGACGTGTTCTTTCCATGCGCTGCAACCCACATGATGGGCTCTTGGTGACAGTTGGCGTGCGCCACATTAAGTTTTGGAGTCTAACCATAGCAATGGGGCAAGAAATTCTGGCAGCTGCTCCACCAATCTCAGTGTGGCAGAAGAAGCTTGAGCCACGTCGCGGTGTCTTCGGTCGCCATGGCATTTCGAAGTCGCACACGCTGTTGTGTGTCGAATTTGGTGGCCCCGGCGTGACTATTACAGGCACCCGCGATGGAAGCCTGCTCATCTGGAAGGGAGTAGTGCTTGCATCTTGGCTCCAGGCGCACGTGGGCCCTATTTTCAGCATTTGGTCAATTCCAGCGCAAGGCCAGACTAAGTTATGCACCGGTGGAAAGGACGGCAGCGTGGGTATTTGGATGTTCGATTGGTCGCTCCATCTCCTGTACAAGCCAATCGTGTTGCCAAAGGAGCACAAGGCTTGCATTCGCTCAGTCTGCTGGCACGAAACAATGGAGAAGATTGTGATTGGAACGGCTATGGGTAAAATTTTGATGGTTTCTTCGGAACCTGACGAGTCGATCGAATGGTGTCCTCTTGCAAGAGGTCACCATCGGGGCCCGGTGCGCGCTCTGGCTGGGCATCCTGACGGCTCCAATTTCGTAACAGGTGGATGCGACGGGAAGCTGCTGCTGTGGAACATTGAGACAGGGTCTGTTTTGAGTGAGTGCAAGCTTCCGCACGGTATTACATATGCATGCTACCACAAGGATGGCAATAAGATTGCATGTTGCATGGAGTCGGGCGGCGGTTATCTCGTTTCACAAACTCCCCAGCGCAAGCTTGTAATCACGAGCTATAGGTTTTGTGAGCTAGTCAAGAGTGAGATTACACTTGCAAGGTACTCGCCTGATTCGGATATGATTGTCTGTGGCTTCCGTTCAAAGGTTGAAATCTACAACGCTGACTCGCTCAAGAGCAAAATTGGTGCATTGGTTGGCCACGAAGGTCGGGTGATGAATATAGACTGGTCGACTGACGGCAAGTTCTTGGTGAGCACGTCGGAAACGTATGAGCTTCTTTTTTGGGATCGTTTCACAGGCCGCCCAATCATAGCCTCTTCTCTTGCAAATTTGGCCAATCCCCTGAATGAAATTACATGGGCAACATGGACATGCAATTTGGGATGGGCCGTTCAGGGTCTTGCTGGTCCGAATCAGGACGAATTTTACATAACATGTGTTCGTCGGGATACTGGTTCAAGACTGATGCTGACAGGCAATACCGAAGGTGGAGTGAGTCTTTATCCTTATCCGTGCCCGGGCACCTGTTATCCTGTCAGTCCACCACGTCTGCATGTTGGGCCTGTAGCGCAGGCAATCTTTCTTGAAGGGCGCGACGAAGAGGGCGCAAAAGAGGAGGGCTACATTGTCTCGTTGGGTACTATCGATACAAACGTGCTCATGTGGAGGCTGGACAAGGCCGTTCCGCGCGTCGAAACGATGGAGGAGGAGGAGGAAAGCGATGCGGCCGGCAAACGTGCCCCAGAGATCGAGCGAATTATTCAAGAATCTCGCGCCAAGACGCGCGTTTTTGACGATACCGCAGAACAAGGCGTGACCGACGAATTTGAAGCTGTCAAGCCGTATCTCATGTCCGTATGCCCACGAACCGAGCCGGTATCTCCGCCGGAGGCATTCGATTGGCAGGTCGAACTGCAGCATTTGCATGGCTTTCAGGGTGCGCACGGCCAAGCATCGGTGTTTGTGATCAAATGTGAGGTCGTGTACGCGGCGGGTGCTTCGTGCGTGCTACACGTGCACGATCCGTTGCTCACTCCCGAGTCAGCTCGCGTCAATCCTCAGATTCAGCGCCACTTTACACAACACATTGATCACATTCACTGCATGGCCTGCCACCCAGAAGGCCACTTTATAGCTTCAAGCGATGGTCAGTCAACAAGCAGCATCTTGGTGTGGGAAGTTGATTCGCTCAAGGTCGTAGCACGCCTACCCACCGATTCAAACAATGTTGCTCATTTAAAATTTTCCCGCGACGGAAGCCTGCTGCTGGCGGTCAGCAACGAGGGAAATCACTCGGTATCTGCCTGGGATTGGCAGAATGAGAAGCTGCTTGCCATCGAAGATGGAGACAATGCGGAGAGCACCCGAATACTTTCTGTCGCGGTGGATCCCTTTGGGACGGCTGCCCAGACTACATTTATAACATGTGGGTTTAATCATGTCAAGTTTTGGAATCTTGAAAAGGCAGATAAACGGGGCTATAGTATGACAAGTCATCGGGGGAATATGGAGGATGATGATGCGGTAAGCATCATGCTGTGTGCTGCGGGGTGCATGAACAAGGGTTTTGTGACGGGCACTGATAAAGGTGAACTCTTCCTATGGAGATCATCCACCATAAAAAGCATTGTATTGGCACATGATGGACCCATTTTTGCACTGGCCGAAAACACGGAAAATCAGCTATTGTGCTCTGCGAGCAACGACGCCTGCATCAAACTCTGGAACCATCAACTCCAACTATTGCAAACGATTGAACTGCGAGCGTACCTTGAAAATACCTTTTTAGACCTCACCCAACGCATGTCGAATCCAAGTATTTTTTCTCTCGATTGGAATTCGAAGGATTTTGGAGGGCTCGACAACATTTTAGTGGGAACCGCATCTGGAGAGGTCTTTAATTTAATCATCAGAGAGGAGGATGTAAAAACGGTAGTATTTTACGCTCACGCACACAGTTCGGGGCGGATCTGCGGTTTATGCGCTCATCCGTCGCAAATGTTGTTTGCAAGCGGGGGAGACGACAAGACCTTACGGATTTGGGAACTAGGAGAAGTGCCCGCACTCTTTTGTATGCTCACATGTCAATCGATCATCACGTCGATCGACTTTTCGCCTAGCGAGGGCAACCTGTTAGCTTTCGGACACGACAACGGGTCAATACGAATCCTCGATGTTTCCTCGATCGGTGAATGGAATCTCAAAATACCGGTGCCATGTGATGGGTTTTTGTATAGCATGCAGCCGCCGAAAAAAAGAAAAGTGCCTATCGAAGTCTTGCGCTTTTCGCCCGACGCCAAGTATCTCGTTTCAGGCTGCACAGATGGCTACATCGATGTGTTTTCTGTTGAAGATGAGTTCAAATTGGTTGGTGTCTGTAAGGGCCACTCGGGTGCTATAAGTCAGTTGGATTTTGATGCAGAAGGAACCCATTTGCAGAGCAACACATGGAGTGACGAGCTAAAATACTGGGACATACCCGCGTGTGTTGAAGCTCGACGGGCTTCAGACCTGTGCGATTCAGAATGGGCGTCCTTCACATGTCGTCTGGCCTGGCACGTGCTTGAATCTGTACCAACAGGAAACGAATCGTCACTGCGAAGCATCTGCCGGCAAAATCGCAAGCCAGCTTCTGTATTCGCAGCTGGCTTTTTGGATGGCAGTATTCAGCTCATGCCTTTCCCGGCGCCCGAACCCGAGTTCAGGTTGCGACCCCCGCAGAAGAGCTCGTGCCGCGTGATTAATCATATGTGCTACTCCCATGACGACTCGTTTTTGATCGTTGCCGGCGGTCCGGATCCTGTGTTGGAAATCTACCGGCACTTCGAAGTACAAGAGATTCCATCAGATGACAGTGATATTCGAGCTATCGTTTCACGACCACCACCGGACCCGGCACATGGTGTGCACAGCAGAATCATGGGAGAGGAACCTCAGATGGGCTCAGTTAAATCCTACTTGGGTGCTCTCTTTGCGCCATCTACACAACCTTTCATCTGTCCAGAATCGGCAATGCCAAATTACAGATTGTCTCTGGAAAATGTACAATCATTCCGTGGCCATGACACACGACACAGCCTCTTTTTTACATCGTCAGGCGGCATTGCATTCATGGCATGTGGCATGGTAGTTGTTCACGAAGGCCTTGAGCCACGCGACGCTCCACGCCAGCGACACTTTTGTGAGCATGAAGGCGAGTTAACATGTATTGCTGCGCACTCCAATGGCACTCTGATCGCAAGTGCCGAGCAAGGCAAGAGACCAAAGATCTTAGTGTGGAACTTGGAAGATGATTATGACGAGAAGAAGAAGAGATTTCGCATCTTGGCAACGCTTGCTGGGGTTCTTGTTCAAGGCAAAATGATTGCGGACAGTGTGGGCATATCACATGTTTGCTTTGGAGGACCTAACGATAAGTGGCTGATTGCCCTTGGTCTTTCTGAAGGGTGTCCCCTCACACTGTATGAGTGGCAAACGTCAAAATTGGTCACTACTGTTCCTATCATGACAAAGCTTGCGAAGTTTCTGTCAATGGCTTGCAACCCTATCGACCACACCATCGTGACTTGCGGGGTCAAGCATCTCAAGTTCTGGACGATCAAAGGTGAAGGAAGTAATCTCACTGCAGTAAATGCGTTTTATGGAGATCGCATTGTTGCTCGCACTATGTGCTGCATTGACTTTTTGTTGCTAGGAGCCTACAGTTTGACTGTGACTGGCAGCATCGACGGTTGCATTTTTGTGTGGAAAAATGAGCAGCTGTTGACCATTGTCAAGGAGGCGCATGTGGGGTCGATCTTTGATCTTGCCTTTGATAAGATTAATTTTTTGCTGTTTTCTGCCGGGCGTGATGGAGTCTTACGGACGTGGTCGGTGGATGATCACGATGGCTCCTTGCAGGAAAAAGGCAGATGTGATCCCATACACAGCGCCACATGCACCCGCTGTGGATACTATACGTCGGCCCCCGCTCCAGGTGGTATTAAAACCTGCCCAAACTGTAGCAAAATGGACGTTAAAGATGTCGAAGGCGGTCTTGCCTGCATTCGCAGCGTAAGTGTCCGAGGACAGCAGGTGGCACTGGGCACTAGCCGTGGTGAGCTTGTTCTTGTTATACCGGATACGTCTCCGACTTGTGCAGACGTGTCTGTCGGCTTGCCTAAAGAAATGCGGGTTCTGGTGCCGAGTCATGGAAAAGGCGCTGTGTCCGTAGTTGAATTCCACCCGATTCAACTCTCATTATTCTTTTCGGTGGGCGATGATTGCGTGTTGCGGATGTGGGATGTCGAGGAAAAGAGACTTATTCTCAGCATTCGACTAGCAGATGCCAGCAAAAATGTCACAGCAACAGCGCTTCACGTCTCGCGTGATGGCCGATTTGTTGCTGTGGGCTTCAGCAACGGGCATCTATCCCTGCTCGACTGCGTTGGTGAAGAGAAAAAGCTGATGCTGCAGAAAGCATCAGAGTCCAACGAATTTCGTGTCCTCCGGCGTGGAGAGAGCATTTCGTGCTTGAGATTCGGAGCAAGTAGCAGTCACACCATGTTGGCTGCCGGCACAGGCGATGGCCTCATTCATGTCTTCCAAGATGCTGACGGGCAGGGGCTTCGATTTGGCGCAACTTGCAAAGGACACATAGGCAAGATATTGTCGGTTGACTGGAGTCTTGATGGTGCTGTGATGCAGAGCACCTCGGACGAATACCAACTCCTCTTTTGGCGACTAGAGAACCTGCAGATGGATCCAAAGGAAATTTCAGAAGACGTGTCGTTTACTGAGAGAGCTAGATTGGAGAGGCCGAGACTGCGCTGCAAGCTGCAGAGACCCATGACGTGCCGTGATGTGGAGTGGCCCGAATGGACTAGCTCCCTGGGCTGGTGGGTGCAGGGTGCACGAAAAATTGCACAAGAAGAGAATTCTATTCTTTCAACGCACGCTCCGTTTGATTCATCATTGTGTGTCTTTGGAGATGTTTATGGACACGTCAGCTTGCTACCGTTCCCGTGCTCACAAAAATCACCACTGCTACATCACACCAGCATCAAAACCGGTCCAGTGAAATGCGTGCGCTTGAGCCCCGGCGAACATGACTTTGTCTTGGCAGGGAGTCAAACCGAAGGGGGTCTGTTTATGTGGCGGGTTGAAGCGAGGGGCAAGAAGGATTTGGCTGCAATGGGTAACAGTGGTCTTACCAATGACCAGTGTTGGCAGCGTGTTATGCAGGTCTTGACTCACATGGTCGCAAAGGGTGCGCAAGTTGACAACCAAGCTTCACAGCCGTCGAACAATGATGAGAATTTCTTGTCTTCTGTCCATCCCTACCTTTCGGCGATCCGACAACCCCTTGGATGGCGTGCCTCGGAAGATTCATTGAAAATGCCCGACAATGAGCTGAAGTTGGAGTATGTTTTCGGTTATCGGGGGCATGATAGTACTCGCAATTTATTCAAGATTAAGAATCAGGAGCTGCTCTATTATGTCGCAAGTGTGTGCGTGATTCTCAACCCACGAAATGAACGACGAACGCAGCGTATTTTCGACAAACATCGTTCAGACATTGAGCGTGTTGCGCTCAGCCCAGATTGCACTACAATAGCTTCTGTTTCATGTGGTCCACGGCCAAAGGTATTTGTGTGGAATTCCAAGTCGATGAAGGTCCTTGGACATGTTGACAGCAAAAATGATGGCAAGGTGACCGCCATGTGTTTTTCGGGTGATGGCAAGGTGCTGGCGCTTGCGGTTACGAATGGTGAGACGACTTCGGTTGCATTCTATGATTGGCGTCACAATGTCTTGTTGGTAGAGCACGAGGCTCAGCCCTGGACGATCCTTGCCTTTGAATGCAATCCTCTGACAGGCACGTTCGTGACAGCAGGCGTACGACATGTATACTTCTGGCGGCTCTCCGGCAGGAATCTAACGATTCAAATGGCACTAGTGGAGCAAAGCCAGACTCTGACCACCATCGCCTTTCTTGGCGAAAACGAGCGATCCAATACAATTGTAGTGGGAAATACTACAGGACATTTGCTGTTGTGGAGAGAAGACAAGGAAGCATTTGGGAGCATGGCCCCTGATGAAATTATCGCTGCACACAGTGGCCCAGTGTTTGACACAACGACTGATGAAAATATGCTCCTTACCTGCAGTAAAGGTGGTGAGGCTCGCATATGGAAGCATGAAGGAAGGTGTAAGATCTCATGTGAACACGCCGTGACTATCCAGATGCCGCAGGATAGCTCATCGTGCCATTTGTGCGGCAAAACCGATGGGATACCTTTAGCATGCCTTCGCTCTATTGTCAGAATCAAGGAACAGAAAACGGGAAGCTATTTGCTTGTAGTTGGTACTGGCAACAACAGTATTTACGAGGCGTTCGTCGATGAGACCGCAACAACACTCGAAGCCAACTTAATCATGCCATCACATTCAGAAGGCAGCATCGTTGGGTTGGCGTCGCATCCTGGCAAGGCCATTTTTGCTACGTGCGGCGAGGACAGGAGCGTAAAGGTGTGGGATCGGGAAGAGCGAATCATTTCACGGGAAAGGCATATGGAATACGAGCCCACTGCTCTCACATTTTCTGCGGACGGGTCGAGGCTAGTGGTTGGTCAAAGCACGGGCCAGATCGCGATTCTCAACTCCTCGACCTTAGAATACATGGCAGGGGTGGACCGGGCACCAAAACGCAAAGTGCGCGATCTCAAATTCTCTCCCGACGGACGATTTCTTGCTGCAGCATCAGAGGATTCTAGAATCTACGTGTACGCAATTCCATTGACGAGAGTATTCGTAAGTTCAGAATCTCCAGTTCAAGCTGAGGGGCGCGACACCTTGCAACTGATTGGTGTGTGCAGAGGGCATTCGCGAAGTGTCGTGCGCCTGGATTGGTCGTCTGATGGCACCCGCATGCAGAGCGAAAGCGACGACTATGATACTATCCTCTGGGATATGAGTAAGAACAACAAAGAACGCTATGATCCCATTCGAAATGCGCAAGTGCATAACGAAATCCCATGGCAGACTCGAGACTGCCTTTTAACGTGGCATACTTCAGGGCTACTCTCTCCTGTGGCTGACTTTAACACACTTCTTACTTCAGCCAGATCTAAATTGGGAGATGCGCTGGCGGTTGGAGATTGCAACGGCGGGTTACGACTTTATCGTTTTCCCTGCGCTTCAAACGACAGCCGCTTTCGAATCTACCATGGCCACTCGCTTGGAGTGTCGAAAGTGTGCTTCAGCTATGAGGACAGGCACCTAATATCAGCAGGCTCTCGAGATCAGACTATTTTTGTGTGGCATCACCTCATTATACCTGGTCCCGAAGAGACTGATGCAATCATCGACGAAATGATCCGGAACAAAAAACACTGCCACGCCAAAGTTGCCGCCAAAGGGGGGCAAGTTGAACTGGATGTAGTGCCGGCATATCTCAGCAAGGTTGTCACTCCAACTACATGGAACGCGGAAGAGGCACTTTTAGACGACGGCACTGAACTGGAGATCACAATGGAACACGTGCATGGCTTCAGAGGTGCGGGTCGGAATCAAAACATCCGCAATGTAGGCCAGGACGAAATCTTGTATCTTGCAGCCATGCTTCTGGTGATTATGGACTTAAAAACTAGGAGGCAGCGTTTCTTTCGCAAGCACGAGCACGACATTACGTGTTTTGCCGTTCATCCTGGTGGTGAAATGATTGCCAGTGCCGACTCAGGTCAAAGTGGCAAAGTACTGGTGTGGAATGTGAAGACTATGAACGTGGTGTCTCTGGTGTCTACACTACCAAAACAATCAGCCTGTGCCTTGTGCTTCTCGCAAGATGGCAATTTACTCTTTTGTGCCATGGACAATCAGGAAAACACGGTACTTTGTGTGGAATGGGAATCGAACAAAAAAGCAGCTCTGGAGAAGGGTGGAGCAAACCAAGTGCTGGCTATTGCTACTCATCCAGATGGAGACGTCGTTGTAACGTGCGGCTATAAGCACGTTAAGTTTTGGACTGTCGAAAAGGGCCACATGTATTCGACAAATGGGACTTTTGGAGCCGGCAAGCCGCAGACGATGATATGCATTGAATTCACCAAAGAAGATGAGGGTGTCCAGCCTATGACTTTGACAGGAGCCCAAAATGGGTGCATCTATATGTGGAGAGAGCATCATCTGCACCGTATTATTGTTGCGCACAGCAGCCCGATCCTCGATATGTTCATGACATTTGATGGAGTAGTTACATGCGGTATCGATGGACTGGTACGTCTGTGGAGCGCCGAGTGGACAAGCTGTGCCCGTCTAGATGTTGCAGAATTGACGCGCGGTCTGCAGGGCTATAGCGCTGGTGTTATGACTCCTGTCCAGAGTGTGCTGCTGCTCAAAGAAGAAGACGCGCAGAGCGAAATGAGGCGGTTCGTGGTTGGGATGGAGTCCAACGAAGTCTATATTTTTATCTTCAATGGCAATCCTGAGGAAGTTGATGTGCTTCCAGAAACTCAGATTTTGGTGCAAGGGCATGCAACAGGAGCCTTATGTCAGGTATGTGCGCATCCAAGCTTGCAAGAGTTTGCGACGATTGGCCACGATCAGACTCTACGGACGTGGGATTGCGAGCAATATTCTCCCATCATTTTTGTGCGGCTTCCGGGAATGGGCTCTGCGCTGACGTATTTTCCAGACGGAAAGAGTCTTGCAGCTGGCCTGACCAACGGGACTGTGCTCCGAATTGATTGTGAAAGCGCTAAGATTGAAAGCGCTAAGATTGAAACTATCCTGCAAAAGCGAACAAAGACTGTGACGAGGATCAAATTTTCGCCCTCTGGAAAGCTGCTTGCAGTTGGTTACGGAAACGGAATTATTGACGTGCTTGATGCTGGAGCCGTATGTTTACTTATCTTTTCCTGCAAGGCCATTGGAAGTATCGAACAGGTAGATTTTTCGACAGATGAACACGTTCTGCAATGCAGCACGAGTGCCATGGATCTTTCCTTTTGGAATTTGAGCAGTCACCCTGGCAAACAGATAAGTCGACCAGCTGAGTTCCGTGACAAGTCATGGGCCACATGGACAAGCCGCTTCGGATTTGCTGTGCAAGCGCTGTCACCAACCGTCCGAGAGATTACCAGCGTTCAAAAAGGTCACGGGCCTCTGCTTCTCACTGCTCTTACTTCAGGTAGATTTGCAGCCTATCGATACCCCGCTATTGGGGAGTCGGTGGAGGGCAAAAGCTTTCACGCGCACCTTGCGCCCATGGCAGATCTTTGCTTGACCACAGGGGACCAACGGCTCATTTCAATTGGTATGACTGATTGTAGCATAGTGCAGTGGAAGGTTTCACTGCTAGCTCCTGAGACGACTAGACCACAGAATGGGTCTGATGTACCCACTGAGTTGAAGAAGGATGCTCTTGTCGGAACCCGTATCGTCTTTTTCTTCCTGGATTATGTCTTTGATGAGTGGGAGTCCAAGATGGAGGATGTGTTTATAACAAAATTAGCCAAGCTTGACTCTAATTTGTCAAAAGAAGGCATCAAAGTCGTTGAAGCTCTACCAGGAAGCGTGATTCTGAAAGTGCAGATCACATCTCCAAGAATCAGCAAGGTAATGAGTATTCTTGAAACAGATCACAGGAATCCAGTAGGTCATCTAAGAAAAGATTTAAAGGTTGTGCACCTCATTACTGACGAGGACATTTTCTTTTCGGCCTATCGCCCAAAGCCCGACTCCACTTATCTTTCGAGGATTCCCACGGTTGAAGTCATCCCAGAAATTTCGCAGGATCCAGATTTGCAGAAGCCCTACATCTCGACCAGTTTCCAGCCAAATGTCACGTCGCATAAAGATACGTCCAGCATACCAGTCAAATATCTCGAATTAGAACACGTGCACGGATTTGCTGGATTTAATCGGATCGGAAATCTCTTCTACGTGCAAACAGGCGAGGTGCTCTTCACGGTTGCTACTGTTGCTGTAGTGCACGATGTCGACACTGGGCGTCAGTGCTTCTTTCGCAAGCATACCGATGAGATTGTGGCTGTAACTCTACACAAAGATAGACAGCTAGTCGCAACTGGCGACAACGGATCTTCCAGCACTATTTTTGTTTGGAGTTCCGTGACGATGGAGGCTCTGATGCGACTCAATGCAAATCCAATGGGCTCCGTGGTGAGCGTGTGCTTCTCAAGTGACAGCACCAGGCTTATTGTCGTGAGCGAGATCGCTGAGGCCATTGTCGAGATTTTTGAATGGTAGGTCTTTGTTTCTGCTTGTTTTGTTTTTCCTGTCCTTTTTCCTTGACAAGGATGCAACTCTCTCTAACTTGGAAAGATTGATTAGGCGCAAGAGGAAGCTGCACGTGGCCCAGCAGATTGACCGCAACAAAATTCTTGCTGTGAAAAACAATCCATACGACGAGGCTGCCACCATGACTTTTGTGACCTCTGGTGTGAATCACATCCGCGGATGGTCCCTCAAGGACGATGTGCTCAAAGGACATAGCTGGACCGGTGAGATGCTCATTCTTCACTGTTTTTCTAGAGCATGTGTCGTGTTTTGTTGTTTTGTCCTTGTTGTTTCGTTTTTTTGCTGGCTCGTGCGTCACGAAGGAGACTGGTGTGTAAAACGAGGGGTCATTTTGATTCCTTTTTCCAGGTGATTCTAAAGGGAAGGGAATCCTGCAGACTATGCCGACCATATGTTTTCCATCGAAGAATTGTGTGGTGGCTGCGACGCAAAACGGAAGTTTATACGTCTTCAAAATGTCAAGTGGCACTTTAATGCATGTCAAGACTATTGAGAAGGCGCATAAAGGACCTATCTTTGAGCTGTGGTGCAATGAATCAACTGTATTGTCTGGCGGTAAAGACGGGATACTGCACCGCTGGCGTTTTTCTGTTAAGCTCGGCTCTGCGGATTTACAATATCTAAAATCGAGCGATATACGAGCGGAGATTGGCTGCGCCGACCCTGTTGCTATCAAAAGTATTTCCTGCAGGGAAAATCCTCCGGCCATCATCGTGGGAACCTCAAATAATCAGGTGTTTGAAATCAACGAAATCTCCAACCAGAACAGTCTCGTTGTGATAGGTCATGCAGGTGGACATTCTGCAAAAGCTCTCAACCAGTCTCTTTCGCTGCATCCGTCTAATCCTCATCTTATGCTCAGCGGTGGCGCGGATGGTAATCTCATTTTGTGGGATCTCATGCATAAAAAGTGTCTTGAGCAACGGATGATGGACGCACCCATTGGTGCTGTCCACTTCTCTAATAATGGAGAGTGTTTTGCAGTGGGACTCAAATCCGGACATATTTTTGTTCATCACGGTACTGGGGTGAAGGCAGAAATGCTTGCGCCCGAGAAGCAGAGATCGCATGCTGTTCATGTTGTCAAATTTGCTCCCAACGACCATTTTCTGGCCGTCGGTCGTGATCCCAATTGGATTGACATGTACGATGTGGCTGGAAAACAGTGCACTTTCGTGGCGACTCTTAAGGGTCACGCGTCGCCTATCACAGAAATTGACTGGTGACATTTTTGATTTAAATTTTTCATTTTTTGCTTCTGTGCATTTTGAGTAGATTCTCTCAGACCGCTCACATGATTGAAATGTTGCAGGGAGAAGGGGAGCCAAATTCTGCGAAGTGTGAGCTCATCGTTAGAGCTTCTTTATTGGGACGTTCCTGCAAAATTGCAGATCAGACGCATCGATGACTTAGAAAATGCCGAGTGGCACACATACCACTGCAAATTGGGTTGGTATGCCAAAGGAATCCTACAGGCTTGTGGAAACGAGCACAAAATTTTCTCCATTGACGTTACCAAAGATTTTCAGATGATTGCTGTCAGCAGCTGTGATGGCGAAGTGAAATTGCTCCACTTCCCTTGTATCGATGCTCTTTCATCAGCACGTGTTGCCACCGGTCATTCACCTTTGGTGACTAGGCTGAGATTTGCGAGCAATAGTCAAAAGCTGCTGACACTGGGAGGCAAAGATCAGAGCATCCTGCAGTGGAGACTCATGGAGACCACGTTGGATCCGTTGGTGAAGGTGTTGGTGAGCAAGGCAGAGGCACACAAGCCATTGTATCAAGTGCCGTGCAATTCCCAGATGGAGACAATGATGATTGCATCAGTTGCACGACGACTGGAGCGTGAGGAGCCACCAACTAGCCATTTAGAACTTGAATTCGTGCATGGCTATAGTGGGCACAACAATAATGCCAACTTGTTTGTCGTGGCAAGTGGCGAGCTCTTGTATAATGCGGGAGCCTTGTGCGTTGTTTTTGATCACCAGACTCAATCTCAGAATTTTTTTCGCGAGCATCAAAACGATATCATGTCTATGGCATTGCACACTGATGGTATCCACGTGGCCTCTGCAGATTGTGGCATTTCGCCTGCGATTTGCGTGTGGAACGTCGAAGCCCTTGTGTGTGTTGCCCGGCTTGATGGTGGGGGTCTTCCAGGCTTTGGGGGTTTTGAATCGGGTGTTTCAGCGCTGGCCTTCTCACCGGATGGAACGCAGATTGCTGCAGTCGGTGCTGACAAAGACCACACAATATACCTTCTCGATTGGCATGCGAAGCGCACGGTTGCTGCGGGCAAGGGCGGTAGTGGACGCATTCTGGCTTGTGCTTTTTCCCCGTATGAAAAGAGTGTGATCACTTGCGGTGTTCTACATGTCAAGTTTTGGACGAACAGTGGTGCAAAGATGATTGGAAGGGAAGGTGTTTTTGGCAAGCATGTGCAAAAGTGCACCATGCAATGCCTAGATGTCAACCCAGCCAATTTTGCGCAGCATGCTGGACAAAAGGGCGTGACGTTGACAGGAGGAATGGACGGTAAGATCTATCTTTTCGGCTCCATCATGAGTGATGGAGAGTGGCGTCCTGAAGTGCTAAACCAGGTGGTGGCAGCACACACTGGCCCAGTCTTTGATATTCGCCACGACAAATACACATTGCTGATTGCCTCGTGTGGGGGTGATGGACTGGTCAAAACGTGGAAGCTCAAAACTTACCTCAACCCTAAGGACAAGAGCAAAACTGAAATCGACCTCGTGATGCATGAGAGTATTTGCATCTTCCAACTCGTCGCCGGACTTCCTGTTTCCGTGTCATCAGCTACCTTCGGCAAGAGTGTTTTCTTCTCCAAGATTTCAACTGGCCCAACTTTACTCATTGGTACGAATACTGATGAAATTTTGCAAGTGTCTTTGAACGAGGAATCAAAGATCTTCAAAGATGCCACAACGCACGTGCCGCTAGCAGGTAATTTGTTAGTGGCAGGACAGGGTGGAAGTATCACGGACTTGATCACGCACCCAACGCAGCCTTTAGCGTTTTCGGTCGGCAGCGACAGTGTGCTCAAGATGTGGGACACGTGTAACAAGTGTCTGCTTGCAGCCAAGGGTTTCGAAGAGTCGGTTGTCTCTGTCGACTTTTCGTCAGAGGGCAACCAACTTGCCATTGCTGCTGCTGATGGGACATTAATGGTCTACCAAGCTTGTTTGGAAAAGGCAGAAGACGGCCAAGGGCCGGATTCTTGGGCATTCCAAGAACTTGCTCGAGCGAGCGGCGAGGGCCCCGCGTCTATAATCCGTTTCTCTGGTGATGTGCTTGGACAACGCTATGTTGCTGTTGGGCGGACAGATGGCCTCATCGATTTTTTCAACGTCAATCTAGCAGGAGTGCTCACTTTTGTTGCAACGTCGAGGACCGATGGTGAGTTTGCATGTACACTTTACCTTTTGACTGTACTTTCTTTGTGCGATGATGTCTCATCGGTTTCAGATCTTCTTGCAGTCGATTTTTTGAGGACTGCGTTGTGATATTTGGTATTTTCATCATATGCAGGCGATAAACACCAGGGTCCCATTATATCGTTGGATTGGTCGTTGCGCCCACCAGGATATGTGCAGAGCACTTGCGACCGGGGTGGTTTGTTTTATTGGGGACCGCTACCAGCGGTGCGGCGTGAGACGAACCAGCAAATCATTAGCACACTAGAGCTGGAATCTTGGACTAGTAGGGTCGGATGGCCGGTGAAAATACTTTCAGAATGCTTTGAGAGCATCCAACATGTGGCAGCTGTGGCACGCTCCCAGAGCAATCAGCTCATAGTGATGGCTCATTTTTCGGGTTCTCTGGCGGTTTGTCACTTCCCGTGCCCTGAGGGCTTGCCTGGGAATCAATTTGATGGGCATTCGCATTCTCCAGTCGCCGTGCAATTTTCCAACAACGATAGGCAGATTGTTTCAGCTGGTGGAACAGATCGTTGTGTTATACAATGGCGTCATTTTTTCAATCCTCCTACTTATCACCCGGAACTTACTTCCATCCTTGGTAGTGTTGGCATGCATACGATTGCAGAACAAGATGTCTCAACAGGTGATACCGCTTCGTCCATGCTGGCACCGCTCAAGTGGAAACCGACTCGAAAAGTATTTGAGACTGCCACACAGGCACCCAGCTTTGTTTTCCAACTGGAGCATGCATATGGCTACCGTGGGCATGACATGAAGGGCAACGTCGTTTTCCTTCACCGCAAAAATGCTGGCAAGGATTTGGCCTGGACGGGCGAAATTCTCTACCACATTGCGGGTGTTGCAGTCATCTACAACATACATGCCAATCAGCAGCGACTAGTGCAGCTTGGCATGAAGAGCATCATTTCTCAGGCACTCAGCGAAGATGCTCTCCGAGTCGCTACTGCCGAAGCCGGCGAAGATCCAGCGGTGGTTGTGTGGCGATCTACAGATGGGCTTGTCATGAATAGGTTCCAGGGCTTTCACAAAAATGGAGTTGTGGCAGTCTGCTTTGCGATTTCTGTGGAACTCGGTGGCAGAATCATGACAGTTGGTGGCGACGAATTCCACAAGATCGCAGTGTACGATCTCACGGACACCATTGCCACGTCCAAAGACCACAAGCCACTTGTTTGGCGCTCTGGAGGTGCGTCAGATATCCTGGCCGTGGGCTGCTATCAAGAAAACGGCCAAGATGTCTTTGTTACTGTCGGAAAGGGACATATCCGTTCATGGACTGTGACAAGGCCTGATCTAGAAAGTCCTTATCACCTCGTGTACCAAAGGGCCTTTTTTGGGGAATTTGACTCGTGTGTGACCTTTACTTGTGTCATATTTGTGAAATCTCTCGTTGTCATGGGCGCAGACAACGGTAGCATTTATCTCATGTCGAATAATCATATCATTAGCGTTGTTGAGTGTGCGCACAACAGTGCAGGTACCTTGGGAGTGCCCGTACTGGATCTTGATTTGTTTCCTGATCCAATCTCTGACCAGATTGTCAGTTCGGGCTCAGATGGCAAGGTCACATTCTGGAACTTGAGCAGCAGCGATGACAAAGCCAA
>Ga0105053_10005645_pt1 | contig 17695 bp, 6 predicted proteins | sample BON01_FD_78093 | JGI IMG/M metagenome (GOLD analysis project Ga0105053, IMG submission 78093) | Freshwater microbial communities from Lake Bonney liftoff mats and glacier meltwater in Antarctica - BON-01 | ecosystem: Environmental > Aquatic > Freshwater > Ice > Glacier meltwater | place: Lake...
AATATTCGTCACGGGGACTTCTCGTCTAGTCTCCTACGACAATACTAACCCCGCCCTGCTGGGCTTAACTGCGAGGTGCGGATGGAGCTCGGTGTACCACCAGCGGTATGAACGAATATACATTGCTGAAACGCGATGACATATTTATTTAGACTGTTATATTTTTATATGATCAAAAACTACCTCATTTCGATTAAATATACAAAATATAGTTAAATATGCAAAATATAGTTAATATACAGTTGTACGATTCAAGCAGACAACCACCTAGTTGGAGCAACAACCTTCCAAATAATCAGCATCAATCGCCAGGATCCTGGCGATTTGCACACCAACTACTGAATGCATGAATGGGGGACTATCCCCATCGCCACTTTGTTTGAGTCGATGACATCGTTGCTGATTGCCACTCGAGTTCATTCATCGGAAGGCCAAGTGAGTGAGTCAGTGCTTGAATCTCTGCAGCACTTGCTAACGCGTTGTTCCGGTTACAATGTGGCTGTTGCCGTAGACACTGAAGAGTTACGTGATCGGATTTTGAGTTTCATCCGTGCAGAGGTCACTGTGTTGGTTGTCCGACCATGGGGGAGTTTCAGTTTCCCTCTTAATGCATTAGTACGAGAGGCTTCGTCACAAAAGCTTTCTCGGATCTGTTTCATGAGTGTGGAGATGGAAGCTTCTCCAATGGTACTCGGTGCGTTACTCCAGGAGACTGAGAACAATACTACCCTGGTTGCAGGTGCCAGTCTATCTGGACATAAATTCAAAAAAGGAATTCAAAAATTAGATGGTCTGACCTCGCCGTGGAATACCTTGGCCATTTGGAATGTTGGTGCGTTGAGTTTGGTTGGATTTCCGTTGGTGGCTGAAGGGGACTGCAACGGCGAGGGTGGTGGTGTCGAGGAGGTGTCGACTATTGCGCTGATGCAGCATTTGTTGTCTCCCCAGAAAGCAATTGCCAAATTGATTCGTTTTGATGGCACTGCTATGTCATGGCAAACTGTTTTTAATAGCGACCCAAAAAGATTGGAATGGCACCATAAGAAAATGAATACTAAACTTGAAAGAGCTGAAATTCAATTGGAAAAAATTGGACTTCAAGGAGTGGTTCATCATTTAGATTTTGAATCACGAAACGTATAAAATAGAAAGGATAGAATCATTAGGCCAAAACCGATCGAAAAAAGTGCTTGTGATGCGATACTACATATTCAATTTTGAAAGACAAACTGGAAAGAATTGAATGGAGAATGAAAAACTGATTTGAATGAGTTTCGAATTCAATTGGATACAATGTGGCTGAAAGTGTGGTTCATCGTCTAATTGATTTTGACCCCTGAAACATATAAAATATAAATACTAGAATCATTGGATGAGAGTAAACATAAGAAAGTGTGCGTTATTAGACCATTCATTTGGTTGTCGATTCTCGAATTCTGATTATCCTCCTACCATCCTGGATTATGTCCCACCCTACTCAAATCCATCTTCATTTTTACCAAAATTTTAGACTTTCAAACCTTTAACGACATGAAGGAGAATCTAGCTCATGGCTCCAACAAAGTGAACCGCCTCTCGAGTTCTCCGTTGAAACCATCTATTGACACCGGCGAATTTCCATCTAGAGGAAGATCACTTACGAACCGTCAGCTCTTACTTAAGCAACGTGAAGCCATGTCAAGATCTCGTTCCCCGATTTCACGAACAACAACACCCACGCGGAATAGAAAAAGCGATGCGTTTGGAAACGTGCCATCGCCAGTTGGAGACTATATTCATGGGAGAGTCAATAAAGTTGCCACGCATCGTCGCGTGTCGTTGGTGCATAATCAAAAACAAGAATCGAATCTCATGATGCCTTTTGCGGCACTTTCACTAGTCAATTCTGGTTCATATACAGAGAAATCAGATGACGGTACCTCCACGCCTTTAAGCCTTGACAGTCCGACTCCTAGGAGTATCGCGGACGAGGAGGATGACCTCATAGTAGTTTGCCCAGAGTTGGAGATTCCTGCCGATACGTCTTCAGCAACCATGAAGGGATGGGTGACTATGAAACTAACACAGAAGCGAAACACCTCTTGGAGGAATAGGTACATTGTACTTGTCAATAATATGCTATTTGTATATGTGAATGAGAATGCCCGGAAACCGATAGCAACTGCTCTTATTGATCAGTCACTGGTGACTAAATGTAGTGATAACGCGTTTAAAATCGAGACTAGAGCAGGACGTTCTATGTTCTTTCAGAGTATTGATGAAACAAACACCAACTTGTGGATTAATGCTCTTAACAATTCCAAATACGAAGCCATACTTAAAGACCATCCGCAGCAGGACACATCAGAAGAGATGTGCCAGTATTGCATCATCCTATAAACCATAAAGATTAATTGAAAAAAGTATATTGAACTCAACTGCTTGATTTTATTTAAAAGCAATGAATTTGGGTGTTATAAATAAAACTGCAGTTTACCAGTTAACAAGGCATTGGCCAACGGAATCGACAGTAAGCATCTTATTGGGTATTTCATATTCTGTAGCATAGAGTAATTGGGTGTAATTTGCCTTCAAATGAGGAGCAGCGTTTTCTCTAATAAAAATATGAACGAAATTTGAGAAATCGGTCGATGGTGGAAAGAACTGCGAAACGAGAGCCAGCAATTTCCATACTTGGGACAAACTCTGAGGCCCGGGATTGCTGGTAGCCTGCTTGATTATCTGACAGTAAATTTCATCCCGAAGGTCTTCACTGCCGTGAATACCAGCGTTGACAATTTCATAGGCGAGGTTGTTGGGCGAAGGATTCGTCTTGTCACCACACCATCCGAGGATACTTTTATGGATACGTATTGCTTGCTTAGCCACCATCGGATCTGCTATCTGAGTCAACGACGCAACGATGTTCTCTTTTTGCCATATCAGCATAGTCCGCGCTAAATCATCTCGCTTCCAAAACATCATGGTATGCGACGCAAAATCCTCACGACTACGCAACCTGGTGCACTTGGAAATTTCGAACAGATAGGTATTTCGGTCCAAAAACATCTCGCGAATATTGATTTCCTTCTGTCGAGCTCTGTCTTGCATGCCCAACGATTTAGCCTTGCGGTATTGCATCTTCAACAAAGCCTCTGGACCCATACCGAGGAACTTTTCGATCTCCCCAAGACGAGTATCGTCGTATCGCAATGCTTTACAATCTGCATATACCTCCGACATTAAATCGCGCTCAAGGAGATCCATTGATTGAGCCAACCTAGGGTCAAGCCTTCTCTTCCTCTCGTTTTCAAAAAGATCTTTCGAGTAAAAATACATCTGCATGTTCCATTCGGTGCCTTGCTCGTCCAACAATGTCTCTCCTTTCCACACAGCACTTTTCAAGGCATCAAAACAAAGATCATTCGTGAGATCCATGCGAACCACTTTATCCATCTCTTGAGCCAAATTTTCCCAAGTTATCAAAGCGTACTTGATACGTTTAGCCTTTTGAACCACTCCAATATCTGCAACCATCGATCCAAAATGACCCACTAATTTGGAATACTGTGCCAATGCTTCGTCGATCTGCTGAACATCTCTGGCACGCACCGCTTTCTCCACTCGTGGCTTAACTGCTCTTACCTTGGCATAAAACCTACGGGCCATGAACCCTCTAGCAATAGCTTGGATCATCGCACAGACGCGTTCTAACGCAAGTGCTCGTAGAAGCTCTAACAAACGATGTTGGTCTGAACGATACAACGCCATCGTTGCTCCAAATTTCACCTGGGAGAAATCTTGACCCGTACCATCTAGAATCTCTTTAGTTTGGTCCTTTGCAGTACGACCATACAAAGGAGTCCATTTTGTACCTTTCAGTAAAACACATTTGTATCTTTCAACGAATCTGCCGTAAACATATCGAAATGGGAATCCTTGCTTTCTAATTCTCACAGCTTCAAACACTCCAGAATAGCGTAACTGTTCCAGAGAGATAACGGAATCAAAGGATTTAGGAGATTTGAACTGATTCGGTTTGATGCAGCGGATGTAATGAGTTTGGGTCTGGTTCAAAACGTTCATCAGTCGATCCAACTGTTTACGGAACTGCGCTCCAAGCGAAAACTTTGCTCTACCTTGTTTGTCCATTGGAGGAAACATCTTGGCTGTTTTATCGGAAGCCGAGGCAGTCATCACGTCATAAAGATCAGAAAACAGTAAATCTTTATTCTTGATCAAGAAACTGTCAGCATTATACACCACGTCCCCTGCATAATGTCTAATAGTAAAACATTTGTTACCTTTTCGCGTAAGAGTTGAACTTGTATAAAAACAAGACTGGGCATGATTCGTATCTGCTTTCGCAACAAATCCTTCGTCAGAAGAACCAGGCATTCTATTCATGTCATCCAAAGTTAGCATGATGCCTAATGGACGAGCTTCGATCATATCCAATATAGGTTGATTATCCACATACTTGATGTGCTCAAATTGAATACCCTCCTTTGTGTAAAGAGCTTCCTCCAATTTAAACGTATCACGGTTAAAAATCTGCTGTAACTTTTCGTTTGTGAAATTGATACATAATTGCTCGAACGAATTGTTTTGAAAAATTTCAAACCCAAATATATCCAAAAGCCCGATAAACGCCCAAGGATTAGCATTTGAACTGGTGAGAGATCCGTTAATTCTCTCTACCAACCAATCAAACAATTGGCCGTAAATAGATTTCGAAAGAGCGTCTCTGGAGTCCTGGGCATCAATAGGTTTCAACGGTATATTGGTCACGTTCCCTCTTACTTCAATAGACCGATGCACCAACGAGAATTCCAACTGCGTTGCATCGACTTGAAGCAGTCTTGCAATCCATTGCATCGATTGCTTCCCTATGGTTGTCAATCTCGACCCTTCGCCGCCATCCGATTCGAAAGTCGCATTGCCAAGGTGAAGAATAGCGCTCGACAATTCCAACACCCAGTTCACTTCATCAGTAGTGAACCCTAGCTCACTAAATGCCTGCATCATCACTTCAAACTCATGGGCATCGTCGATCCCGTCCACGCGAAAACACCCACTGCCATTCAAATATGTGAATGACTGTGAACCATTCTGAAGACCATATTCGCGAGCCTTGGGAGATTGTACTAGCTGGTAAAACACATGATAATTCCGCTCTTTGTTCTGTTGCCATACCACCCTACTCTTCTCCAATAGAAAATTGTCGATCCGTGCTCCATCGATAGTACCGGAACTTTTAAAATGAACTTCAGTAAATCTTCCAAATCGGGAACTATTGTCATTACGGACTGTTTTCGCATTGCCAAAGGCTTCTAAAATCGGATTTGCGGCTAGAATTTGCTCCTCAACTCCAACTTTCTTCTCATCCTGTGGTTTCTTGGAGGATTTCTTCGTCACTTCAGTCAGATACGACAAACATTGTTTCGTATTCCATGTTTTTCCAGCACCACTTTCACCGGATATCAAGATGGAATGGTTCTCTCCATACTCCAGAAGAGGCTTCAAAGCGTCATCCGCTACCACATACACATGCGGGTCCAGAACTCTGTTTCCGCGAGTTTTGTAGGCGAAAATATTATCTGTACCGTATATCGGATAGGTTTCATATGGATTAATAGAAATCAAGATATTTCCAATCCAAGTATATATCTGATGCTGCTTCTCGAAACGTTCCCGTAAGTTGTGCAAGATCAAGCCTTCGTCAAGACTGTCGAGCAACGTTAGATCTCTCTCTGTCCTTGCTAGTGCCGATCGAAGTAATGGATGCACTTGGGCTCCTCGCTGCGATGTAGCTTGAGTACCGTTTTCCAACTGAACAACCACTCTTCCATCAGGACGATTTTGAACCACAAGTGCTGGTATGTATCCTTGCGTCTCATCAGGAAACCACACCCAATTACCGGAATCGTGATGTAGCTCAGATGCATCCTTCATTTCATCAGGTTTGTCCCATGTCAATTCTCCAGACGTTACATTGTGATAATATGGAACTCCATCGGCTGTCTTTCTTTCCATCCATCCAGATCCATGCGTCACCAGGCCTGCACTGGCAAGCATCGACTTGCCTTTCCTACCAAGAGACTTGTCGGCTCGTGGACTAGCAACAGCTTCGCGTCCTACGCTATTATTCCTCCTATGCTCAGCCGAAGCTCGGGCAGCAGCCGAAGTCGCAGATGGCAAAGCAGAACGAGGCTTGGGAACCGGAGCTCGCGGACTTGGTGCAGGTTTAGGAGCTACAGGTGCAACAGGGGGTGCAACAGAGGGCGTAGGTGGATTCAATCTATGTTTGATGCCTGGAGCGTCTTTCAAAAGCGTCCATGCTGCACAGTCTACAGCGTGCCAAATATATGTCGCATCCGTTATGTGTCCCTGATTCCAATTCAGAATTCAAATATAGATAATACTGCAAGCACTCACCTGCTCAAACGCGACTATCATCGCATCGAAAGATACGCCACCCAAATCTTGGCCAGAGGGATCCGTATAGTGCCAATCAGCCATCGAAGATTGTGTTTTAACCGCGATTAAAATAGCCCCCCCCCTCGTACCTCCTTTTTTGCAACGGACCTATTTATGAACGTTCTCTTTGATGAATCTCCTTGTTGACAAAATCTGGGTTGATAAAAGAAACTGGCCTCTGTTTATTCCAAAGGCATTTTTGGATCAACAGGAATGTGTGGAAACTGATATTAAAACTTGCTCTCAATCTAAGGTACTGAAACCGAACCACCGTTCGAAGTCGATCAACAACAAACAGAGACTTCCAAAGCTCAAGAGAATCAAGAAAAAGAACAAACAATCTAAAGAACTGCCGAATTTACTGAACCAGATAAACGAAATGAGAAAGAAGGAAATATCCAATTTGAAAAAATATGCCAACCCAAACATCACCAGGAAAAATAGTCATAGTAAATACGAAAGTGGCCCTCTTGAGATGGAGCCTTTTTTGTACAAACCCAATATATTCAAACCTGCCGCTGGTCTAAATTCTTTCTTAACGAATGAAAGTTGCTCCTACATTACTGCATTTTCAACATTTCAAACGATTTCGAAAGTCCTGGAGGTTCAGGGTAAACCAAAACGCGAGGCTATTCGTATATTACAGCGATTCGCACTCCGTGTATTGAAGTATAGGATTCTTCGACAACACAAATTACAAATTTTTATAGCACTGCACATTCAATTTTTATGGAGATACCGACCGAAACGAAGGCAATTGTGGAAAGCAGTGAAGCATCGCAACAGAATATTACTGCAACAATGGAAGAAAAACGCGGATCGAATGCGACGGCGAACTTTTCACGATATTTTACAACCTGAAACAAACGCACTGCTTAAAATTCGATCGATGCTCACTAGAGAGGCAACCAGTGGAAAAGATTTCAGACTCTGGTTGTCCTATTACAGATTTTTCAAGATCGCTAAAACAGCTTTTTCCACTTGCAAGAACAGATATTTCCAGCTGAAGCGAATTTTGGTCCCATTTAAGCAAATGTCTTTGACATTGATTAGTGTAATCGGCATGAGCTATGCTGTTAGTAATCGTGAATTGATTCGTGACTGCTTTCTTGGAATGGCAAGGTTGACACAAGACTCCAAAGTTCATCGTTTGAATTTAGTTGTCATTTTTCTCAATTGCGCGGCATTGCAAACTTACAACAGCACTACTGCAGCAAAATTGGTGAAACGATCATTTTTGTTTGTGGCGATTCGGGAGATTCGGTTACAGCACTATTTCTTTTGCAGGTGGACGACTTTCACTTCTCGAGCAAAGCAAAGACTCTGTTTGGCAAAAAATCATGATATATTTAGACGTACTTTGGAATACAATCAATTAAAGCATGGATGCCAAGCAATCGAGCATCTTGGATACGGTAAGATGCCGTTTTACTTTTCAAAATGGTATCGTGGCGTACAAATAGTCAAAAGTATCAGGAGTAAGAAGAATCAAGTACGGAGAATCCATAGAACTTATACCTTGAAGGGAGCGTTATGGTATTTGTGTTTAAACAGTTCGACGAATAGTCGCAATCGTTGCAATGATAAGTTAGTGTATATGTTCTTAGATAAGCATTTACTCTCCAGGCATTTTTCCGGGTGGAAATTGGCAAGTAACATAATCGTCAAGTTGAAAGTAATATATAGGGCAGCTGTTTTGCGGGATTCCTTTGGTTTATGGAAATTCGCTTGTCTTATTGAGTACCCGATTTACACAACAGTACACAATGTGATGGATAGTCTTTGCGATATAGTGCATAGTGAAAATGCATATTCTACAGCCACGAAACACTACAGAAAGAAATGGATCACTATTTCGCTTAGTATTCTGATTGAGAATCGTAAGCAAGGAGATATCGAAAAGAAAACATATGAGCGAATTCAACAACTAGTGTTGTCCAAGTATTTGAAAAGATGGAAAAGCCGAATTGCAACCTTCGCTTTAAAGATTTATAGTGCCAATCTAATTCAAATTTGGTACAAGTGTATTAAGCGACGATTTCGAAGTAGATTGCATTATTTGAATCAAGTGATGCAAAGAGTCGCGGAAAAAGAGCACCTAAATGCTGCCATGCAATTACTTGGAGTAGAAGTGTCGAAGATACAACGCTGCTGGAGAATGTTTCAAATTCGTTTAATTGAAAATGAGGATAATAGAATAGAGGAAGAAAACTTAATCACTCAAGCGTTTAAGAAAAAATTGCGCCTAGACGAAGATAGAAGGAAAGTATTGGCTCTCAAAAGCTTGGCACTAATGAAAAAAAAGGCACGGCGAAAGGAACACAGCGCAGTTCAAATTCAAAAAGTCTTCAGAAGTTTTAGGACGAGAAAATTTCATCATAAAATCATTGAAGCCAGGAACAAACAAGTTGCGTCCCGTGTTCTTCAGCAGTGGATCAAATCTATCGCCCATAAAAGGAACCTTTCTATTAGAAGGATACAAAAATGGTACCGAGGAATTCAAACTAGATTCAGAGTTCGATTGATTCGAGCGGATAATCGGATAAGACAATATCGAAAAGAGCGAGAACGTAAATTATTCGCGCTCTTACGACCGACATTGAAAACATATTTCAAAATACAAGTTACAATTAATATGCTAGAAATGATCGGAGCATTCCCTTCACCAGATGATTCTACGAAACGAGTAAAAAGGACTTTAAAAATAGGAATGCTGAGAAAGCATCTTGAGCAGCTATTGGTCAAGAGTCAAGAATCTTGTTTGAAAAAGAATTCCTATTTCAAAAAGGCTCTTTTCTCTACCAATGTTTTTGCCTTGAAAGTTATCAGAGCTGTGAGCAAATGGGATTCAAGTCAAGCCGGTAAATACGAATTCTGTGATTTGGATCCAGTTTCAATTTGCAGCTGGAAAGTTAGGCAACATCTTCTTCAATTGTCAGACACCATCAAAAATCGAATGGTGGTCGAAAAACTGGAACATGTGGGACAGCGCTTGCAGGCTGCAATTTTGATCCAAAAGCATTTTAGGCGGAAATGTGTGAGGACGAAATACCTTCGAAATCGAATGAGGAAGATCCTGCTCTCTCAGAACCCAATATGGATACGATTACTTGAAAATACAAATGTAATAGGTCGTCAAGATCAACTGCGATACATTCTGATGGGCAGTCGTATTCGAAAATCAATTTCAAAAGTGTTCCAAAAGCCGGCAGTAGACACTCACCATGTAGTTGTTAGACGAACTCGAAATGAACGATCTCAAGTTCTAGCTGTGAAGACGCGACGAAATGCTGTCGACGTATTCACAGATTTTGGACCATCAGCTTTATTTCACAAAAGCTCTTTCAAAAAACAATTTCAATTTCGGGGATTCTGGCAAAATTTAATTCCCATCGGTCATGGAGAAGGAACCGATTTTTCCGCGGACGTATTTCATCAGTGGCCTCTGTCTAAGAAAATTGGAAAGCTGATCAAAGCATTTGGTCAGTATCAAGGAAATACTATGAAAGGAAAGTTCACTCTTCATTTTGAATCTGGAGCGAAATATGTAGGGCTTGTAAATGATTTTGGCGTTCCTATTAAAAACGGGATGATAAAAGTTCCTATAACCGCATGCGACTGGTTTGTTGGGCGATTCGACCTTCAAAATGTTCTGAATGCACCACAAGTTCAAATTTCAAATTATGTAAAGAAGCGAAAGCGAGCCAATAAATATTTGTGTTGGAATCTAAACTCGCCATTTGATTTATTTGAAAGCGATGAGCTTGGAGAAGATACTGTAGAAATGCCACCAGTGGATACTTTATTGGAAAACACCTATGAAGGAGAATTTAACTTGAACGGAGAATTTCATGGTAGCGGGACGCTAAAGCTATTTAATGACACCATTTACATTGGTCAGTTCATAAATGATCAATCTTCAGGTTTAGGTGAGGTTTTGTATTCTGATGGATCATCCTATCAAGGAGAGTTTTTGAATTCTTGCCGTCACGGCCGTGGGAAGTACATCTCTGGGAACACTGTTTTTGAAGGTCATTGGATTCGCAATAAAATGAATGGAGTAGGAAAAGTTTGGGACGGAAGTACCGGCTACGAGGGGAACTTTTATGATGGGCTTTACCATGGTCGCGGGGTTGAGATATTCAATGACGGTGAATCAAAAAAACGACCAGGAATTTGGAATACAGGAGTCCTTATGAAGTATTGGACCGACTTGCCCATATCTAGAATTGTAACTGAAGAATTCATAGCCAGACTTTCAGTTCGTGATGCTGGTGTAGGATCTGCTTTTGATTCTGAATTTGCAGAAAGCGTCTTGAAACGGTATCAAGCTCGAAACCATTTTGAACTTGCACTTCGCGTGCCTGAGGGCGTAGATGGAGAGAATAAGCAAGTCCAAGATATCATGCAACATCTCCTGGATGATGCTACCGCACAGAAAATACTTCAATGCATGGACGGCTATGGAAAAGGAAGCGTAACAGAATCAAATGTGGTCCAAAACGAGCTCTCAATATTGCGAGTCCAGTACCAACAAAAGTTAGCTGATGCATACATTGTGTGTTGTTTGAAAAATACTGCCGCTAAAAACGTATCTTTATTGAAAGTGAAGATTGAGCATGGGAAAGAGGCTGTTCATGCCGCAATGAATGAGCTTGCTGCTGCCAAGTCACTTATAGACCGGGCTATCATGTCTTCGTTGACATCAGATGCTGAAAAAGCGTTAAAACGACTTACCTACGCACACGTTGTTACTTTAGTGCAAGACACTTCCTATTCTCCTCCCGCATACTTGCGTACGACTGTGGGTCTTTTAATGGCAATACAACTGATGAATCAACAGGACTCAACTGCGTGTATGAAGACTCTTAGTTGGTCAAAGATGGATCAACAGGGGAATGAAGAGGAATGGAAAGACGCGCTTCAAGCGAGCTTTTTAGACGGTGAAGGGAATGTTACTGTAGATTTTCTATGGAATGAATTGGGGGCAATTGGTTGGCATTGGAAGCAAGAATACTCCTGTAGCAACGAAACAAAGCACATGATTAGATATTCTGTGGAATCTTCTTATCATAAAGCGTTTGATAGTATGAAAGAAATAATTCTTGATCCAATGCATGATCCACACAGAGTTCTCGTCGAAAGTGGCAACGGATTGCGGAATGAGATACTTTATGCAATATGGCTTTGGATACATGGATGGTTCGCTGCATGTCTATTAAACGAACAGTTAAAACCATTGCACTGTCAATTGAAAGAAAATAGATCCCTGCTTCAACAGGACCTTGCGGAATTCAACAATTCGAGACAGAAGCTGACAGAAGCAAATGAGGATCTTGCAAAGTGTAGGAGTGGCGTTCAACAGCTGGTTGTAGAAATCGTTTCACTGGAGAGTAAGTTGCATGAAAATCAAAGCATTGCTGAGCTGAGTGCCCGTTGCACTGGTTTCGCAGCACAAATGGGATATCAAATGAACATTCAACAAAATTCAGGATACTTATCCGTAGGATGGACGTTGGAAGACCTTCAAGCTCATTCATTGCAATTAAAAGCGACAGAATAGGAATTAGAAGTTGTAGCCAAAATATTGGCCGCGAAACGGTCTGACCTAGAAAGGCATTCAACAAGTATTCAGCAAATAGCACCAGTTCTACAAAAGCTACAATCTGAATCTGATCGATGTGTTGCAAATGCCAGAGACCGCTTAAGTCACATCACCTATGAGGGATTGCTGGCAGTCTACAACCTGCGAATGAATGTGCCGCCGCAGTTGTTAAACGTTGGGAGGCTTGTACTGGTGGCCCTCGAGAATACCAGCTCGCCTCAATGGGGTCAATTTAGAGATGTAATCGCTACACGTGCTGTTAATGATGACACGGCCAAATGGGAAATTAAAGTCAATGAGAACTTTCTGTCTCAATTACTTTCTCTAGATTTCGAAAGGATCGCATCACATCCAGGAAAAGCTATGTATTTTGCATCTATGTTAAAACACGAGGAGGAGGTTTCAAAGACAGGTACATCAAATAAATTGGCGACTGCCGTCATTGAATCACTGTCGTTCTGGGCCCATCGCGTCAACGAGTACTGCTATCTAGCTCAAACTATCAATCCGATGAAACGAAGAAATGAACAGCATAAAACAGCTTCAGAGGAATTATCACGAAACATTCTCGCCGTTGAATGTGACTTCAACTCACTTGTAGACAAACGGGACTATGAATGCAAGCTTGTTGAAACAATAAATGTACATTTTTAAATTAATACTACCGAGCGCAATGATTCTCGATTAGCTTAATTCTTTGCTGTATCTCGCTAGCCTTTCTTTTCAGAATTTTCGTTTTTGTACGAGTATGTCCTATAGCCAACGAAATTTCTCTTGCAATATCATTTCCTGATGATGATCTATTTCCTGTGTAATAAACTTCAAAAGGTTTCATGTTTTCAACTTTAGGACATCGAAATAATTCAGTGGTCCTGCTGACGTGCTTGGGTACTTTCACATTTCCCGCAATCATAGGAGACGATATTGACTCATTGTATACGTACAAGTATCGAAGTCGTACCATATCAGGACCAGGAACAACATTGATCAAGTATGCTCCTCCTTCCATTTGGTGAGTTGTTACATTCGGATGCTTTACCACTTCGCATCCTGAAACGGCATATGGATGTAGCCCTAAATTGCTTCTTAGCCACGGTTGGGGCATTCTAGTGGCCTTGCAATACAAAGAACTTGCGTGGAAACTTGAACTCAAGTAGATCCCTTCTCCTTTCTGGGCACCGTAACTCATGTCAGTTGTCCCACTCAGGTTTTTCAAACCTTGTTGAAGTATCGAACTCCAGGCAACTGAAGAACTTCCGTGATAGGCTATTTCTGTTGCATAGACGCTTTTAAACTCCTGAAAACGAAGCTCCTTTTCTGCACTATCAACATCAAACACAAATTGATGTGGCGTGTGCATATCCTTTTGAATCTCATTTGCATTTGCCACCCTCACATACGATCTACAGCTTCCAATGAGGTACCTGATCAACCAAAATAGTCTCTTATCTAATCTCTCTAACCTAGTCTTCAATGAATTTTCTCTAGCATATTTCACAAGGGTGTCTATCGAAGGCAATGTGGTCAAGGCGTAGAATAGTGTTTCTTCATGGGATGTCAGTTCGAAATTCATACTCTCACCACGCTTTTCATTCCAAGCAGGTTCAATAATTTTAGACGGTATTGCGCTTCGATCAATATCTCGCCGACTTAGCAAGGCGCACGACAATAGGGTAATAAGTAGTTCGACCACTTTGGGCCTCTCAAGAAGCTCTGTTTCGACACTAATCCCGTATCCCATTTCTCTGAATTGAAAGATGCATGTGTCGAGGTTGCAAATAGTAGGGCAAGGCATTGCTATTCCTAAATGGCTATTGCAAATCAAGCAAGTCAAGTCGGCATTTCCAATCAGTTTCGCACAAAAATATCCTAAGCGAGATACTAATTCAAAAGGAGTTTCTCGAGATAAGTGTTTTCGAAATTTGTGGATGAGCCGATCTTGAATAAGCCATGCTAAAGAATTCGAGACTTTCTTATGACGCTTTTTTTGGTCTAACAATTCAATACATTCAAAAACCAAGTTTGTTGCTTCAATCCCGCCATTAAAACTGAGGCGAACAACCAGTAGTGGGGTGTTTAGCTCCCAGTTCCGAAGGGAACTATTTGGCAGGTTGTCAAACAGCTTTTTCATTTCCAGTGTGAGCGACAAATGGCTTTTTCCATCGTGGTTCAATGTTTCGGCCATATTCCATTGTTTGTGGTATTGAATAGGCAGCAGGCAGTGTATAGGTCAGCATCATTGTAGCTTTTATACAATCTCGGTATCGTCCGAAATCTTCCTAGATGTTGGAATGCTGAAAACTGAAGCATTGTTCGTAAACCATTTCGAAGCACAAACCGAGACTTTCGCTCATCTCGTTTCAGTGCTGGATAGATATTGGTTTGTTGAGTTGAAAGCATTCACGGTTTGTTTCTTCAAAATGAAAAAAATTTAATGTTGGGAAACATTCGAAATAGTCTAACTGAAATTTTGGCGACACAATATATAAATTCCATCTGCACATACAGGAAAACTCTGAGGCGACATTATAAAATTCGGTGTTTTTATATGTCGTATCTGGACTGTATCATTTAATTAATTCAATAAACTTACCGCATTTTCTTATCGTACCATCACCGAGACAAAATACCTCTTCAACGCTAAAAATAGAATACCACAAAACAAGAAAGATTGGGGTTGGGTTCAAAATAAAACAACACCTCGAGGTTGTAGAAATATCTTGAAAAGTTACGGTACGGTCCCCCTAAGTTTTACTTTTCGATGCATGGAGTTGCTTCTCCAAGTTTAGGGCCCATCCGTCAATCCATCAGACATCCAATGAAAGAGCTGGATTTGAATTCAAATGGAACACACTATCCTCGCTTGCACCAGTCACCTCGTCCCCATTTGCGCAATGATCTTCAACCTTACGACTCTCATCTCGGCGATGTTACTTTGAGTACGTATTGTATCAACACCCAAATTCTGAATTCCTGTAATGCTGGTGAAGTCGTTAAAGAACTCAATAAATTTGCATCCGAAGGACACGAAGGTGCAGCTGCTTGGTTGGATATTTTTGATGCTTTGAATACAATGCAGGCAACGAATTCTGGTACGTGTTCAGTTCTATCATACTTGGAGAATGACTTACTACCACTGGTATGGGGCTCCAAGGAAACTGAATCATGCTTTTTTAAGATAAGGGTTTTGGTAATCACCCGAATAGCTCTTATTCATGTCAATATTCTATTTCGAACTTTAATTAAGTTGCTCAATGAAATAAGTGATTGTCAAAGTTTCTGGAGAGAACTAGAGCATCGGCCATTTAGAATTCGCCTTATTTTGTCATTTAGGGAATATACCAAATATAAGGATTGGGTTAGTTTACGTGATACGATTAAATTTCTTGAGGACTTTTCAGTGAAATACTTTGAACACTTGGGACGATTGAAAGAATTGCTTTTGCTATTCGAGGATATTTATACAGTGGGTGATACGGTAGATGTGGCATTATCTTGTTTTCAGCATGTTGAGTATATTTTGAATTTAGGGCAAAGAACCCCAGATGCAAACCACATGCTCTTGAATGAGAAAACCATCAAACGAACCTCCTTGATTTTCCAAGCTCTGGAAATCTTTAAAATTCAGTTTAGGAGTATATTGAATTGTTATACCCCCATTCCCCGCTATATAAAATACTGGCCTGAAATCAGCTTGGCTACTATTGGTGTTTTAGGGCTTGTTGGAATCATGTCCGTCAAGGAAAAAGAAACTTGGTCTTTTTTCCAACGCATCTCAGATTCATGGCTTGGATTCTTTAGTCAGCATGTCACTAGACCTTTAGCGGCATTAGTGGACGAAATCGTATTTGACCACACTTTAATAGTGGCAGATATCGATGCAATGAATGATGCGAAAGAAAGTCTGGGTAGAATGTTGAAAGAATATATACAAGACATGCATCCGAATGTAGATCAAGCTACTCTGGCTGATATTGAGAATTCTCTCGATGTTTCGATCCTTTCACGTCAATACGAGGCGGAGCTTAAAAAACCGATAACGAGTCTTGTTAGCGGAGACCTGGTGAGAATGCTGCTCATTCAAATGCAATTCATGAAGAAGGAACTATTGGTCGTTATGACAGCACTTGACGAACTTATCCGTGAGAATCAATTCAATCTAGAAGTGATGGCAACTGTACCAGCGGTGTTATTGGTGTACTCGGTGTACCACTTAGGCAAATATTCTATAAACGCCATTAGGGGAAACAAACGAGCAAAGTGGTATATATTTCGAGAGGTGCGGTTTATGTTACGGGACACTGAACAGTTGTTGAATTGGAATAGCAAGGATAACCAAGCGTTAAGAGGAATATCACTCGGTCGACTAGTGCATCTATTAAACCAGTTGGAGAGTACTCTGTTGCTCAACGCCGATCAATTCTGCCGTTCCGAGAGAGCTCGTCTTGGAGAAGATGTAGCCGAATTGCTTTCGGATCATTTGTCTATAGTCCAAAAAATGAACACGATTCATCGGATGCATAGGACATATACTTTTTTACAACCTTCCACAAACATGCGCGCTCTCTTCTTTTGAAATACCTTTTGCTAGTATTGTTAAAATCAATTACTTACAAAACCGTCATAGCAGATTTTTCAGACAGCTTGAGAGATATCCTACCGAGACTGGCTTGTAACATTGGATCATCATCAGCGTCGATTCCTTCTAAAGCCTCTATAAAAGATATTTCAGGGGACCAAAACTGAATAACCACATACAATGCATTTACCACCAAGTAAACAGTGTCGTCACTAGCAGCTTCAATAAGCGAGATCAGTACGTAAGCTATTCGGTTCCAATCTCGACCTGCCGTCAATAATAAAGGCTCGTAATTTGCAATGCGATACAAGAGGCAACCAGCATAGATACCTATGGTAGGATCGACATTTTGGATGCGTTCAAAAACGTAATCGACAAAGTCCAAACTCCGAGTCATCGATCCAACCCATCGTTTGGTAAGCACGTTGAGAAGCTGAGCGCAAGAGTACACATTCAACTCTCGAAAATGGTAATCTCGGCGAATCAGTTGTAGGAGAGCTGCATCGTCCCAAAATTCAAATCCAAATAACCATAAACTGGCATCCAATTGCTCTGAAATCATAAAACGATCTACATTCTTCAAAGAATTTGGATCGGCCTCGAAAGCTGCAGCGATAACATCACGAGCGACTTGCCTAGGCGAATGCAAATCAGTTTCGTCTTGGTGCATCTCCACAAATATCCCAGGAGACTCGTGGAATATTTGCCGGAGTCTAAAGTCGATGCGGCATGAAGCCCAAGCTGCTTGCACCAACCCTGTCAAACAGCCAAAGTCACGAATACCTTGCATTGAATTAAGACAAAGATCCATGCAATTTGCGAGGCAACACGCTAAATTTCGGGGCTCTCCGTCATCAGAGTCATAATCAAACTTAGACTCGCATATACCACTACCACAAAATTCAACGGATGCAGCCTGAAACAAGCGCATCGATGTCTCAAACAATTCATTTTCTTGGTGTGTTCGGCTATGCAGTTTCTGCACTACTATCATTGTTCGCGTGATCTCCGTTAATAAAGGCGCCAGTGGCCTATGACTCAAACTTTGAATT
>Ga0105053_10005646_pt1 | contig 17695 bp, 14 predicted proteins | sample BON01_FD_78093 | JGI IMG/M metagenome (GOLD analysis project Ga0105053, IMG submission 78093) | Freshwater microbial communities from Lake Bonney liftoff mats and glacier meltwater in Antarctica - BON-01 | ecosystem: Environmental > Aquatic > Freshwater > Ice > Glacier meltwater | place: Lake...
AGGTGAGAGCAACGCGATCGGAATGCGTTCGTAGAGTTTCTGGGTGAGCCCTTCGAGTGCGTCGAGTTTCGTCAGGCAGGAATCGGAAACTTCCCAGAGCTCGCCGGTCACTCCTTCGGTGTCCTCATCTGCTCGCACCATACCGGGGTAATCAGCGGGTTGATAGAGCGTGTATCCGGCCACGGTGTGTGCTTCACCGAGAAATTTTTGCTCGGTGAGTAGATGATGATAACGGCCGCCACGTTTGAGTGTGCCATATACAAAAGCCGTGGGCATCAGTTTTGGGGTTGCACGGGAGGTGTGCTGGAAGCGCTGCCAGTTTCGACGACGATCGCAGTCAAGTTGTCGTGTCCGGAGCGTTCAAGGGATTCTTCAATGAGGAGTTGCGCCGGATTTTTGGTTAAGTTTTCGGGGGAAGGCTGGCGGATGAATTCCTCAAGATGTCGATCCCACAACCCGTCGGTGAGTCCATCAGAGCAGATGAGAAAACGATCCCCGGGTTCGTAAATAACCGCACCAATCTGCGGATCGACGAACTGGCGATTAGAACCCAGGGATTGGCCCAGGGCGTGGCGCATGGGATGGGAACGCGCTTCCCGTTCATTGATTTCACCTTTGCGCTGCAGCCATCCGGCGTGGGTGTGATCGTGGGTGAGTTGGTGGAGACCACCGTCGCGAGGTAAATGGTAGATGCGACTGTCACCAAGATGACCGAAATATAGGCGCTCGGGGGTAAGCCAGCAGAGGCTCAGCGTTGTGCCCATGCCATTGCATTCTTCGTAACTTCGCCCGAGGTTGATCAACTCATCGTGAATGGAGATAAAGATTTCAATCAGGATTTCCGTGGGATCACTCGCCATCCCGAGAGCGGAAACCTGAAAGTTTTTTGGCAACCAGTGTGAGAGCTTTTCGATGGTGATACGGCTGGCGAATTCTCCTGATTTCTGTCCACCCATCCCATCACTCACGGCAAAAACATAATCGGAATCGATGAGTCGATCTTCTCCGGTTTTCCCGAGGTAGTTTACCTCATTGCCATTGAAGCGAAGGGCGAGAAAAGCGTCTTCGTTATTGGCGCGAACTTTGCCTTGATGCGTCATTCCAGACCAACGTAGGTCGGGGATTTCAGGAGGGGGATCGAGGTTACTCATGACATCTATAATTCGTCGTTGTTCTCGGAGGAGTTCTCCGGCTTTTCGTCGATAAGGGTGGCGAGTTCGAAATCAATGAGACAAAAGCGCCCATCGGATATCCGATAGGTAACATTGCGCGTAAAGGGATCGTCATGCCGCACGCCGTAGATTTCGAGTTGGGCGAAGAGTTTGATTAGGCGATCCGGACTGATGCGCTCGACGCGCGAACCGCAACTGGTGGTGACAAGGGTGAGAGTGTCGGGATCGGCCTCGATGATTCTAGGCACAAAATTACATCCTTTAGACTCTAGATGGCGTAAAACCCGCACCTCAGTGGCGAACCGTTCACTCGCCATCGACCCGCGAAACGTCTTGTGGACGCTTCCATCATACGTGATGTGGACTAGGGCGCGATCTGAGTCTTTAACTTCAGGCATGGCGAAGAAAGTTCATGTAATAATGGGCGATGAGTGGAGGGTGGCAAGTGTCAGTTCAAGCTCCTTGTGTCCTGAAAATCAACAACTTATGGATACGATGAGTTTTTGTAAGTTTTTGGTGATATTTCCTGATTCACTGGCACATAAGCTGCTTTATAATTCGTGATTTTACATTTCACACGGAAACCTCATTAATGGGGGTTCTGGGTGGAAAGTAGCACAAAAACCCTGTAATAGAACCAATCTGATATGCCTAAATTCAAACTCGAATACATCTGGCTCGATGGCTACACGCCTTTGGCCGGCCTCCGCAGCAAGACACAAATTAAGGAATTCGACAGCTTTCCTAAGCTCGAAGACCTACCCAACTGGGGTTTCGATGGTAGCTCCACGCTACAAGCGGAAGGCAAGAGCTCGGATTGCGTGCTCAAGCCTGTTGCGGTCTATCCTGACAGCACCCGTAAGAATGGTGTGTTGGTGATGACGGAAGTCATGATGCCCGACGGCACCACACCGCATCCTTCCAATTCTCGTGCCTCGATCCCTGATGATCCGGACGCATGGTTCGGTTTTGAACAGGAATATTTCTTCTTCGAAGATGGCGCTCCTCTAGGATTTCCTACGGGTGGCTATCCTGCACCTCAGGGCCCATACTACACTGGTGTGGGATACAGCAGTGTCGGTAGCATTGCTCGCGAGATTGTTGAGAAGCACCTCGATATCTGTCTCGATGCAGGTATTAACCATGAGGGTATCAACGCCGAGGTAGCCAAGGGGCAGTGGGAATACCAGATCTTCGGTAAGGGCTCACGTAAAGCTGCTGACCAGATGTGGGTCGCGCGTTACATTCTCGCTCGTCTAACAGAGGGGTATGGCATCGATATCGAATTGCAGTGTAAGCCATTGCGAGGTCCCTTCGGTGCAGCCCTCGACTGGAATGGTTCTGGCATGCACGCCAATTTCTCGACCAAGCATATTCGCGAGGTCGGTGGTAAGGAATACTTTGAGAAACTCATGGCCGAGTTCAGCAAGAACTTGGACGAGCACATCGCCGTTTATGGCCCGGATAATCATCTGCGTCTCACGGGTCTTCATGAAACACAGTCAATCGATACCTTTAGCTACGGTTTGGCTGATCGTGGTGCTTCGATTCGGATGCCACTTAGCTTCATCAAAGACGGCTACAAGGGATACTTGGAAGATCGTCGTCCGAACTCGGCGGCGGATCCGTATTTGGTCGCGGGCCGTATCCTCAAGACGGTCGAAGCCGTGCCGACTTCGTAATCACGGCTTTCCAGCTATATTTTGCGCAACGCCACCTCATGATGAGGTGGCGTTTTCTTTTGCACGAGTTGTGCGGGTGGCATTGAACTGCATTCTGTGAACTCGGTTTCGACTGCCTCAACCCATCGCGCCCGCTGGACGGAGTGGCTGCTCGTGATCCTGCTGAGCGCCAATGTTGTTTGGACGACGCTCTGCCGCGGGGGCTACCGGCCTGAGTCGATGGTGGTGACAAGTTTTTTGAATGGCCTGATCTTGATCGTTTATTTGATGGGGCGGCTATGGGCAGAGAAAGTCTCTGATATCCATCCGGTGAGTTGGTGGTTTCTTCCTTTTTTGATCTATGCAGCTGCGAATGTGTTGCTGGTCACGCCGGTCCAGTGGTTGGGTTGGCATGATTGGTTGTGGTGGACGCAGATGGTCATGGTCTTCTGGGTCGTTCTAAACGGTATCCATCATTCGATTACTCGAAATGCCCTTTTGGGTGTGATTTGCACTCTGGGTTTCGTCGCGGTCGGCATGGCGTGTTACCAACGGTTTAGTCAGCCGGATTGGTTGATGATGGGCCGGACTCAGGCGGATCAATTTTTGGGAAGATCCAGTGGGCCTTTTGGAATTCCCAATAGTCTGGCGGCGCTGCTGATGTTAATCATTCCGGCAACTTGGGTGTTGGCTCTTCGGCGGAATGCACCCGCGGTGCAACGCGTGCTGTTTGGTTATTTGGGGATCAGCTTCGTGATCGGGTTGATGCTGACAGTGAGTCGCGGCGGCTGGCTGGCAATGGGTTTGGCGCTCGTAGTGTGGCCCTTGTTGGCGGTGCGCAAGAATTGGAAGAAGAGGATTGGCGGAACGATCGCAGCTGCTTTGTTAATCGGGTTGGTCGGATGGGGGCTCTATAGTTTCAATTCGAATACTCGCCAGAGATTCGATCAGATGGCCGTGGAATCCGGGGAGTGGACGCGACCAATCATGTGGCGAGGGGCTTGGAATCTGTTTCAGGAAAACCCGTGGTTGGGGAGTGGGGCGGGAAGCTACAATATTCTCTTCGAGAAACATCGACCGGTAGAGTATCAACATGAACCGCAATGGGCGCATAACGATTATTTGAATACGTTGAGCGACTATGGGGCGGTCGGTTTTATTTTATTTTTCGGAGCAGGCTTGGCGGTATTTTTACGCTGTTACTTTAGGCGTAAACCCAAGGTCCGCGCGGCAGCAGCAACATCATGGGACGGGCCCTTATTTTGGCAGGCAGTGGCGGTCGGAGTGTTGGCTTTTGCGATCCAGTTGGTGGTCGATTTCCATTTTAAGATTCCCGCGCTAGCGATGGTTTTTGCTGCGGTGTCGGCGTTGTTGATAAAAAGGATTTGGCGATCAGAGCGATCAGAGCGTCGCGATCTGGGGATGGTTGGTAAATGCGGGCTTGGTTTGGCATCATTGGCCGTGGTGACTGGGATGGTTTGGGGCGCGATGCCTCACTATCGGTCTGAGGCTTATCGTTATACGGCGAGACAAGCACTTGATACGCTTTGGCGTCATGATGAAGGCGAACCTGAGTATCGTGAAAAACTGGAGTCCTCTCTGGCAGGATTACGGGCTGCGACTCAAATAAATCCGCAGCACGCGCAGGCTTGGGCAGATTTGGCGTATGCAACGGCATTGCGCGCGCATGTGGAAAAGGGGCACACTGCGACCTTGGGGAAAGAAGCGGAAGGCTATGCTTTACGTGCACTGGAAATTACGAGAGTGGTGCCTGAATATTGGATTCGTCGGGCGGTGGCGAAGGACATGCAACTGCAATGGCTCCCCGCGGGAGATGATATGGTCCAAGCAATGCGCTTGGCACCTGCGAGTGCTCTATTGTGGTATTATCAGGCACATCATTTGAGCCTGAAGGCGACTGGTTTGCCTCAAGCACGGGCCGCCGTGGCCTATAGCTTGCGTCTTGACCCCGGAAATGTCGCGGCACAGCGTTTACGCCAGAGATTGGCAACAAAGAACTAGCCATCAACGCCCCTGAAACATGTATAAAAAATTATTCTCTTGGATGCTGGTGATTGCAGCGATCGCGTTTGTTCCGGCCACGACATTCGGCCAAATCTCAAATCCAACCGAGGGTGGCTTAATCATAGTGGCGAAGGCCACGGGTAATGTCACTGCAGTCGGACCTGATGGTCAGACGATAACGTTGAAGAAAGGATCGGAACTTACTCAGGGGTATGTGGTGCAGACTGGAGATGACTCCAGCGTGATTTTAGCGTTCTCCAACGGTGCAACGATCAATTTGGCCCAGGATTCTTCTCTCTCAATTGATGAGTTCTTACAGGATCCTTTTTCTGACGAGGTGGCGCTTGCAGAGCTCACCGCAGAACCCACGACCTCCACGACTAAACTTCACCTTAGTCGGGGTGAATTGGTGGGCAATGTGAAGAAGCTTAACTCCGATGCCGGTTCGTCATTTGTAGTGCAGACCCCTGTGGGAGCTGCAGGTATTCGTGGCACCACCTTTCGAATTGTTTTTCGTCCTGATGGCACGGGGAAGGCATTTTTCTCGCTGACCACCGTCGAGGGTAATGTGGTGCTCTCATCAGGCACGATGGATTTACCGTCTGGTATCTCTGTGTCGGATAACAACGAGGTTGTGGTGTTGGTCGATGTCGATGTCGACCCCTCTACTGGTGCGATCACCGTTTCTCAGGCTCCAGCGACTCCCGTGACCGTAACGGAGACCAGACCAACCACTCAGGCAGAAGTGACTGCGGTTGCTCAAGAAGTGGCTACGGCTGCTGCGACAGTGGTGTTTAGCCCGGCGACCTCTGTTAGCAAAACCACGACTACGACGACGACTAATGATGAGGGTGATGAGGGTGATGAGGGTGATGAGGAAACTACCGCCACTACGACGAAGACTAATGATGAGGGTGAGAAGGAAACCACCGTCACCGCGACGGCGACTCAGGATGCGGATAGGACTACTACCACTACCACAACCACTACCACCACCGCTCCGGCTACTCCTGCGACTCCTCGCACCACGACAGGTGATGGAAGCAACTGATCTATCCTCAGCAGTGCGGTTTTGCTGATAGCGTGCGTATTATGAACAGCACTTGGACCTTCATTGCGCATGAATCTGCTTCCGTTGGTCTCAGACGAAGCATAGCTTGGCGATAGATGCCCCTGCCGAAGGCGAAAGACCTGTTATCCCTGCGTTGGTTATTACTCACGCCGATCCCCCTGTTGTGGTGTTTGCTCAGTGCCAATGGGTTTTTGGATTTTGCAGAAAATAAATCCATCGATTGGCGCTTCAATTTCAGGGGTGAGCTGCCGACGCCTCTCAAGGTGGTCTATGTCGATATGGATTCACAATCGATCGATGAGATCGGGAACATGCCGTGGGGCCGGGCCTATTACGCCAGAGTGGCCAAAGCTCTTATTGATAAAGGTGGGGCGCGAGCGGTTGGTTTTGATATAGTATTATCCGAAAGCGGGATCGCAGAGTCGGTTGACCGCACCAAGTTGGTCACTGGGAATAGGGAATTGGCACGCTATTTGTGGGGTAACCCACCAGTAGTTTTAGCGGCATCTTATGCGGCAGCAGTTTATCGGGATATCAATGGCAAGCTGAGCCATCGGAACTTGCCGCTGATCTCCAAGCTGGATCAAGAGATCGATGAATTGGAGCCTCCGGAGTTGCCGGCGTTTGATGTCGGGAGGAGCATTCCGTTTAATCCGCCGAATATTGGGTTGATCGACACATTGGACGGAGGGACAAATTGGGTGGCGCTTTTCGCTCCAAGTAATGTGCGCACCTACTACCATTTGAGTGTGGAGTTGGCGCGGCTCTATTACGGGCTAAGGCCGGATGCAATCAGAGTGAGTGATGAGTTACTCGAATTAGTTCAACCTGATGGAACCATTGTCGCCTCAGTGCCACTGATAGATCGTCAACTGCTTGAAATTAACTGGTTTTCCCCTTGGCGTTCGGACGAGAATAACCCGCGTATCGGCTTATCTACAGTCTATAGCTACTCTGAAATGCTAAAGTCGGAGGTGCCAGAAGAGAAGGCTGCAGCCGAGCAGTTTTTTGCCCAATCAGACTGGCAGGATGCCGTGATATTGGTGGGGCCAACTGATCCATTGCTGCAGGATTTGGCGTCCACTCCATTCGATGTTGTGCCGGTGCCAAAGGTAGGTGTGCATGGTAATTTGCTGAAGACGATTGTCTCGGGGCAATTCCTGCGGCATCCATCGAAGTGGGGGGGCTATGCGATTATATTTGGCCTGACGTTTGTGGTGGCAGGGATGGCCGTGGCTGGGCGTAGCCGGGGGGTGTTTTTCAAGATTGTCGCAGTATTGGCTGCGGCTGTTTACGTGGGAATTTCTTTCAAGGTTTTTGAAGAATTGAATTTAGTGCTCCCGATAGCGGCTCCACTAGGTGCGGCATTCACAACCAGTTTTGGTGCACTCGTATGGCAGGTGATTGAGGAGCAAAAGCAGAAGGGACGGATCAAAGGAATGTTTGGTGCCTATGTCTCACCGGAGCTGGTCGATAAGATGGTGGACTCGGGTGATGATCCTCAGCTCGGTGGACACGATTCGGAGATCACGGCGTATTTTTCCGATATTCAATCGTTCTCAACCTTCTCCGAAGTTCTCGGATCTGGTCCATTAGTCGAACTCATGAACGAATATCTGACGGCCTGCACCGATATCGTGCAGGAGGAAGGAGGCACGCTGGATAAGTATATTGGTGATGCGGTCGTCGCAATGTTTGGAGCTCCCATCCCAGCACCGGATCATGCCTTTCGCGCCTGCGTGACGACTCAGCGTGTGCACCACAAGCTCGGAGAACTGCGCGACAAGTGGAAGGAAGAGGGGGAGAAGTGGCCGGAGATCGTCTGGAATATGCAAACGCGGATCGGCCTTAATAGTGGCGTGTGTATGATCGGAAACATGGGCAGTCGCACTCGTTTCAACTACACGATGATGGGTGATGATGTGAATCTCGCCGCTCGCATGGAGTCCGGTGCGAAGGCATGGGGCGCTTATACGATGTGCTCAGAAGCGACTAAACTCTCGTGTGAAGAACACGGCGGCGATCGTTTGGTATTTCGCCGCTTGGGTCGGATCGTGGTCAAGGGTCGCACGAAAGCGGTGCCGATTTATGAAATTGTGAGTTTGAAAGAGCACGTGACCGATCAGACTCGCGAGTGCATCCGTCTCTTTGAAGAGGGGCTGGATAAACACTATGCCTTGGATTGGGCAGGCGCTCAGGCGTGTCTTGAGCAGAGCAAAGTAATCGAACCCAATATGCCCGGAGTGACTCCCGGAGTGACCAAAAATCCCTCCGTCGTGTATCTCGATATCGTTGCTGGGTATCGAGTGAATCCACCGCCGGAAGGATGGGATGGTGTGCAGGTGATGACTGAGAAATAAAAAGCCCCGCACCATCGGTGCGAGGCTTTGAGAGTCTGGTTTGGCTGGGCAGTGCTTATTTGAGGAGCATTTCCTTCACGGATTGGCCAGCTGGGATCATGGGAATGACGTGTTCGGTGTAGGGCACGATCACATCGAGCACGTAAGGTCCGTCGTGATCGAGCATCTCCTGAATCGCTTCCTTGAGCTCACTCTTTTTAATCACACGACGACCCGCTACGCCGTAACCTTCGGCAATCTTCACGAAATCGGGATAGAGCCCATCGGGGTTATCAGGGCTGCCGATATTATTCTCGTCACCCAGCACAGTGTTGCCGCGCACGCTGCCGTAGAAGCGATCTTCCCACTGGACGACCATGCCGAGATGCTGATTGTTGAGAATCATCGCCTTGGCGTTGATCTTTTCGATCTTGGCGGTGGCGAGCTCCTGGATGTTCATCGCAAATGAGCCGTCGCCATCGATGTCGATGACCTCAAGATCAGGTCGGGCTACTTTGGCACCAAGTGCGGCTGGGTAACCAAAGCCCATCGCGCCGAGGCCGAGAGAGCTGACGAAGTGGCGAGGCTTATCGAAGCGATAAAACTGAGCGGCCCACATCTGATGCTGCCCCACGCCCGTGGTGATGATGGCCTCACCTTTGGTGAGTTCATACAAAGTGGCGATGGCTTCCTGTGGCTGGATGTCCTTGCTGGGCTCGTAGCTGAAGGGATACTTTTCTTTCCACTCGGCCACCTGAGTGTGCCAGGCCTTGGTCTCAGGCGGAGTGAATTTCGCGACTTCGATTAGTTCGTTGAGGCGCTTTAAAGCGTATTTGATATCGCTGAGAATCGGAAGATCGGCGCGGCAATTCTTATTGTGCTCCGAGGCGTCGATATCGATGTGAACGACTTTGGCCTTAGTCGCGAATCGATTGGTGTCGCCAGTGATGCGATCATCAAAACGTGCTCCGAAGCAGAGGAGCAGATCGCATTCATCGATTGCCCAATTTCCATACGCAGAACCATGCATCCCAAACCAGTGCATGGAGAGAGGGTGGGATTCCGGAAATGAACCCAATCCCATCAACGTGGAAGCGACGGGGATATTGGTCTTCTCGGCGAAGGTCTTTAGATCAGTCGAAGCTTCGGCGGAGATGATACCACCGCCGACGTAGAGCATAGGTTTCTTGGCCTCGGAGATTAAGGCTAGAGTTTGCTTGAGCTGGTCGTCGCTAGCTTCGTGAGTGGCAGCTATGTAGGGATTGTTGAACTTCACGGTGCCCGGGAAAACGGGGCAGAAGAGTGCTTGCTGCACATCTTTGGGAATATCGATGATGACGGGACCCTGACGGCCAGTGCGCGAAAGATGAAAGGCCTCTTTGAAGATCTTGGGCAGCTCCGTAACATCGGTGATGAGGTAGGAGTGCTTCACGATTGGCAGGGTCATACCGTAAAAGTCAGTCTCTTGGAAAGCCATCTTACCGATGAATTTAGTGTAGACCTGACCTGTGATGCAGATCAGCGGCACGGAATCCATGAACGCATCGGCGATGGCCGAAACGAGATTGGTAGCGCCGGGGCCACTGGTCGCCATGCAGACGCCCACTTTACCGCTCACGCGTGAATAGGCTTCAGCGGCAAAGGAACCGCCCTGTTCGTGCCTTGGGAGGATAGTGCGGATCTGATCAGTGCGGGCCAGAGACTGGTGCAACTCCTGTGAAGCTCCACCTGGATAGGCGAAAATATCGGTGACGCCCTCACGGATGAGGCATGCGACGACGGCGTCGGCCCCATTCATTTCAGGACCGATCTCGTCCTTGGGGTCTGCTGTTGGTGAGGTCGTGCTGGTTTTCATAGGAAATAAAAAGGGGGAGTAACAAAGTAACTTATTCAAGGAGGGGCAAGCCTCCGTCTTGTCCTAATTGCAGCCCTTGTTTTTCGATTGGCGAGGGGCAGGTGCTCGGCCACGTTGGAGATTATGTTGAAATTGCTTTTTATCGGCGACATTGTTGGACGACCGGGACGGGATATTGTAAACGAGCGTTTGGCTGGTCTGCGGCGCAAACATTCCTTGGATTTCGTAATTGCGAATGGAGAGAACTCTGCGGCGGGTTCGGGCATCACGGCGGCAATCACACGTTCGTTGCACAGTGCCGGAGTGGATGCCGTTACCCTGGGTGATCATGTTTGGGATCAACGCGGTTGGGAGACGGATATCCTGCAATTAGAAAATGTGTGTCGTCCGGCGAATTTGCCCGCCGCTTGTCCGGGATGGGATCATGTGATCATGGAATCACGTGGCTTCCGTGTCGGGGTTTTTACAGTGCTGGGCCGGCAATACCTTAACATGAAATCCGAGTGTCCGTTTTTATGCGCCGACCGAATGATCAAACAGCTACGTGGGCAAACTGATGCGATCATCGTCGAGATTCATGCCGAGGCGACTTCGGAGAAACAGGCGCTGGGCTGGCATCTTGATGGTCGCGTGACTGCTGTGCTCGGCACGCACACTCATGTGCCGACTGCTGATGCGCGGGTGCTGCCGAAAGGCACGGCGTTTATGTGCGATGTGGGGATGACGGGACCCTATGGCTCTGTGCTAGGCCGAGAGATCGAACCCGTGATCGGGCGTTTCCTCGATGGGCTTCCTCGGCGGTTTCCGGTGGCGACCGAAGATGTGCGACTATCTGGGGCAATTGTGGAGATCAATCCTTCGATGGGACAGGCCGAGAAGATCGAGTTGCTCACCGTGCACAAGGAAGTCAATGCGACTAACCCGGTCGCGGCGGATTGAGACCCATCCGAATTGGCTACATGACTTAATGTAGCTGCGTTTGAATTCCGCAGATCGAGGCGAAAGTGCTCCCTCTGGGTCAGTCCTTGTTGGGCCGCCGCTCGTCGGCTTAGCTGGCTGCTTTGACGGCAGCCGTTACGGTTTCCTGATAGGCGCCGAGTTTGCGGTAGCGGTCGTAGCGAGTATCCAGAAGCTTGGTGGTCGACAGTTTTTTGAGCTCCTTAAGGTGATTTTTGAGACTGATTCCGAGAGCTTTACCTGCCGCTTCCGGATTGTAGTGCGCTCCACCCATGGGCTCGGGAATCACCTCTTCGACGACGCCGAGTTTTACGAGCGTAGCGGCGTTGAGTTTGAGGGCTTCGGCGGCCTGCGGAGCCGCGGCCCCGTCTTTCCATAAAATAGCGGCACAGCCTTCGGGAGAGATTACAGAGTAGTAGCTGTTTTCGAAAATTACGACGCGGTCGGTGACTCCGATACCGAGGGCTCCACCTGAACCACCTTCGCCCACAACGACAGCCATCGTCGGCACTTTGAGCATCGCCATTTCGCGGAGGTTAACCGCGATGGCTTCGGAGACGTGGCGCTCTTCGGAACCGATACCGGGATAGGCACCGGGAGTATCGATGAAGCAAATGACGGGCAGCCCGAACTTCTCCGCCATCTTCATCAGGCGAAGTGCTTTGCGGTAACCTTCCGGTTGAGGCATACCGAAATTGCGCGCGATTTTTTCCTTGGTGTCACGGCCCTTTTGCTGGGCGATGATCATGACAGATTGTCCGCCGAAAAATGCGGTGCCGCCGATTAGAGCGCGATCATCTCGGAACTGGCGGTCGCCATGAAGCTCTTGAAAATTCTCACAAAGCATCTCGACGTAATCGAGAGCGTAGGGGCGTTTGGGATGGCGGGCGATTTGCACCCGCTGCCATGGAGTCAGGTTGGTGTAGATATCCTGACGGGTCTGCTCGATCTTCTTTTCAATCGCGGCGACTTCCTTGCTGAGGTCTAGATTGCTCTCGAGAGAATTTTGACGCAACTCATCCAACTGCTTCGCAAGTTCGCGGAGCGGTTTTTCGAATTCTAATACATACGCCGGGGTATCCATGCGGCAAAATTACGGGGTCGGCAGGAAAGGTGTCAACGGGCGGGATTGTTCAGTTAATGCCATCGGATTGCTCTTCCGGATTCTTCAGTTGATCCTTCCAGCTGAGGATCTTTGCCTGCGCACCATATTTCTCGGCGGTCTCCTTGTCACCGCGTTCCATCCAGATGCGAGACAGCGTAGTATTAATAAACAAATCCTGATCGTCGAGAGCATGGGCTTGCTCGGCAGCGTGAAGGGCTTCGTCGAGATGACGTGAGCTGAAATGAATCTCGGCGAGCGCGTGCCAAGCGGCGAATGATTTTGGATCGGCTTCAGTGGCGCGAGCGAGTTTGCCGATGGCAGCCTCGGTCTCGCCCATCGCGTAGTCGAAGGTCGCGTCGTCGATGAGAGTTTGGATTTCGTCGGTAGTCACAGTGTGGGTTGGAAAGTTATTAGTAAGTGAGCGTCGCGGCTGTGGGATAGTCTACCTTGCCATCGCGAGTCCGGCAGAGCCGAGCGTGGCGTTTCACGAACAGGGAGGGGGGATAAATTGGCAAGCGTGGATGGCCGCGTCGCTGCGCTCCTCGCCATGACAAAGTATTATTGGTTAGAATCAAAGAATCAACATGGCGTCGCCATAACTGAAGAAGCGATATTCATCCGCGATGGCTTCGGCATAGATTTCCTTGAACCAGTCGATCCCATCAGTCGAGCCGGGGGCGAGAAACGCGGCGAGCAAACAGAGCAGGGTTGAGCGGGGTTGGTGGAAATTAGTGATCAGGGCATCCACGCCAAGAAATGTCGCGGGCGGGTAGATGTAGATATCGGCTTCACCAAAGTAATCGATGTCGCGCGTCGGGTGATTGGTTCGGAGGAAATGTTCTACCGAGCGCACGGTCGTGGTGCCCACGGCGATGCGTCGACCGGTGGTGTTCTCGAGGGCGTGTTGGGTCGCGGCAGGTATTTCGTAGAGCTCATGGTGAATGTCGTGAGCATCGACGGTGTCTGTGGTGATGGGACGAAACGTGCCGAGACCGACGTGGAGAGTGACGTTCGCTGAAGCGACGCCTTGACGGGAAAGGGTGTCGAGTAACTCGGGAGTGAAATGCAGGCCAGCGGTCGGTGCGGCGACGGCGACTTGGCGGGCACGATCGGCGTAAACGGTTTGATAGCGTTCGATATCGATCGCCCGTTTCGTGGAATCGGAACGATGAATGTAAGGAGGCAGAGGAACATCGCCGAGACGATTGGCGATCTCGACGATCGGCTCACCGGTCGACGTGGTGAGTTTTACGGTCGCAGAGCCATCGGCCTCTTTGCCGATGACTTCACCAGTAAACGCGCCATCGGGATGCGCGAAGGTCGCCCCGATTGGGAGGCGTTTTCCGGGCTTGATCAGGCAGCGCCAGATCTGTTCGCCGTCGACGGGACGCAGGAGGAAGCACTCGACTTGGCCGCCGGTTGGACGCACGGCTTTGAGTCGAGCGGGGAGCACGGCAGCATTGTTGCGAAAAAGCGTGTCGCCTGCTTTTAGGAACTGCGGGAGATCGGCGAAGGTATGGTGGCTGATCTTGCGCTGAGCGCGATCCACGACGAGCAGGCGCGAGGCATCGCGACGTGCGGCCGGAGTCTGCGCGATGAGATGATCGGGTAGTGGATAGTCGAAAAGGTCGGTGGCGAGTGTTGGCACGGTGGTAAATGAATACTTGCGCTTGCCTTGGCGGCGAGTTTGTTCCGTGCTTCCGATTATGCCGAGCTAGCTCAGCTGGTAGAGCAACTCATTCGTAATGAGTAGGTCGTCGGTTCGAATCCGATGCTCGGCTCCAGCTTTAAGTCCCGTTTGCTTTTTTAGCGGCGGGACTTTTTAGTTTGCAGGCGGCGAGCCTCGGTCGCCTTCGGCGTCGCCATAGACGGGTAAACTTGCACACGTTTGGAGCCCGCCTTGCACTCGCGAACGAGCGGCCTACCGTTTCGGATTTTGTAAAAAAATGGGGTGTCTTTTAGTTGTCGGAGATAGAATCGTCGGGAAGCTCGCCTTGTAACTCATCCCGAAGCCGCAGCACTTCAATTTCGGATCGGAGGTGCTGGTTGAAAAGTTCGAGACGCGCACCCACATCAAGGGTTTCGAGGAGCTGCTGCCGGATCGTGGGATTTTCGCACAGACTGAAGGCGGCGAGATCGACAAAAGTTTCGGGATCATCGACCGTGCGCAAAAATTCGGCCATCTCAGCGGGCATGCGACCGCCACTATCGCGTTTAAGCGTGAGGAGGCGAGCAAGCTCGGTGCGGAGGTCTTTTGCTTCGCCCGGGTTTTCGCAAGTTCGGCTGCTGAGCGTGCGAATACGGATGAGCCGGTAAGGTTCATCGGTGGCGATGTCCGTGATTTCCGCGCGGCAAAGACCTTGGAGTATAAGATTGGAAGTGCCGTCGTCGTTTTTCTGGCACGCACGAATGATGCCTAACGTGGCGATACGATGAGGGGGCTCGAAAGCTCCTTCTTCGTTGAGGTGTTCTTGATCGAGACCAGCGACAGCGAGCAAACGGGAAGACGCGAGCGTATCGGCCAGCATTTCACGGTAGCGTGGTTCGAAGATTTGCAGGGGGAGCAATGCCTGCGGAAAAAACGCGACATCGGGTAGAGTCATTACTGGGACCTGATCCGGGACGACGATTTCCATTTCCATAGGAACAACTTAGAAAGCGAAACTTGAAGGGCAAATGAATCACATGGAATTGTGCCACGCGTGGCACAACAGGAAAAAATAGGTGCGACATGAGTGCGACACAACGGCTCAAATTGAGAGGGAGAGAGAAGACGTGAATTGAGGGATATATTTTTAAATAACTGGTGAGTAACAGTTAAAGGTTTTAATATACGTCAGGCATGCTGATTGCTCACTAGTTCGCATGAGTAGAATTTTAGGTATCGATTTAGGAACGACCAATTCGTGTATGTCCATCATGGAAGGCGGAGAGCCCGTGGTGGTCCCCAATGCAGAGGGTGCTCGCACGACTCCATCCATCGTCGCTTTCACCAAGTCTGGTGAGCGTCTCGTGGGGCAGGCTGCCAAACGGCAGGCCGTCACCAATCCGCGCAACACGATTTTCTCTGCGAAACGTCTGATTGGACGTAAGTTCTCGGAGATTAACGAGGAGGTGAAGAGCCTCCCTTACAAAGTTGTGGAAGGCAAAAATGGCGACGCTTACATCGAAGCACAGGTCGGGGATAAGACCGAGCAATTCGCCCCTCAGCAGATCGCAGCCTTTGTGCTCGGCAAATTGAAGGCCGATGCTGAGTCCTATCTCGGCGAAAAAGTCACCCAGGCGGTGATCACGGTGCCTGCTTACTTTAACGATTCACAACGCCAAGCCACGAAAGACGCCGGCAAGATCGCGGGACTCGATGTCATGCGTATCATCAACGAGCCCACTGCGGCTTCGTTGGCCTACGGCCTCGACAAGAAAGCCGACGAGAAGATCGCAGTGTTTGACCTCGGTGGCGGCACGTTCGACGTCTCGGCGCTCGAAATCGGCGATGGCGTCTTCGAAGTGAAAGCGACCAATGGCGATACTCACCTCGGTGGTGATAACTGGGATGACGCGCTCATCTCGTGGATGGTTGAAGAATTTAAAAAAGAAAACGGCATCGATCTCCGTCAGGATCCGATGGCACTCCAGCGTTTGAAGGAAGAAGCTGAGAAGGCGAAGATCGCCCTTTCTTCCACGCAATCCGTGGACATCAATCTGCCGTTTATCACGGCCGACGCTTCCGGACCGAAGCATCTCAATATCCCGCTAAGCCGCTCCAAGATGGAGCAGATCTGCGACTCGCTCTTCGAGCGTTGCAAAGCGCCTTTCATCAACTGTCTCAAGGATGCCGATTTATCCGCCTCCGATATTCAAGAGCTCGTGCTCGTCGGTGGGATGACCCGTATGCCAAAGGTGGTCGAAATCGCCCAGAAACTTGTGGGCAAGAAGCCTAATCAGGGTGTGAATCCTGACGAAGTGGTCGCGATTGGTGCCGCTGTTCAAGGTGGTGTGCTGGCCGGAGATGTTCGCGATGTGCTTCTTCTCGACGTGACTCCGCTTACCCTTGGTATCATGACCGCGGGCGATGTTTCGACTGCGATGATTCCTCGCAATACTACAATCCCTTCCAAGAAGACTCAGACCTTCTCGACCTACAGCGACAATCAACCCTCAGTGGAAATTATTGTCCTACAGGGTGAGCGTTCGATGGCTCGCGACAATAAGACTCTGGGCACGTTCAAGCTCGACGGAATCCCACCGGCAGCTCGGGGCGCACCACAGATCGAGGTCACCTTTGATATCGATGCTAACGGTATCCTCCACGTATCCGCCAAGGATCTCGGCACCGGTAAGGATCAGAAAATTACTATCCAGGATTCTTCGGGTCTCTCCAAGGATGAGGTCGAAAAGATGACCAAGGATGCCGAACTTCACGCCGAAGAGGACAAGAAGCGCAAGGAATCCGTGGAGACGAAGAACCAACTCGACTCAACGATCTACCAAATCGAAAAGACCCTCACCGACTCCGGGGACAAACTCCCTGCAGACAAGAAGGCCAACATCGAGACGGCGATCACCGCTGCAAAGAAGGATCTTGAATCCGACGATCTTGAGAAAATGAAGGCTGCTCTCGAAAACCTGTCGAAGGTCGGGGCTGAACTCCAAGCTGAGGCTCAACAAGCCGAGCAAGCAGCACAGGCCGCTGCCGGTGGTGCTGATGGCGCAGCTCCTGATGGGGAAGCGCCTCCGAAGAAGTCCGAAAAGCAAGCCGAAGCTGTCGACGCCGATTTCGAAGTCGTCGATGAAGACAAAGACAAAAAGTAAATTTCAATCCTTTGCACGTTGAGAGCCTCGGCTCCCAGCGTGCTTTGTTGAAAGCAATAGCGACAACATAAACCAAACTCCAAAATTCAATCAATATGGCTAAAGTAAAAATCAAACCTATCGGTGATCGCGTGCTCGTGCAGCATCTCGAAGAAAAAGAGCAAGTGCGTGGCGGAATCATCATTCCTGATAGCGCTAAGGAAAAGCCCCAGGAGGCTAAGGTCATCGCCCTCGGCACTGGCAAGAAGGATGAGAACGGCAAGGCTGTTCCTTTCGAAGTCAAGGTCGGCGAGATGGTTCTCCTCAGCCCTTACGGTGGTTCCGAAGTGAAGCTTGACGGTGAAACGTATAAGCTCGTTCGCGAGGACGACATTCTCGGCGTGGTCGGCTAATCGATCCCCTCAATCTAATCTCAAAATAATAAATATATACTATGGCAGCTAAACAACTCCTCTTCGACGAGGCCGCTCGTCAAAAAATTCTTCGTGGCGTCGAGCTTCTTTCCAGAGCCGTTAAAGTCACTCTCGGTCCCAAAGGTCGCAACGTCGTCATCGACAAGAAATTCGGATCTCCGACCGTCACTAAAGACGGTGTGAGCGTAGCGAAGGAAATCGAACTTCCTGATCCTTATGAAAACATGGGTGCACAGATGGTGAAGGAAGTCGCTTCGAAGACTTCCGATACTGCGGGTGATGGC